>Ga0265797_10001772_pt1 | contig 37464 bp, 34 predicted proteins | sample P2T30metagenome_FD_192433 | JGI IMG/M metagenome (GOLD analysis project Ga0265797, IMG submission 192433) | Plant litter microbial communities from East Loma Ridge, Irvine, California - P2 T30 | ecosystem: Environmental > Terrestrial > Plant litter > Unclassified | place: USA: California...
TTTTCTTGGCCGTCATTGTTTTCGCAAGAAATCGCTTCCTTCAGCTTCCGACATGCGACGATGACGAGACGACATGCGCCGACACGGATTTTCCTGCTTTCTTGCAAAACTGAAGATGATACAAGTGCACAGTACACCAAGCACGCTTGCTTTTACAGGACTCGCAGCTGCATCCTATGCGCAGCATGTACGTGACAACGTGTCATGCTCGTGAGTTTCGGAGACTGTACCGCTTCAAGCAGACATGTAGCCTCTTAACTTTCTGGGGGGCGTCAGGACTCTGGGGCAAAGGATAGAATTTCCACACGACCGCCACGGCGCGGGAGGTCATTAACCGCGGAAATTATGTCTTGTCGGTGAGTATCTGGGAAAGAAACTTGCATGTGCATGTGCTCGATATCGTTATGATTTCGACAGCTACGTGCATGATCGGTTGGATGGCCGACTATGCGTTTTCTCATCACGCGCAAACATTATGCCTCCTTGCGTCCACCTGATAAGACCATGCCTATGCTACAGTATCAGGTGCTGTAATATCCCTTCAACAAGCTCCCGACGCTCTCATGTCCACCGGAACGCCCAAAATACCACAAGTCGACGACCTGGAAACTCACAGGGTGAATGTACTCCGCAGTGGCGTGTCCAGAACCGATTTCCCCACGAATACCGCGAATTCCCCACTCGGGACCACCCACGCTTGCTTGCGAGTATCCCACCGGCTGATGTCTTTCCTCCGCAACTCGAACGTTACTTTCGCTGTGTTGTTCGGCAAGATGCTGACTTTCTGGAAGCCACGCAGGGCACGCGTGTTCACGATGTCCGGGTCTGAGGCCGAGATGTTGTCGTTCGGGATGAGGAGGTAGAGCTGGGCGACCTCGGCTGCGGCTATTGAACCGGTGTTGGTGATTGTTGCGGCTATCGAGCCTACGCTTTCGAATAAGCTCGCCAGGCCGCCGACAATTACCGAGTCATTATCGCTGTTTTGCGTCGTGCCGTTCGTGTAGACTGGAGCATCACCAGTGGTGCTTTGATCTGTGGCAGTCGCGTTGACAGCCACTTCTAGATCCGAATACTCGAAAGACGCGTATGTCAGACCAAAGCCAAACTCATATCGAGGGGTGATATTCTTGGCCAAGAAGTGGCGGTAGTCGATGTTGACGCCTTCTGTGAAGTCGCATTGCGGTGAACGGCTGCCATCAGCCTGGCACGGGTTGAGTAGGCCACCATAGTCGGAAGCGTCCTTCGCGACGGTGTAAGGCAAACGGCCACTAGGACTGACATCGCCGTACAGGATCCGAGCAACGGCACGCCCTGCATCCTGGCCGGGCAGGTGCGCGTAGATGATCGCCGTGACATTGTCGTTGTTGGCAAAGGCGTCAACAAGTCTGATGCCGACATTGTGAACAACCACGATCGTGTTGTTGCACTTGGAAGCCACGTTCTTGACGAGATCGTCGCTTGCTTCATCAGCGAGATTTGGACGATCGAAGATCTCGGAAGAGAAAGCATTGATGAAGACCAGACAAGCACTCGAACTGGCGACTACGCTCGGGTCCAGCGATGCGAAATCACTCCAGATTTCAGTATCATCCTCATACGCACGCTGAGAGATGGCATCGTAAGGAGTGCTGATGTAAGCGGGTACGTTGGAGCCTGAGCCACCACCAACGAGAAGCACGCCCTTGTAGGTGCCAGGCGGACTTTCGACTGGAGCATTCGAGCCGATTTCGTGAGCTTGTTCGCCAGTGAGATTCACGCCTAGCCAACTCTGACTCCAGAAATCTGGAGCGCCAGGGACATTGGCTTCAGGTGCCGGATTCGCTGCAAATGCGGATGTCGCATCGTAGCCAAAAAGAGACAGCACTTGTGGAGACCGCAACGGCAGAGCGCTTCGGATATTCTTTACGAGCACGTGGCCTTCAACGGCTTGCTGGAGAAGACCAGCTTTGGCAGTGGGGTCTCTGGCGTCAATGTAATCGTGTGGTTTAGTGACATCTGCCGGCATACCCACACCGAACTTAGGAAGGTCGGTCTTGTCCTGGCCGAATTGATACCACGTTGCGACGATCCTGGTGGCCATGTCTTCGAGACGTGTGCGGTTGAGTCCATTGTCAACCATATCCGCAAGGCGATTGTCTCCCCAGTACCTCGAGTCAGGCATGGCCATGTCAAGTCCAGCATTGGCAGATGCTTGATCGCTGTGTTGAGCAACCCAATCGGACACAACAAAACCGTTAAAGTTAAGTTCACCTTTGAGAAGACCGTTGATTGCTTTGCTGTTCTCACAGCCGTATGTGCCGTTTATACGATTGTAGCTGCACATGACCGAGCCTACTCCGGCGTGGACAGCATCCTGGAAGGGCCATAGGTATAGTTCGTGCATCGTTTGGTCGTCGACGTTGGAAGAACTGCTGAGCGTTTCACTATCAGCGATAGGGTTGCGATTGGTTTCTTGCTCCTACGGATGGCCATGTCAGCATGCGTCATAGCAAGAAAGCACCACGCCGTCTGAACTCACGTTGGCCACGAAATGCTTCACACTGGCGATAACGCTTTCTTGTAGCCCTCGGATGGACTCGGCTCCAAGAATACCATCGATGTAGGGGTCTGCTGTGAAACCTTCCCAGTTGCGGCCTGTTTAAATCGTGTTGTCAGCGGGTGCTGCCACAAATTCAGCGGAGATGGTTTCAACATACCACCAGTCGCGATTCGTCCAATGGGTCCTACAACAGGTCCAAGAGCTACCTGTACTCCTTTCTTCTGGAACTCGCGGCCCATCAATTGACCTCTCTGGTATGCCAGCGTTGCGTTCCAGGAAGCTCCAATTGAGACGCCGGATGCGTAAGCATTGACACCATCTGTAGCGCGAACTCCATTGCCAGCATCGTGCAAGCAGAAGCCTGGGAACTCCAGTCGCGGCACCGATCCGGACTTTCCAACACAGCCGTTGTCGCCATTGACGTAGCCGATTGTGATGTTGTTCATTTCTTCGAGGGTCATATTTGACACCATGTCGTGGGCTTTGTTGTAGGCGTCTGACCAGTTGCCCGCCCCGTAGCCGACGGCTGTACGGTGTCAGTAGTTTCCAATTGCACCTAGATGTATGGATTACTCACGAGAAGGGTACACAGTTGGGCTCACCCAATCTGCGCGAGCAGAGTGGCGATTCCTCAGTGCGAGCAGACCCAGTAAGGGCAGCAGCAAAAGCAGCATGATGGCGGCGATGACGATATACTTGTGCCTTTGGTAGAAGCCTCCGAGTTTCGAGCTTCTCACACGCTCTCGGCGGGTGAGTGGCGTGTATTGCGTGGTTGGGTAATCGTCTTTCTCCTCCATCGATATGCAATGTTCAGGTCGGCAGCCTTGAGCGAAGATTGTTGCAGGAGCGGCTTGTTGTTTGCATTACCGTCCCAATGGTGCGAAAGTCCAGCTGTCGCAAGGAATATCGTGGTTCCAGAGAGGGATTCGTTCGTGACGAGCTATTTGGGCATGAGAGCGAGGACGTTCATCTGAAACGGGAAGTCCTCGCCAAGGTGAGCTTGTGTTGATTGCTCTGTCCTTGAGTTCGCCTCCGCGTCTTCTCCACAGCAACCACGATCTGCAGGGGCGATTTGATTTCTAGATACGACATTCATGACGCGGCGTATCCATGAGAATTGTATTGCGTTGGGATTTGCCAAAATCGTGCTTGAATATAAGGTACACATCTGTTTGTACAACGCTAGGTTATTGTCTTCAAGTGATGTTGCTTGATTGCGAAAGTTCAGATGCCTTGCTGGCCGTATGTCAAGATGTCTGACACATACTATATCAGGGCACACCTTCTTTAAATGCATAAGATCAAGCGTGAGTTGCAGAGAGTCTACCTGTAGGATTGATCTGTTCCAACTTCGAATGTATGTGGTATGCTTGCGTATCTAGGTAGGTACCTTAAGGTACCTTGTCACGTGCTTGTAGAGTGCAGACTTTTGGTGGAGCCTTTCCGCTGCGGGTTTGTCCTTTTGTTTGTCAGCTTTGCGCTTCACACGCTCACTCTCACTCGTACACTGACAACATCACCACCGCCACCACCACGTCCCATTCCCCCTTCTTTCCCTTCGAAACATACAGCATACAAACATGGACGACGATAAGCGTTGTGAGACTTGCTACACATTTGGCCACGATTTTCTCCAGTGCGAGAATGAGTGCGTCTACTGCCGCAAGCACCACAGTCGTAGTGTTTGCCCGATCTGCCCAGAGTTCTATCCGAAAGCTGATCCAGATTCCCGGGCCCGTGGTCACGAGAACGCCCACAAAAGGGCTACTCAAGAGAGACAGCGCCTTGTTGAAGAACTCGCAGACGTGGAAGTTCTTCTACGTCAGATCGAGGTGAACAAAAAGGAGATCGCAGCAAGTGCTGGCGGACCTTTCTCTCAACAGCCTGCTGGCAAGGATGCTGCGCTCATGGCTATGGGTAAAGATGCCGCGTGGCTTGACGTCCACCCAAGGTGGCAGGTTGTGAGCGACCAGGTCGCGATCAAGGAGCAGTGGAACGCCGAGGCGCTGGGCTACCAGCAATTTGCCGAAGACAGCATGCTGAAGGCTGCGCTCATATACCACGGCCGTTGGCCGATCCAGAGGGACGCCGTTGGCTTCCCCATCGAGTAAGCAACGACTGTTGTCTTCTCTTCGAGCAAGCGACAGGTGTCGTATCTCACAAGGTTGGTTGTTTTTCTTTTCCGAGCAGGCGACAAGTGTCGCGCGCCTCACGTTTCTGTATGCAGCATTTTAATCGAACTTCCGTTGGTCTTTGCCTTCACTCTTTCTCAATTCCTGGTTTCGTGTGATGCGCGCGTCGACAATCAGACAGAGTCTCAAGTTTGAAAGCCTGCTAAGATCGGTCGAAGCAACGACCTCCGGTTCGCCGTCAAGAAGGATCTCGAGAGGCCACAGCAAAGACAATCAAGTCCACGCAGCCGACCAACCAGCGAACAGGCGGCATCGCAGCCAAGCAACGTCCGGCATTCCACTATTCCACTGACTGCGGTACGGGACATGCTGCAGGCCGCCCGCATCCGAACGATGATCTCGACTCGAACACATGCTGGATCGAGACTCCAAGACGGATGCATGCTCCGAAGGATTTTGGACAAGCTCTGTTGACACATAAACGATATTATCCTTACTACGGAGCAAAGTTCAGCCGTATGATCATAAGAAGCTTGTTTAGGCATGCGGCGGAAGATACACATTGTACACCGCGAGTCAGACATGATTACAAGTCTTGGATTCCGCTGTCTACAGAGTGGACTCAAACTATTATTAGCTTTACACTAAATCCTTCAGTGCTGTATTGCAATTCCACCTTCGGCTAGGCCTCGGCCTGTGCTCAGCAAGCCCTATTTTACAATACAGATTGCTATCCTGTAGGTGAGCAGTGTACTGACAGTCTGACCGTAGGCAAAACTTTGCTTACATTCACGAGCGACCGACAGACATCGTCTCCGACTTACACCCGGAAGTAAGTGATATCTCTTTACGATACAAAACTATTTGCTGGGTAGCGTTGTCGCCTGTCGACACGGCTCAGCTTGAGCACTATCACTGCTTAGCATCTGTGCTACGTCCTTCGGCTACACAGACTTCGTATTTTGCCCGCTATTAGGTCTAGGGCATTCACGCTCTGCACAGTATACGACATGGATCCACACATGATTGCGATCGTGAAAGAGACAAAAATAATACTATAGACCTGACACAGATGTGCATATATACTGCTGCACTTGCACGTCTGGAGGTAATTGGTCTCATCATCCACGAACAAACCTCAGCCTCAGCCACCACAAACACCCATTACAACCTTCAAGATTTCAACAACACCTTCGTTCAGCATGTATACCAAAGCTCTTCTCGTCTTGGCGCCTGTCGCCGCTCAAGCAGCCACCGCCCAGTCAGCTCGCTGGCCTGTCTTCAACCTTCGTGCCAACGTCACTGAGCAGTACATTGGTTACGGCCAGGAATCATGGGACCGCCGCCAATTCTGGCACAACGCTCCCTTCACTCAGTCTGGTGGAGGCGAGATCACGGGACCTCTGGTCGACAACGAGTGCAATCGTCAGCGTGCCGGTCTGAATGACCATGGTAAGTACATGCAACTTCTAAAGTGGAAGTGCCAAAACATGAATGCTCTACTAATCTTAAATTGCAGCTCCGTACTCCGAGCCTTACATCTTCTACTCAAGGGCCACTTCTACCGGCCCGTACGCGCCCACCGAGCTCGTGGGCAGCTACAAAAAGATCAGGATCGCGCAAAAGAACCAGAAAGATGCGAACGGTCGTCGCGCTGTGGTATGTGACCGAAACCTGCAAACCCAGCCTGACATCTGGATTGCCATACTGACTTGAACCCTTAGGTCATGTCTACCTGCGGAACCGGCTCGACGAGCATCTACATTAGCGACACAAAGCCCTACCACCTGACCTACGACAACAAGGAGGCCAAGGAGAAGTTCGGCAGCTTCTACCTCTGTGGTGGCGGCAAGAAGGGCGACACCTTCGGCTACGGCGATGCCCTCTTCTACCGCAGCGCCGACGAGACCACTCCTGAAGAGTGCGGCGAGGTTATCTTCTACCCTGAATGGTGAGTTGGCCAGATTTATCGTATTCATTGAGCGCTTTACTGATTTCGCAATTCTTTCCAGTATGCCGCTTTCGCAGGTCATCACGGACACGCAGCATGGCGAGCACACAGTCTATGTCAACGACGGCCGCGACCAGCCTGGTCACTACAACTCCACCTGCTACGTCGACGTCGAAGGTGTTACTGGTGCTCCGAACCTCGATATCTCAAAATGGATGAACCAGCCGCGCACCGGCTACGGATTTGTTGGCAAGATCCATGTGTAAATTTGGTCGGCAGGCTAGAAGATTGGCTTTCAATGAGATAGAGACAACAGTGATATGAACATAAATCATGACAATGGTTGAGAGTTCGAAATTAGGGTTTAGGGTTAATTATCTTACATCTTCACATGTATGCATGCACTGGAAAGCGTCCAAAGAAAGTCGTGAAATGCCGTGGAACGATGTTATGAATAGTGGATTGTGTGGCTATATCTTTAAAGGCAGGTTGTCATGCACAGCGCTTGTCACTCGATTACGTTCATAATCGAGAGCATTTGATCTCGTTTTGGTGGAGTTGCCTTCGCATCCTGGATCCATCTCTGTATCCATGGCGACGTGGACAGAAGATGGCAGATGTCAACCGCGCAAGTTTGCGCCGTAGTTTGCGAGGATCTGATGACTCTCGGGTCGTTGGCCTTACGAAATCGATGATGAAGTAATCGGAACATCATCTGTTACACAAGAGCTTCGATAGCCATAAAATGTACTAACACAGGTATAACCTCTGTCGAAAGAAAAATACTGATGACGGACCAAAGCAGGTTCACTTGATCGCTGAAAACTGTTGTGTCTCATTTCATTTATTGACTGCTTCTTCAAGAGATTTGGCAATATCTTCCAAGCCCTTCTCCCTCTTTGCAAAAATATCGACCTTTCGGGCTCATGCTGCTCAATAGCGTTCAAGCCAAAGTCTCCTGAATCACCGTCTTTCCGCCCTTTTAGCAGCATCAAGCGCGTGTTTACATTCCCCAGGTCGCTCTTCGGTCACGAACCGTACCTTCACACGAGCTCTTACGCTGTCTCCATTGTCTATAGGAGCAGACTGGCGAATCTTCTCCGCCGCCTTCAACACCGCCTCAAAGGTCAAGCCCTCTGGGTCACGCACAGATGCACAAGACCGGTAGAAACATCTGAGATATTTCCGGTCTTTGCCGTCTTGCGATTCCTCGTCTTCTTCGTCTAGCGATTCCTCGTCTTCTTCGTCTTGCGGTTCCTCGTCTTCGTTGTCTTGCAATTCCTCGTCGTCCATCTTGAACAGCTCCACCTCCATAAACGCCACCGGAATGCGCGGCTCAGTCACAAACAATCCCAGCCAAGTAGGTCGGAAACCTGTGCTCAATGCCTGCGCGTCGACGCTGAAATCCGACCAGAGGATCGTATGGTTGGGATGGCTTTGAGTCTCACCCCACCTCAGCCACCAATGTCCGGGTACACTGTCCCTTGTGCAGCGATACATATGGGTATTGTAAGGGTACACTGGCATGTCTGGGAAGCTTAACATGTACGCATCTGACGGGCACCGCATGTGGTCGTGTATAAAGTCGAGTGGAGAGACAACACGGTCGGCTTCGGGGCGCATGCCTAGGCATCGTTGTATCGTCGGTGATTGAGTGATGGCGTTTTTCCATATATGAGAAACCCTCTGCGCGTTGGTGAGGATATCAGAGCGAGATAGAGATGAGATGATCATCTCAAGTATCTCCGTGGTCTCTAGCACACGTCTTCTCGCGCTTGTGGCCATGCTGCGAGTGTAGCGCTGACTGTGCTCGGCTCGCGGTCGCTGGTCTTTGGTCTTGCGTTTCTATCTCTATAGTTAGCATCCTGCGTCAACAAGCTCCTACCGAGAATAGAATATACCTTGCGCGCCGTGGCGCTTTGACCGAGAGCATGATCTCCGTTCTTCATGTCTTTCGTTGCGGTGCGAATCCAGTTTTGTCGCGGTGCGGAGCAAGAAGAGGGAAATAGCGGCTGTCAGCTCGGTGTGTGCAATTATCTATCTACAGCAAGATGTCGTACGCAACAAATGAAGTGGGTTGAGAGTTTAATGGTCAAGTTGATGAGAGCTGGTCATTGTGTGGCCAGGGAAGGGTGTCAATGCGTCCAATGAAAGAAAAGCATCGGCGTAGTCGCAGTCACTGGCAGGGTGATCTGCAGGTCAGAAACATCCCAGGCACGAGTCGAATGTCGCGGATGGTACAAGCCGCGCATAGTCTTGGTGGTGACGTCTCTGCGGTCAACCAGTGAAGTGAGATTGCAACTCTTCATATTGTCTCATAACTCAATAGATCGTGAATTGTCTGACTGCGCCACAAGCGTCTGCAGTGTCATTGATCATTGGCTGGTGCTTCATGGTGGCGAGTTTGCACTTCACTGCTATTGTCGCACGGACCTATCGTGAGTCTCTCGGAGGGAGTCAGTCACTTCTCAAAAGCGTCAGCGCAGGTACCAGCCCACTTCCACCACTAAAACACTCTCGCGACCTTTCGTAAGTTTCTCTCCAACCGCGACACCACTTTTCCATACCACCACTGACATTACCTCAAGCACCCATCATGTCTACCAGCTCAGGAAAGCGCAGCGCGCCCAGCGATTTCGACGATGAGCCCGTAAGTGCAAGGTCATACCTCCAACACTCAGTTGATCAGCAATCTGACAGTCACAGGAGCGCCACAACAAGAAGCCGTGCACCGACGATCTCGAGCCCGTCTTCACGAGCGAAGTGACCACATGGCCGCCGGCACCAGCACAGTCTCCGAGCGGTTTGCCGGAGAACGACGACGACCACCAAGGCCCGACGACTCGGTCAGTAAAGCGCAAGCTCGAGCAGCAGCAGGGTGCGGCGTCAAACCCACTCCCCTCGAAGAGGGCCCGTGCCAGAGATGGACGGTGGATGCTGCCGGGTTTGCGTGGAGGCTCGACCCGTCGGAGCCATGTGGTCGAAGATGATGACGACGGAGACGACGACGAGAGCAAGAACGCTCCAGAGGAGAGCCCAGCGACTCCCACGAGAGAGCCTGCGGCAGAGACCAGCGAGAGCAACGAAGAAGGCGAGTCCACGAGCAGCTCGCAGAAGCCCATCAAAGATACCGATGGCAGCGGCAGCAAGGACGCCGACAGCAGCAGCGAGCCCATGAGTAGCTCGCGTAAGACTGACGACGACAGCAGCAGCAACAATGACAGCAGCGAGCCCACGAGTAGCTCGCGTAAGACTGTCGACAGCAGCGAGCCCATGAGTAGCTCGCAGAAGACTGTCAACGGCACCGACAGCAGCTCTGACGAGACCACTGAGTCCGCAGAGAGCTCCGAGAAGGGCGCCAATAATTCCAAGAGCACGTCCGACGCCACATCATCGGCGTCCGAGACAAGTGCAAGCGAACAAAGCAGCGAAGAGGTCAGCAAGAAAGCGGCCAAAGTCGACACCAGGTTAAAAGAAGAACAGAAGAGAGAGATCTGTGGCTTGATGAACAACAGCAACCAGTGCTTCTCCAACTCGGTCATACAGCTCGTCGATGCGGCACTCGACGGCCACGAGCTTGACACAGTGCTGGGACCAGTCGGAAGTGTTGCGCCATTCAAGGCGCCGTATCTTGACAAAGACGATGGATTCGACGTGCCGAAGAGACGCGGTGCGAAAAAGACCGGCAAGAAACCAGAGTCGGCAATGAGCAAAGTGCGATCAAAGATCCTCGAAGGCATCGACAAACTGCGAAAGTCTGGCAAACTGCGGGCTCTCAGCCCAAGAAAGCACCTCCGCGCATTGCTGTATCGCATCCGGCAACACAAGAACAAGGAAGCGTCCGAGAAAGTCAACGGTTATTTGTTCCAGCAGATCCTGGCATACGGAGAGGCGGGCGCGTCCCGAGAAAATTTTGATGGTCGCCAGCAGCAGGACTGCTATGAGTACTACAATGCGTTACTCACTGGCATCAAGTCCAGTTTTGGAGAAGATCCCGAAGACGAGATATCCGAGCAGAAGCCAGCAATCATCGATAGCCTCTTCGACTTCAAGACCGAGGAAGCATCATTGTGCAGCAACGAGTCCTGCAACTACAAAGACTCCGTAAAAGCAGCCACCGGGAACACCCACACGTTAACCGCACCTGAGAAGCAGGCGAAGTTTGAGGACCTTTTGGAAGAGTCGAATGTGAGCCTCCTGGACTCGCCGTGTCCGAAGTGTGGTGGTGAAACGGTTGCACGAGTAACCGAATTCAAGGAAATGGCCGAAAACTTCGTGGTGTACGTCAATCGTGTGGATTTCGCCAAAGGCGCGAAAATAAAGACTGCCATCGAGCTGCCGTTGAAGCCGATTGAGCTCGGCGGCAAGGAGTTTGTGCTGAATGCCATCATCATACACAAAGGACCTTCAGTGGAGGCCGGACATTACACCATCTACCGCAAAAGAAGCCGTGACTGGGTGACCGACAACCACGAAAAATCTACGTGGTACCACATCGACGACCACAAGGTCTCCAGCATCGCAGCGAAAGACATCAGAGACGGCAGAAAGGGCCAGAGTGCGATGCTGCTGTTCAAAGCTGTTTACTAGATGTCATCATCGCGATGCGAAACAAAGCCAAGTCCATTCGGCGACCGCCCTCGAATCATTCCGGACTCTCTTGGGAGACAGCAATGTCCTTTTTGTGGCCTAAGTATGAACACTGTGCTTGCTCGGCGCACTTGCGAGGTAGTACCCAGTACGGCCCAGGTGCGCCACTAGTGCTCTGTGATATGCAAAGGCCCTTCGAACGGCCAATTGTCGTGGCCTAAAGAGAGGCATCGGTCTACTTGACGAGGGATTTCTGCGCGCAACGTTCTTTGGCAGCGAGTGTTCTGTCCACTGAGTTTCGAGAGGAGTGTTGGTACCTCCTTATCGTAAGGCTTTTCTTTTGACCGGGTCTGGGTTGGTTTCGGGCGTTCTGGGTATGGTTGAAAATGGAGATTGGGCAGGAAAAGGACATGAGGCTCTAGAGAGTCAATGCCACTGAACGGCGAAAAGGCACCAAGGGCAAACAGCTGCTGTTCCACCAGGTGTAGCGCGTGGCCTCCATGCGTCGGAATTGGGATAATGAGAGATACAAATGCTTACAGATGCTGTTCGGCAAGGTCTAGCGAGTAGGCTCGAGGACAAATGATGGGTCAGAAACACCAGAATGTTACATCTGCTGAACAAACAGCGGCAGAGCAGTGACACGAGCTGGGCCGGGCGAGAGGGAAATTGGTTTTTGACGAGAACAAATAATCATCGCAACTCGCTCACAGAGCATTTGACCTTTTGATGTGGCCGTTGTACAATATGAGTGGTGTTGAGGTGTCTCCTTGTCAAGCCTGCCTGCCTGGAGAACGAACTGTAGAGGCATTTGCATGCCGAGCTTTATCCGAAAATCACGTGCCCACGCGCTCCAGACGTGGTTCCACCACCTTGTACGCCTCAGCGACTCCAAGCCACACTGACCTCTCAACCATGACACCCTTATACAATGTTGAGCCATGAGCGACATCTTGCAAGGACTCAACAGCGCTCAGCGCACTGCTGTGACTTCCGAGGCTGAAGTCCTCCAAGTACTCGCGCCACCCGGCTCCGGCAAGACAAAGACTCTCACATCACGCGTCGCGTATCTCGTGCGCGAGCGGCAATTCAAACCATGGAATATCATAGTCTGCACGTTCACCGTGAAAGCGGCGCGTGAGATGCAAGAGCGTATTCGCGCGTTTGTGGGCGAGCAATTCGAGAAAAAGCTCAGAGTGGGCACGTTTCACAAGATCTCTTTGATCTATCTCCGTCGGTACGGAAGTCTGGTAGGAATCGCCGACAACTTTGGAGTCGCAGATACGAACGACTCCATGAGGATTATTGGCCGCATTATAAAGCAGAACAAGTTCTCTCTGGAACCCAAGGCTGCACGCGAACGCATCTCTAAGAACAAAGCAAACGGCATCGACAATGAACGATTCTCTCTCGAACTACATCAGGCCTCCCAGAAACGATCTGGTAGCAGTGGAGCTGCCCAAAACGTGGTGGCGGAGAAGCAGGAGTTCGCAGAGATCTACAATCTGTACCAAGAACAGCTCGACAAATGCAATCTCCTCGACTTCGATGACATCTTGTTACGCTGCGTCAAGCTTCTTCGCACGCATCCGGAATGTGTCGCCAACATCGAAGCCGTGCTTGTAGACGAGTTCCAAGACACGAACGGCGTCCAATACGAATTGATGAGTTTATTCGCCCAAAGTCGAAGCTTCATCACGATTGTTGGCGATCCTGATCAGAGCATCTATGGTTGGCGCTCCGCCGACATCAAGAATCTGGGACGGATGAAGACCCAATGGCGAGATACCCTTACTGTGAACCTGGAGGAAAACTACCGATCATCAGGCTCGATCTTGCGCGCTGCGCAGAAAGTCATTGAGCAAGACCAGCACCGTCCACCAAAGCAACTGCAGGCAACACACTCTCCTGGCCAGCGCCCAGTCTTGCGAAAGCTACCCGATGCCAAAGCAGAGGCTGACTGGATGATCACCGAGATCAAGCGTCTCATCGCATTGAGCGGCAACATGCTGACTCTCAACGACTTCGCTATCTTACTCCGCACGGCATCGCTTTCTCGAAACATTGAGGCCGCTTTTGGCAAGACCGGTGTGGCTTATCGCATGATTGGCGGCAAGAAGTTTTTCGATCGTGTGGAGATCAAGTTACTTATCGACTACTTGCGTGTGATAGACTCGCCAGCACACAGCGAAGCTGTTGAGCGGATCATCAACGAGCCTTCTCGTCACATTGGCGAGAAGACAGTCGCGAGTCTACGGGAAGAAGCTCAGAGCAACGGACAAACTTTATGGGACCTGATGCGCAAGATCGCTCAAGGTCAATGCAGGTACTCGACCAAGTTGTCGGCTCCAACTATGAAGGGCCTTGAACTATTCTACGATGTGATCGCGAGTGGCAGGAAGAAGATTGAGAAGGAGCCGACAGCACTGGTAGATCTCATCAACTTCATCCTCAACAAGACTGGCTTCCAGAGTTATCTCAAGCAGAAATATCCCGAGGACCACGAGGGGCGTTGGGCCAACGTGGAAGAGCTCATTGCTCAAGCAACGGATGCAGCAAATCAACCCGTGGAGCGACTCGACGAGGCGCTGCCTTCTGTTGAAGGCACTGAGTTGAAAGAAGAGTCGCCGCTGACAGCTTTCCTGGCCAACGTTGCCCTCTCGGCGGCGACCGATCAAAAAGAAGAAGACGGCGAGCAAGCGCCTCAAGCTACCATCTCAACTCTGCATGCTGCAAAAGGTCTCGAATGGCCTGTCGTGTTTATACCAGCATGCTACAAAGGATCCATCCCACACTCGCGTGCCGAGGACAACGACGAAGAGCGGCGACTACTATATGTCGGCATGACCAGGGCGCAAGTCGTTTTGAACATGTCGTTCCCGGTCAAAGGTAATTCTCAGAACGAGGGACCTGAGCTGTCACCATTCTTATCAGAGCCGGGCATGAGCAATTACTTCGAGGAACACGGCCCGAGTATAAGTGACAAGGACGTCCGGGCTTTGGCTATCACTCTGGGACGCGATCAACCGACACCTGATGCCATTGCTAAGGGCAAGAAATCCCTCGAGCGTGATGAGGATAATTACTGGCCGCTGACTGGAGATGTGCCTCCTGAGGAATGGGCAAAGCGCATCAACGGACAAGTAGACGACTCGGCAGCAGTGTATGGTGATACCAGATCTGCATCGTGGGTCAATGGATCTGTCACAATGCAGGCAGAAGGCGTAGCTGCTGGCGCAGCCTCATTTTCTACTGGCTTCGTCAGTGTCAAGTCAAAGTTTGGCGAGATCGCGCAACAGCGAGAGGAGGAAAATCGTCTGCGCGCGTTGGACAAACGCGCAGCAGAACAAAGCAAGATCGTCCAAGACAAAGCACCTAGAAATGGGAAACGACAGATCGAGGGCCAGGGTACTATCTCGAGCTTCTTTGGGAAGAAACCCAGAACGGGTGATGCGCCTGTGGCAGTCAGCCAGGTCACGCAAAAGTTACCACCGGCACCTCTCTTTAAAACATCATCAGCGCCGCTTCGCGATGTTTCCAACATCAACAATCCTCGCGATTCCCAATCACTCTCATCATCGAAACCTCTTGCGACATTACAGCACAGGGTGCGTGCGGCGCCTTCGATCCATCGGAAACCGCTCGCGCACTCGACTTCGGATCCGACGGTCAGGCCAAATAATGGCTACGTCTTTCTGTCAAGTCCACCACCTCAACCCGAAGAAGAAGATGATCCAGAGCCTGCGAAAGTCGAGCTTCCCAAGGTCTCGACTTCTCACACATCCTCCTTCAAACCAGCATCGACCTTCCACTCGACATCGATGAACAACATACCGTCTCAGCGTAGGACTTTGGGATTGGGCAAGATGAAACCTTGGAGTGCTCGTGGAGGCAAACGTTGATGTGCTCCGTACCGCTATCTATTAGATATGAGATCATGTATAGCTCATCATTACATCCTGTTGTACTCATGACACATTTCAATTCTCCTCGCTGACAGGCCTCTGGCTGTGCACCACGTGAGAGCCTTCCTCCCGTGCCCTCGCATCATCCTCTCCCAATACCTCGTCAAGACTTTCCAATCCTTGTCCAAAGCTTTTAACCAAAGAGTCAACATCACCGCTGTCCTGTTTGCCAGCAGTCTTCTTTGACGCAGTCACCTCTTTGCCCGATACCCTCAGCATCAATCCCCTGTCCGCTCCACCCTGCTTGTTATCAGACCGTCCAGGAGCCTGCCAGACCTCCGTCCGCAAAGCCTGCCACTCGGGACTCAAACTCGAGATCCCCAGCACTGTCCGCCCATCGTAGTCCATGTCAATGACAGCCGCTCTCTCTTCCACGCCCTCTGCATCTTGCAGGGTGTTGTCCTCCTTGTCTATTGCCCGCAGCGCAGCTGACGTGAGGATCCCTTGGTCCTCGTCGTCGGAGAAGATGTAGTGGACTTCGGGGTGGTGGTACTCGCCGGTGACGGGGTCTTCGACGAGCGCGAAGAAGGGTTTGAAGTCTGGCGGTGGTGCTGGGGCGTAGTCTTCGCTTATGGGCTCGTGGGTTCGGGTGTCCCAGGCGGCGAGACTGGGTGCTAGGTCGGATTGACGGGTTGTGCGTTGGCTGCTGGCTGCTGATGATATGTTTAGCATGCTGTCTTGTTTAGTTTGTGGGTGTTTGTTTGCTATGCTCACCACCTAGCTCGCCGGCTTCTTCGGCGGCGTGAATGCCCTGGCTGTGCTGTGTCACCGGAACGATGACATTCTGAGTAGAAGACACATGTCCACTGTCGGAGGTATCGCGTGTTGGCTCTTGTGAGGCTGTAGACATGCTACATGTCTTTGTTCGATGTCGGGATATGGAATGTCGGGTGCTAGTGGAACGTGATGGACGATCGGATCGGCGACTCATGAACGAACAGAGCCAGGGTCTCGGCGACGTCGGCACTGGATGAGCCGATGAGGCAGGTGGTGGCGTGATCGACCGCGTTATCTATAGAGGCCCACCTTTGGGGATTACTAAAAATCTCCTGGCAACCGGACATTTCGGCTGCGAAGATGGTTTGCTACTGTACACTCCATTGTCGCCAAATTGAGAGCGCTGGGTGAGAAAGAGAGAGTTTGTGAGAGAGATGCCGTCCGACAATGACCATCAGCCCAATGGGCACGCCACTGAGCGGAGTCCATTGCTATCTAGAGATGAACCTGGAGCCAATGCGGATACACCCAACGGCGATACCAATGGAGTCCAAAAGGCTGGAAATGGAACTTTCACGTCGCCCAATGGTGCCGCCGACAACCCAGACTTGGACGCTGATGGAGAGCCTCTCGAACGCCAGGATAGCATTGAGGGCCGTAACGAAGGGCTTCCCGAAGTCAAGGCGCGCATGAAATACATCTTCCCAGCCATTGCTATCGGCGTATTTCTCTCCGCCGCAGATCAGACTATCATTGTATCTTCCTCAGGCAAGATCGGCTCCGAATTGGATTCACTGAGTCTGGTATCTTGGATTGCAACTGCCTATTTCTTGACACTCACCTCCTTCCAGCCATTGTACGGCAAGCTCTCGGATATCTTTGGCCGCAAGCCATGCCTGCTCTTTGGATACATGGTCTTCGGCCTTGGGTGTCTTTTCTGTGGTTTGGCACAAAACATGAACCAACTCATCGCCGCTCGAGCTTTCAGTGGCATTGGAGGTGGGGGAATGACTACCGTGGTATCCATCTTGCTTTCTGACACTGTACCTTTGCGCGAGAGGGGCAAGTGGCAAGGTTATGTCAACATCATCTACGCGACCGGTGCATCGACAGGCGCGCCATTGGGAGGCATCCTCGCAGATTCTATTGGTTGGAGATGGGCTTTCCTTCTCCAGGCGCCACTCTGTCTTGCTGCTTTCGTCGCTGTAAGCCTTGTGTTGAAGCTTCCCAAGGTCGAGAGTAGCCACTGGAAAACTCAACTTAAACGTATCGACTTTCTTGGTGCTGCAATTCTCATCGGTGCGGTGTTCACGCTGCTACTTGGCCTTGACCGAGGCAGCAATGTCAGCTGGAGCGACAAGACCGCCTTCATTCCTCTGAGTATCTCTTTACCGCTGTTCATCGTCTTCGTTCTGGTTGAGATGAAGGTAGCACGCGAGCCTTTCGCACCAGGCCATATCATCTTCCACCGCTCGCTCTTCGCATGCTACCTTTGCAACTTCTTTTCTTTCTCCGGCTGGCTTGCCGCACTGTTCTATCTACCGCTATATTTCCAAACCGTAGACAATGTCACAGCGACCGGAGCTGGACTACGCTTGATTCCATCGATCTTATGCGGCGTGTCTGGCAGCCTCTTCGGCGGCATCTACATGCAAAAGACAGGTCGCTACTTCTGGCTCACAGTCATTGCCTACAGTGGCCTCACCCTTGGCCTGACCGCCATCTTCCTTTGCTCAGGAGTCGTAGTTGACAGCACAATCGGCATCATCATCGGCATGTGCTTCTGCGGTTTCGGTAACGGCATCGGCGTCACCTCAACCCTGATCGGTCTCATCGCCAACGCTTCGAAAGACGACCAGGCCATCGCCACTGCTTGCAGCTACCTCTTCCGCAGCTTAGGTAGCGTCTTCGGTGTAGCCATGAGTGCCACTGTCGCAAACTCTGCTTTGCGCAAGAACCTCACCGAGAAACTGCCTACCCTTGGCCTGCCCGAGGCAGAAGCTTTGGAGATCGCGGAGCGTGTAAGACAAAGTCTTGCCTACTTGAGGGAACTCAAGCCTGCCGTAAGGCAAGTCGTCGCTGATTGCTTCGCTGGAAGTACTTCGGCCGCGTTTGGCTTGCAGATCGGCCTTGTCGCCGGGGCGGCTGCGAGTGCGTGGCTGATCAAAGAGAAGGCATTGAGCAGATGATGCAGAGGATAATGGTAGGAAAGACATTTTCGCCTATTTCATGTATCATAACACGCCAGGCAAGTGCTTGCAAGCGCTCTACCGACCGAGCGAAAATACTAGACGACAGGGAGGATATTCCCATATCCGAACATAGACTTGTATATCAACACCACTACACCATCCTAAACATCTCGCAATTTCAACATGAGCAGCCCGCGCCAGATTCCCGTCGGCTATTTTTCCCAACACTTGATACATATGCGCAGCAGCAGTGAACAAAGCCCCGAATTCTAAGATCGCAAGGTCTGATACGGGGAGCATTCCGTCGATTGTGCCCACATTCCAGAGCCGCGCGAACAAAGGGCCATTGTCCCCAGCTTCATAGCTTGGTGCCAAAACCGGCTTGGTGGCAACTGCCGGTCTTCAGATCATCGTGGGACTACTCTAGGTACTCGCTGCGTGCGGAAATACCTGACATAGAGATGTGGAAGTCTAGATTTTGTGTCGTTGGATATGTGGAGGGGATGTCTGCTTTATGTTTCTAAGCTCTCATTTATGTCTGTGTTCTTCTGTAATTCATGCTTGTAATACGACGGACGTATTACTGACCACCCTTCAATTCACATCACCATAATGTCAAGCTACAGAAAAGTTACTGTGGGCCAGTCGGCACCTGCATTTGAATGCAAGGCTGTTGTCGACGGTCGCATCAAAGGTACTGCACATCCATGAACCTTCGATGCTTAATCACTATCACCATTTACTGACTTCATGCACAGAGATCTCCCTCTCAGCCTACACCCAAGCCAACCACTGGCTCATCCTGATCTTCTTCCCCAAAGCCTGGTCCTTCATCTGTCCCACCGAAGTCCGCGCCTTCAGCGCCCGCTTGCAAGAATTCCTCTACAGCCGCTCCTGTGCCGTCGCTTTCGCCAGCACAGACTCCGAGTTCTGCCTCAGGGCCTGGAACGCTGCCTCAGACATGGAAGGCGGCCTGGGAGGCGTCCATGTGCCGCTTATCAGCGACTGCAACCATAAGCTGAGCCGCGACTACGGCGTCTTGATCGAAGATGAGGGCGTGGCGGAGCGAGCGCTGTTTATTATTGATCCGAAGGGCAAGATCCGCTCCATGACGATCAATGATGCGGATGTTGGACGGTCTGTGGACGAGGCGCAGCGGATTCTTGACGCTCTGGTTTTCAAGGATGAGTTTGGCGAAGGATGCCCTGTCGACTGGAAGAAGGGCGACAAGGGTATTGATATTGCCGCGAAGAGCAAAGTCGAAGGTCCGGTCGACGTCCGCAAGAGCTGGGTCGAGTGGGCGAGGCCGAAGCTTGCGCGCACTTGGTCGGGCGCCAGCCACACGAGCTCGAAGTCGATGGGCAACATCACATCTTCTGGACCGATCCGGTACAACAGCAGTGGCGACCTTCTTGGGTTGTCGGCATCTCATGCTGATCCTCCGAGAAGCATCGGGCTTGAGAGCGGAAGCCGAAGCCCAGTCTCCTCGTCAAACCCGGCGAGTGTTGCAAGACCGAACGCGCAGAGCCCGATCTTCAGCCCGACCAACGACTCGGGTAGGATGGAGACTCAGATGACGCAGGCGATGATGCAGCAGCAGCTGGATAATATGCAGGCTGCGTTGTCGAATCAGAAGCTGGGACATGACATTGGGCTTGCTAGTTAGATCGTCGTCGCTCTTGCAACCTGGTAGTTCTTGATGATTTGATGATAACGATTGATTGTTGAAAGCAATGTGTGGAGCATCGCTAGGCTCAACGCGTGAACGGCCGAGAGAGCAGCAGCAAGATGAAGTGTGTAGGTTACTCCTAGTCCATCATTTGGCAAAATCGATATAATCGTCGTCGTTCGGTCCCATGCCTTTCCAGATTCCTTCTCCAGAACACAGATCTTTGTTAGCCTGAGGCATCTGAATTTTGGCAAGCTCATCCGTGTTGGTGAGGAACTGCATCAGCAAGCCAGCCTCTGCATGCCACGAAACATGACAGTGGAACGCCCACTGTCCAGGGTTGTCCGTTATGATACGGAGCAGAATCCAGCCGTAAGCTTCGACCGAGGCAGTGTCTCTGCGAAGTGGGTTGGAGAAATCGATCGTGTCGTACAGTGGGGACAGACTCTCGCGGTTGATCTCTGCGCCGACGCTTGTGAGAGGTGGCTGTCCGTGGCCCTGCGCGAGCACGAAGAATTTGTAGCCGTGGAGATGATAAGGATGAGTGCCGTCGTCGAAGTTGGAGATGAGTATGTCGATGGTCTGCACGCCAGTGGTCTGTATGACGAACTCAGTATCGGCTTTGAATGCTAGATCGTTGACGAAAGCGGTGTTGGCATCTCGTTTGGATATGGTCGGCCCTGTGAAGGTAGTATTGCCACTACTCAGCCCATCGATAGATCGCTGCAGAGTCGGAGTTGTAGGATTGCCTCGCCAAGAGGAGCCATTGAAGAAGCCGCGACTCAAGCGATATGCGCCTATCTCGAAGTTTGATCGAAGATAGAAGACAGCATCAGGGTCAGGTGAGACCGCAATCTCGTCGACTGGCACGAGTTCTGTGGTGTTCATATCTTTGCAGTCTTGAGCAAGCTGCTCCGACCAGTCGAGAGATTGCGGAACAGCATGCGTATCGTCATCATAATTGACTATAGCAAGCACATCCGGTTGCATGGTCTTAGGAGCATCAGTGAAGCAATTTGTAATCATACGAGCTCTCATCCAGAAGCTGCTTGCCGATGAGACGTTGCTGTCAACCACAACACTGTATCTTTGCGCCGGGCTGATGTTGAGGCGGTGATAGCTCGTGGGTTGTACATCTGTTCCGTCTACTTCGGTCACTTGCAACTGATGCTCGTCCAGCTGGACAGAGAATTCCGCAAAAGCACCAACGTTGATGAAGCGGAGCCGATGGCTTTTGTTGCGTTCGAGAACCATGTTTGCAAGTCCCATATTCGATGTGGTGTTGTCACAGCGTGATAACGGATACTCATCGCAGTTGCGGATATTCTTTCCGTTAATGAGCCCGCTCTCTGGCACTGGTTCCGCGTTTTCCATATCAGGCATAAGGTACTGCCACAACAAAGCCGATGAGAGATCGTGATAATGGTCTGAAAGGAGGATGACACGGTCGGTGTCGTAATGAAGCTTCTGTAGCTTTCTCTCGTTTCTCGAATGTATGATCAAAGGGCCGTGCATGCCGTCCGAAGATTGGAGGCCCTGATGACCATGCCACCAGTAAGATCCGTGCTGTCCAGTGATAGTAAACTCATACGTGAAAGATGCACCAGGACCGATCGGGCATTGCGTAACGCCGACTGTACCGTCCATATGAGGTGAACCGGATTGGTAGATGCCATGCCAGTGGATGGCAGTAGCATTAGAGGCTTGGTTGTTGACATGAACGACGATCGTGTCGCCTTCATTGGCTTCGATACAGGGCCCAGGGTACATGCCGTTCACGAGAATCATAGGTCTGAAGATACCGTCCGGGTTGTGTACATGGTCACGAACTGACCAGGTGAACTCTCTCCGTTGCGGTGGTGCATTATAATCCCAGTTCGGATCGAGAATGTAATCATTAGTCTGGATGACAGATTTTTCGCTCTGAGGGCTGCTCAGATTCCAGTGGTAAGTCCTGTACCACGCGGCGCCAGCTAAACAAGCGGCGACTGTTGCGAAAGTGACCAACCACCAGAAGAGTCGCCAGCGCCTCCTCACAAGTGGCCGTACAGATGCTTCGTCTTCGGGATCCTTGGCAAAGTTGTCCAGCAGGCCTCGTTCTTGGTCGTCTTGTGTGGCAGGCGCCTCGATCTCAAGTGAAAACTTCTCTGAGGACCCAGTGCTTTCATCTTCGGAGGGTCGGCCCATGGTATAGTGAATATGTGCCAGGATGAAGACAGCTTGGCTAGCTACCAGATATTTGGTCAGGCCCAAAACACATTAGATTGCTAATAGCTCTGCCTTGCGTGTCCATCCAGATCAGAAGGTTTTCAGAACTTGGCGAGCACGTGGACGATTGTGCTGATAGCCATTTGCGTTCTCGAAGACCAGACGGAAGGGGAACTGCACTGTCGCCACAGAGGGCCAACTCGGCGGAGCGTGATCGTCGGCCATGTTTCTCTCCTTCCTCTTTTGTCCGACTAACCAGCCGTCGTTGAGAGGCTGCACCTGGTCGACGCGAGAAGATGGTCGCAGGTGTACTATTGCCGGGTAGAGCCGCGTGGTCTGTCTCATCCAATCATGCTGCCTGCCTTGGCACCGTGGACGTTTCTCCCCAGGCCATCCTCGCCCGCGCAGTCCGCCCTACACCCTCCGCCCGACGCAGGGAAACAGTATTTGCTATCATCGCTTGCATCGCCCTGTCTTAGCCTTTGGCCACTCCAGATGGCGCAGAAGCTTGCTGCCGCCTTAGCCTTGCTTAACATGCGAGGGCAAAGGCTTCGTACCAGAACAGACCCTGGCCTGCCTGCACGTGGGCTCGTTTGAGAACCGTAGAAGGCCTTTCCTACCAATCATCACGGTCGAGATGCTGACCACCGACATGTCGAAGACCCGGATGTCCGGCATCGCTTGATGAGCCTTCTCGATGGAGTATCAAGCACGCGTGTAGGTCCATGGTGGCGTCTCGGTCCTCACGACGGGAACGTGGCTAGGGTACAGGGTGCCGTCAAGGTATTTGTTTATATACCTCACATGCTGTCTTGTTTGCTGGCAGGACAAACTTAGTTACCACCACACACTCGTTTCCTGAACCGCCTTGTGCCTTGTCAATCAAAGTCAGCATGCACGTTCTCACTATTGGCGCGCTCGCCATTGCAGGCGTTGCGGCACAAGCCGACATCTACACAGCAACGAAGAGTGCTGATGTGGCTGCTGCTAAGGCTACAGCAAAGACTGCTCAGCCGACTTCCCATGTCAAGGGCAAGGTATGTCGTATCAAGACTTCGCACAAGGAGCTGCAGACTACTGACGAGGTACAATAGGTCTTCGATCGGTTCGTGACAATCTGGCTCGAGAACACCGACTATGACAACGCTTTTGGCGACCCAAACCTGCAGTGGCTTGCATCTCAGGGTATCAGTGTTCACAACTACTTCGGCGTGACACACCCTTCCATGCCCAACTACATCGCCTTGATCGGCGGAGACACATTTGGATGTGACAACGACGACTTCAAGCAGATCCCTGCCAACGTCTCTAGCATTGTCGATTTGCTTGATGACAAGGGCATCTCTTGGAGCACCTACCAGGAAGACATGCCTTACTCGGGCTTCGAGGGCAAGGGCTACGTCAACCAAACGACCAAGGCGAACGACTATGTCAGAAAGCACCACCCCACCATCATTTATGACGGCAACACCACCCCAGAGCGTCTCGCCAACCAGAAGAACATCTCCATGACCAACAAGGATGCTTCCATGTTCCACAAGGACTTGGCTGAGGGCAAGTTGCCTCAGTGGCTGTTCATTACACCTAACATGGTAAGAACAAAGCACTGGATCAAATGGTCAGGAGTAGTATGCTAATGACTATACAGACGAGCGATGGTCATGACACCTCCGTTACTGTTGCTGGAAAGTGGTGCCGCGATTTCCTCGAGCCTTTGATCAACGACAAGAAGTCCAGCTTCTGGGATCGCACTCTGGTCCTCATCACTTTCGACGAGACCGAGACTTACACCAAGAGCAACCGCGTCTTCAGCTTGATCCTCGGTGATGCCGTTCCTCACTCGCTCGTCGGCACCACCGATGCCAACTACTACAACCACTACTCCGAGATCGCCACTGTCGAGGCCAACTGGGACCTGCACACTCTCGGCCGCTTCGACGTCCAAGCCAACGTCTTTGACTTTGTCGGCAAGAAGACTGGTGACCACATCCGTTCATGGGACGCAGCGACCGGCAGCAACCCTTCGATCTTTTTCAACTCAAGCTACGCCGGATACCTCAACGAGAATTTTCAGGCTGCCCCTTACCCGTCTCCTAACCTTGTGCAAAAGTCCCGTCATTCTGGCAGGACTGTGCTGCCATCGATCGTGGAGAAATGGGGTGGCAAGAAGGCGTCTGCGCCTTCCTACTACGGCGCTGGTGTTGAGATTCCTGATGGCCAGCACCCTCCCGCAGGCTATGCTGTGAACGACGCGCAGAACTAGACTTGACAATCTCGCAGACCAGTTGTATGTGCGTATATAGATCGTGGAAAAATGCCAAATGTCTCGTTCGGAAATACATATCAGTGATCATTCCCGCGTTGTTGGCGATGCTGTACCATAGCCTGTCAACTTTCTGCGTTGAACCACACTATGATAGCTTGAATTTCGTCCTTGAGATGAGTCGTTCATTTATTTGGTTCTCCAGAACTATACTCGCGGGAGCGGGGACGATGGTGTGGTGGGAATAACGGAACACACGGCGAAAGATCGTCTGGTGCAGCCCACGTGCTACCTATCCACGCAAGCACGGGAAATACTAATGAAAAGGCTCTCGCACCTCTAATTTTCTTCTCTCATATTACCACTGTCTTCTCGAATCCTTATCGTGTTCTGCGCAAACTCCGGGCCATCGTCCACAGATCTAGTCGGACCCGTCACGATGTCTCTAGCCTTCTTCAAATCTCTCCTCTTCCCACGGTCCTTTAGAACACACTACACACCAATATCGCAACATACTTCACACAGCAACCTGGAGCGCGGCGGCACATCACAAGACTTCGACTCATCATACAACCACACAAACGAAAAGACCGCCGCCAGATCGCAAACATCCACAATTAAGGTCAACCCACGCACCATCGCCGACGCCACAATAGGACTATCAGATGGCTTAACCGTACCATTCGCCCTCACAGCCGGCCTGTCAACACTAGGCGATACAAATGTCGTGATATACGGTGGCCTCGCTGAGCTCATGGCCGGATCAATCTCAATGGGTCTCGGAGGTTATCTAGGTGCCCGGAGCGAAGCAGCAGGATATCGAGCCGCACTATCTGAGACTAAAGACGTCGTAGCAAATCACCCGGAGCGAGCTGTGGAGATTGTGAACGATACGTTCGCAGTTTACGATTTCTCTGTGGATGCGATGAGCGATATCACGAACAAGCTGCTTGCTTGCCCGGACAGCATGGTGGATTTCTTGATGCGGTTCCACCGTCAACTTAAGGAAGATGACTATACAGCTTCGAGGGCGCTGAAGTCTGGGTTGACAATTTCTGCTGGGTATTTCTTTGGTGGTTTGATTCCATTGTTGCCGTATCTGCTTTTTGCGAGCATGCAGACGGCGTTTGCGGGAAGTGTTATCGTTATGGTGCTCGCGCTGTTTGCGTTTGGTTGGATTAAGACGGGACTTCTGGCTGAGAGAGATCAAAGTGTCTGTCTCAGAAATGGTGTGCAAATGGTGGTGATGGGAGGTTTAGCTGCTGGGGCTGCGATGGGATGCGTGAAAGCTGTTGGAGGATGAGCAGCAATATAATGTCTTGATGAGAAGAACCGCTTCTACTCTACGATATCGCTTTGGCATGCTTACTGTGTCAACGAAATGCGAGGGCCTAATCCTTGCAATGCTATGTAGCAAGTAATGCTTGGATTCCATCTGGACTTGCTGGGTGAGCCGAGGTCGAGGCGGCAAGTTAAATGAACGCATGCACGAGGTGTCAGGATAGCAAAGTGCATGCGCAAATGAGCTAAATTTGAGTAAAAGCTACAAAATCAGTGCCCCTCTGGTAACTAAATGAGCGCACGCACGAATTGTCAAGAGAACAGAATGAATGCGCAAATGAACTGAATTTGAGTTACTGCTTTCGAAATATAAGCGCATGCAGGGGATGTTGGGGCCCAAAAGCACGCGCAATTGAACTGGATTTGAGTATGAGGTACAGCTTCGAAAATATAAGCGCATGCGATAGGTGCAGAATGGCAGAAGTGCATTCGCAAGTGAACTGAGTTTGAGTATGAGGTGCGACGGTGAAGATATAAGCGCATGCACCAGATGCAGCATGGCAAAAATGCATGCGTAAACGAATGATCTTCAAGTAGCACTGTAGCGGTGCTAAGATATAAGCGCACGCAATGGATGCAGGATGGCAACAAGACATGCGCGAGCGAACAATCGTCGAGTACGTGATACAATATAATAAAGGCGGTAAAGATATAAGCGCACGCAATAGGTGCAAGCATGGCAACAATGCATGTGCGGGCGAACGATCGTTGAGTACGCAATAAACACCACTCTGAAATATAAGCGCATTTCGACTATCATGGCTTCATATATAGAGCTTAACTATCGAAAGAGAATTTGGGCGACGAAGGGTGTGCTTTCTAGGTATCTTGCCGACTTCGAAGGTGATAAGCTCTACTCTGTACACCTTGGCCTCGCTTAAATTACTGTGTACCACCAGTAGTGCTGCATACTTAGAAGTGTTCAAGTCCTACCACAAAGCCTTGGTGTCGCTTAAATTGCAGTGTACCACCGGTGGTCTTGTTTCGCGTTTTTCCGCTAGCAGCACATTCAAGGATCAGAAGGGTTCGATTTCTACATGCGGCGCCTGCTTCGAGGGTGTTGCACTCTTGCTGCAGGCTTTGGCGTCGCTTATCATCTGATCTACCTAGAGCATATTTCAGAAGCGCTGGGGCAGACCCGGAGGCTCCTGGTGATCCTTGAACACGATGGGAGGGAGTTGCACATCAATCCACTGAGCGTCCTTGATGGCCGAAAAAATGCGGTGGTCCGCTCTACGCCTGTCATTAGCCACCTCACCAGCCGTGCTTTTCCCTCTCATCCAATCGTAGTAGTGCTGAGCTACTGGCGAAATGTTGATGCCCTTGGTGCGATTAACTCTGTGCGGAGCAGCCCGTCCAGTTGTATGGTAAGAACTTATTGACTCGAACGCATCCATCGACTCTCCGTACGGGCCAGGCTAGAGCTCGGCGCGAGTATTTTGTGTTTTGTTTGGACGTTGTTGTTCAGTCTGGAAATGCTTGACTGTGAAATTGAGGAGCGCTGCGGAAAGTATCTCGATGGTGATTTAATTTGTTCAGTACTCTCTGTTCGATGATATTAACCTGTTAGCTACTGAAGTTAATAGGCGGCTAAGCGTAGTATCTCAATGGTGAGCGAGGTCGTTCAGTCCATTGTGGTCAATGGTATTAGCATATTTGCTGCTGAAACTTTGCACTTCCCGGTGGCGCTCTTGACTTTCTTCAAGGCGGCATCACTGTCGACCTCCACCCGTATGTCAATCCGGGTTCTGGTATTCCCAACGACATCAACAAATTCCTCTCCACTCTCAAACCACAATCCCGTCCCCACACCCAGCTTCAGATCAGTGCCGACAGCAAATGGCCGCTCCGGGATCCGAGAGTTCGCGAGATTCTCCTTGAGTTCGAGCGTCGTTTTACTGAGATCGCCAAGGATCTCGTTCTCACCGAACAATAGCGAAACGACACTCAGTTGAAGGCTAAATGTCTAGTCACGCCTGAAGGAAGCTTTGACGGCCCCGTCATGTGTCTTCTCGGCTACCCGACGTTCGATTGCGCACCATCAGAGAAATTCTATGGCTCGACGTTGGATGAAGGCAACCGATGCGTCAAGGCCCTGTCGAAGGCCTTTGGTGCATTGCAAGGTCTGTCTCTTGAGGGATTATGCAAGCTTTTACAGACTTTACTAGGGATATTCCTCGCTGACGCCAACCCGATCCGCCTCCAACGTCGTAATCCCAACGACCAGCCCTGGATGCGCTTGCCATTGAAGATTCTAAAGCTCTTTGGGTGGCTGCTTGATCAGTATTTTACAGCATGTGTTGCGAAAGTCGTTCTACTCATGGGTGCACATTCGGTACGAAGGTGCACTGGTGTTCGTCCCCACGCGAAGCCTTTTGCAATTGACGGACAGCAGAGTATGTTCGGGAACGACGTTCATGGCTATGCTGAGCATTCTAACGGCATCATCATTCGCGTTGCCATCGTTGCGTGCGAAGCAGTATCTCAATGGTGAGTATGGTCGTACATTCCCCGAAGTCGATAACATTGGCATACTGGCATGCGAGATTGATAAGCGTCGTGGAAGGTATCTCAATGGTGAGTAAGGTTCTCGGGAGCCCTGAAGTCGATGGCATTAGCATACTGGCTTGTGGGATCAATGGGCGTCCTGAAAGGTATCTCAGTGGCAAGCAAAGCGGTCTCGATCTCTACAGATGAATGAGATTAGCACAATGGCGCTCCAGGAGGCTAGACGATTCTGATGGTATCTCAGGGGCAAGGATGAGTGCATCATCATTCTGCGCCTGACAGTACCAGTACACCGAGGAACACATTAACGCGGAGCCTGAATAGCATCTCAGTGGTAGACATCGAACGACGATGTAGCATAGGCGTAGATAGTAGCATACTGAGAACCAGAGGCGATACGTCTTGTTGCCCTTCATCTCAATGGTAAGTAAGTCCATTCGGTCTCCTATAGTCGAACGTATTAGCGTGTTATCTTCTGAAATCAGTAAGCGCTTTGAGCAGTATCTCAGCGGTCGGCGCATTTACCAATATGCTTAAAGCCTGTGGTACCAGTACATGAGAACAGTGTCAAAGTTATAGCGGGTACTTGGATTGTACGCTACCTACGACTATCTCATCTTCTTCGTTTCGCTCGCCGCCTGGACGCCATGCCCGTGTACACCACGAGCTCTGATATCGGCAACCATGAGTCCGAGGATCCAGCAGTTGATGGCAAAGAATGTCGCACTGGCGGCCCACAGGCCAGGTACAAATGTCGATTGCCCGAGAAATTCGAGGCCAAATCCTTGGTGCAGCCACAAGGCTTGTCCGACGACCCAAAGTGCAAGAGCTGTGGAGCCAAGTGCTGTTCGGAGCAGGAGTACTGAGCTGGGCAGATAGAATGGCAGGAAGACCATGTACCAAAGGAAGTACTGTAACTTAATGAGCAAGGTCACAAATTCTTTTGGCGTGGGCAAAACATACCTGGCTTGTGCAGACTTTGTTGAAGGTCACGAAAGCGAAAGTCTGTGCTAGCATGGTACTAGCGAGATCTTTCTTTGCCAGCAGTAACGGCATCACAATTAGAGAGAGCGAGATCTGCGGAAGGAAAGCAAGCGACTCGATGCGAAAGCCGGTATCGGAAGGCTGCTGAGAGCTCAGGTGCAGTAGTGTGTTGTAGACTGAAAAGTTGTGGCGATGATCAAGGCGGCTCAAATGATAGGTGAATGTGTTCTCAATGAAAGGTTGCCCGTACCTACCTTGGTTCAGCGTCTATTAGCCAAGTGGCGTGGGTCCCGGAAAACATACTGCATGTACATCACGCCGTTCAGGATCATGAATGTGACGAAGCTCGAAAGGGTGAGGACTATACGCTCGTAGCTCAGCAGGCGGCTGAGTGAGCTTGCACCGGGCTTTCCATCACTTCCGAGCCACCAAAAGATGCTCGCTGCATAGATGAAAGGATAGATCTTGAGGTGCACACCGAATCCAAGCAGGCAGCCAGCGAGTAAGATACGCTTTCGTAAAGCTGCCCAGAGCAGTGCAATGACGACAACTACCACCAGACCTTCTGAGCTGCCGCGCGTGCTGATGTTCGCCACCATGGGATTGAGCAGCCAGATTGATGCGAATTTCATAGATCTTTCAGAGCTCATGCCTTGGCCACGTAGGATGCAGAAGATGAGCCATCCAGTGATTACATCGCCGGCAGCAAAGAGTGCTTTCCCAAATTCAAACCAGAGGCCACCCCAAGTCGTTGGGTAAAGCAGCCAGGCAAGCAAGGGAGTGTATCGGTAAGTCGCACGCTCGTAAGGCGAACCTCCAGAGGCAAGAGAACGCGAGGCATCAGTGAAGACCAAGTAGTCGATGTCCGTGTATTTGACTGGACTGTTCGCGTCTTGCCAGCGGCCATAGAAGAGAAGTACTGCGCGGAAGATGATTGAAGCGCCCAATACCGCCCATGGCCTGGAGAAGAAGGCGGCGAGGTGAGGCATGGTTGAGCAATCGATTGTCAAATGAGTGAAGTCAGGGCAGAGATACTACCCGTGGTATCTTCAGCCTCCTGAGCGCACAGCTGCTGTTAGTCTGCACTCGTCTGCGCACCGACGTGTCCTAGACCTGCAGGGTGGAGGCAGGCGGGCGATGATGTTAGTCGGCTTGGCAGAGCACAACCAACCGCAGCGTGAGAGCGAGCCCGACCTGGTCCCATTATTACCTCACTCGCCGCAAACAAGCTCCTGCCACCCTGCAAGAAGCACAGCTTGCCCGTCTGTTGTCTGCCTCTGCCTGCGACGACTCTCTCTCGCCGCCGCTCCACCACCACCACCGCCTCCGAACACCCCCGCCAGGCATACCGGCTTCCGCTCTCGCATCCTCTCAGCGCTCAACAACCACCGACTCGCGTATCCCAACCAAAGTCACGCGCGCGATAACAATCCTCGAACAGACAGCTGGTCAAGAATACAGCAACACATCCTTGCGCACACAGTATACCTAGTCAAGAGACGCTATACCACCTGCTCCTCGCATAACCCCACCTCAACACCGCCAAAATGACTGGAGAAGCTTGGTACGAAGACTGCGACACAGCCAGGCTGGCCGCTTTTACCGCTGCTAACATTTGCTCAGGTTGTTCCTCCTTGGAGTCCTGATCAATGCCGTCAACCTCTTCCTGCAGGTGTTCTTCACCATCATGTACTCTGACCTGGAATGCGACTACATCAACCCTATCGACCTGTGCAACCGCCTCAACATGTACATTGTCCCCGAGGCTGGTGTCCACGCTTTCCTGACTGTTTTGTTCCTGATCAACGGCTACTGGGTGCCGCTCATTCTCAACCTGCCTCTCCTTGCATGGAACGCCAAGAAGTACGTATAACCTGATTTGCGAGAGCTGCTTTGCTTTGTCGAACAGTGCAGCAGCAACCGTTTTAAGGTACCATAGAAAACGTGCTAACAGTCCACCTCACAGGATCCTCGAGAACCAGCACCTGCTTGACGCCACGGAGATCTTCAGGAAGCTTAACGTGCACAAGAAGGAGTCGTTCATCAAGCTTGGCTTCCATCTGCTTATGTTCTTCTTCTACCTCTACTGCATGATCGTCGCTCTTATCAGGGACGAGAGGAGATAAGTGCGCTACGGGAGAATTACGCCAGATTGATCCTCTCAAGAGACTGGAGCGCCCACAGTAATATTGGTGGAGCATGAAATGACACGGCTGAAGAAGAGATTGGGGAAAGTGGCTGCGGCCAGAAGGGAGAACAAGTGAGTAGTAAATGAGCATGGAGCTGAACGATACGCGATCACGAGAAAAATGTATATGCTGCATGGTACTCGGCGGCCTAACGAGCGGTTAAGCGTAATGACGCAGATAGAGTACTCTTGAATTATAATGTTATGTGCGTCCTAGTTCTGTCTTCAAAGTGTTGAAACGTGTAAACATAAAGGACACTGGTCACATGTATTGCTGTGAGCCTTGTTGCTCATCAAGCTCGCTCTCCAAGCCGCTGCCTTATCAGATTTGACTGCCTGACTCGCGCTTCCAACTTTCCCTCTTCGAAGCTCCGCGCAACTGTCCGTCTGCCCATCATATCAACGAGCCATCCACTCTACGCTTGTCGCAGCGTATCACTTGAAGCGACTCCTTTAATCTTGTACAACCGCCGAGCATGTCGCTCGTCCCAGCACGAAACGGCGCAAACGCGCCGCCATCACGAAGCGCAGGTCTTGCCCGGGAAGTAGGCAAGACCTCTACAAAAGGAAAGGTCCCCACCGGCTACGCCGAAGAAATCGCCATCTCAGAACAGAGCTTCCGCAGCTTGCACCGCGAAGTGCAAAGTCAGCAATCCGTAGGCAAGAAACGCAAGCGCGAGACGAAAGGTGACAGCGGGACTGTCTACGGCGCAGGCGCCTACAAGGGACCATGGGCGAAGTACGAGGAGCGCATGATCGACAGCGACAGCGGAGAGGAAGTCGAGGTGTCGGGCGACGAGAGCGGAGAGGAGGTTGTGTACGAGGAGGATGCGATCGCGGCTGTGCCTGGCAGAGGGACATTCGCAGGAACTGGATATGCAGAGACCAGCGCGGAGAAAGAGAGCAGCACATTCGAGGGCACACAAGAGCGCGATTATCAAGGACGGACGTATATGCATGTGCCGCAGGACTTGGATGTTGATCTGGTGTCTGATATGGAGAGTCTGGACATCAAGTGCTTTACTCCGAAGAAGCTGGTGCACACTTTTAAGTCGCACGGAAAGAACGCACATGAGAAGGCTCTGACGAGCTTGAAGTTCATACCTAACAGCGGTCACTTGCTGTTGAGTGCTGCTGCGGATGGTAAAGTGAAGCTCTGGGACGTCTACCACAACCGGGAGCTTCTGAGGACCTACAACGGACACACGAAGAGCACAGTCGACGTTGATTTCACACCTGACGGAACCAAGTTCGTGACGGCTTCGTACGACAAGCAGATGAAAGTATGGGACACAGAGACTGGACAGTGCACCGGCCGCTTCAGCACAGGCTCGACACCTCACGTTATCAGATGGCAACCGGAAGACCCATCAGGGAAGGAGTTCCTGGCCGGTATGCACGACAACAAGATCGTACAATTCGACACACGCGCAGAGGACAAGAAGCCCGTGCAAGAGTACGACCACCATCTCGGACCCGTCAACACCATCACATTCTGCGACGAGAACCGACGATTCATCACAACCTCCGACGACAAGTCACTACGCGCTTGGGAGTACGGCATTCCCGTCCCAATCAAGTTCATCGCCGAGCCATACATGTTCCCCATGGTCAAATCAGCCACGCACCCGAAAGGCTACATCCTCCTGCAATCCTCCGACAACACAATCAAAGTCTACTCGGCCGGCGACAAGATCCGTCAGAACCGCAAGAAGGACTTCAGAGGTCACAACAATGCAGGCTATGCCATCGATGTGGACGTGTCGCCCGATGGCGGTATTGTTTCCAGTGGTGACTCGGGTGGATTTGTGTGCTTCTGGGATTGGAAGACGTGCAAGATGTGGCACAAGATTAAGGCGGGTGACTCGGCGGTCATTACTACAAAGTGGCACCCCAGAGAGACTAGCAAGGTGGTGACTGGTGATGTGAATGGTGTTATCAAGTACTGGGACTAGAAAGACACGACGAGAGAGGAGGACCAGCTGGCGAATACCCTATACGTATGCGATGCACTTTTTACGATAGATCACTTGCATCCCAAGTAAACGAATGTTTTGTCTACTTGACTTGGTGGTACTAAGCTTCAATTCGCATGGACTCTATGGACTGTGGCCACGCGCCTGACAGCCTCGATGGCGATAACTAGGCGGTACTTTCAATACTTCCAATAATCAAGCAACGTATTATTTCCAGCACCTCAGAATCCCTCTTCCTACACGTGCTATGCCAACCTGCAAATTACATCACAGTCGAACGCAGATCGCGATCCCCATCAGCCACCTGACCAAGTTGCCAGGCAGCGCTCCACACATGCAAGCAGGAATTTGGCGAACCTCGAACACCCGACCTGATCCTTGAAGGGGATGGGCTAACCACCATCGCCCACGCCACGCCTGAACACGCGATAGGAACAACTCTAAACATCGCATTTGCTGTTGTAGGCTACAGTACCTCCTAGCGCGTCGCACTAGGAAGGCAATCCCTCCACGATGATGCTGTTGCCCAGCTTATGCCTTGGTTGCTGGCCTTTCACGGACCACTCATCAGGCAGTGACATGGCCTCGATGGCTTCTGACCGCGGATGGGTGCGTGGAAGAAAGGTTTATAAACAGGATGGGTGATTCTTGAGCTGTTGTGGTGGTGTTTTGTAGTACCTTATCTACTTGCTTGACTTTTGTTACACCTCTCCCATTTTACAAGACAATCCACATCAACACGCAAACATCACGCCAAAATGGAGGGACTCGCACCTGATGAGAAGGCCAACAAGATCCGTGGCTTCAAGGCGTATGTTTATGGAAGCAAATTGCTTTAACTTAAATTTTAACGCGAAACTGACGGCATAAAGTGCTCTGAGCAACGACAACACCTCCGCAGAAGGCAAACAGCACGCCCGTGAGCAGCTCAAGGCTTTGGGAGCTGAGGACTTCGACTACGAGGACAAGGTTCCTGGAGAGCACCACAAGGATCCCGCGAACGTTGCCGCAGGCCTCAAGGGGTATGTGTAGCTTGCTGATTGAAAGATTTCACCATCGCCCAATACTAATGTCTCGTTTTCTAGCGCGGTCCACAACCCCAACAACTCCATCGAAGCCCAGGCTGAGGCCGAGAAGAAACTCCACGACTTGGAGACTGGACCTGAGGGGAAGAACCTCGGCAATGTTGCAGGTGGTTTGAAGGCGTAAGTTGATACATACATGTATGGGCTTCCATTCTTGCGTGGTTACTGATTTGTTGTGTTGCAGCGCGATGCACAACCCGAACGTGTCTCCTGAGGCACAGAAGGAGGCTGAGAGGAAGCTCAACGAGCTGCAGTGAATCGGCTGAGTGATCAGTTTATACGAGGCATAATTATGATAATGATAAGTACGAAGAAACCATCGATGTTTTCCTGAACAAAGCTCTATGCATAGTCTTGCCGTTTGTCACATCATGGAAACTCTGGGTGTGTTGAGCGTTGACAAATGCGCTTCAAAATAGCTTTGCAGTATGTGAGCTACTAGCTAGTAACTATCGTCAGTAGTAAAATGCCCAGTCGAGTTTGCAAAAATGTTAGGTTGTTGTGTGTTGACATGCAAAATGCCTTCGAAATCGAGGTTGCCCATTCGTGCGAATTCCTCCGCTCTCATCATATTGAACGCTCTCTGGCTTTCGTTCTCAAGTAGCGAGTGACAAATCACGACCATATCTTGATCTGCTCGTCAAAAGGTGATGACGATACGGCTAAAACGAAAAGGGAATTTATTAGTGCGGCTGAACGCAACGCTGTATCAGATAAACAGGCCTCGGGCGACACGTCAGGGGAGCTACGCGCGGGGATGAGCTCGGTGCCTGGCTAAAGACGTCGTGAAGAATGCGGCGTTTTTATGATACTATCTCATACAACTATTGCCGGATCTCATACACCTGTACGAATAATTGTAGATGTGCCCTACCTCTCCTGTGCCGCCGCTGACGTGACACAGTGATACCGGGCGCGGATTATGATCCCGCTGCAAGCCACATTGCCGGAGAAAACCCCCAATGTCGGATACAAACTCGTCTGATGGGAACACAAATGCTCGCGCCAGCCAGCCAAAGGCATCATCACACATCGACCTGGACAGCAGCTTGATATCATGGAATCCATCTCAGCGAGGTGGTCGCCCGTCGGCCGCCGATGTGGCGGCAAACCGACGTAAAATCCGTGCGCAGGCATCTCGAGCCAGTGCAGTACAGCGGAAGGCCACAATGGCTACCAAAGTGCAAAAGAAACCGCAACAGGAACCGACGCCTTCGTCGAGTGCATCTTCGACACCAGGAGCTGGCCGTCAGGAAGCACTACTGCAGGCACAGCGCTTGCACGCGGCTCTAGGTCAGCGACACGCTTTATCTGGCCCTCGACACGTAGACTTCCAGGAATTCGTTTCTGTGGTAGATGCACTTGCATCTCAGCAGAATTGGTTGGAGCGCGCCTTGCGTGAAACGACAATGGCACAGACGTCCATCCGGGGCGACATGCGGGATGCCTTCACCATCAGCCCTGCGCTTTTCCAGGCAACATTGTTCATAGCTGGAACTTTCAGCAATACTTGCGGACTCTCCTATGCCGATGTAAGAATCGGCGTCGGAATGGCTTTCATGAGAGGGGCATCGCTAGATGCTGTTCGAAACGCGATCACATCTGCCGAAGGGTCCCACTGGATATCGATGGCGGTGGCGCTCCTGGCAGGTTGGGAGCTGCGATTCGGCGACAGAGAATCGTATGATATCCACATGACGGCGTATCGCAAGCTTTTTGGAGCCCCGCTTGACCTCAACGAGAAAAGTATCGCTATGATGCGTGACTTTGCCTTTGAATCATTACGCGAGCAGTTGAACGACTTGGTACTTGCCACACCTTTGCGCTCATCCAACCCATCAAGATTCTGGCAACTTCAGCCCGGTTTCGATGTTTTCAGTCCTGTAGTGGTACCAGAGGTTAGAAGTCTCTTGTCGATCATTCGAGATACTGCACATTTCGATCCACGATCTCCTGGCTCATTACAATTCATCCGCAATCAAGGACTCGTAAGTACAATCTCTCACCTGACCTCGTTTCGCAATGCCTGCACACGACATCCGAGATACCTGCGCTGACTCGCGTTTTTTACTCCATGCAGAAAGCTCTCGCTTGGACACCACACCATGGCGAAACTATCGAGCCATCTCTCACGTTCGAAGGTCAATGGGATCCTCTTGAGCTCAATGCATTACTTCATGCACGCGCCGCAATTCTGGGCATCATTGCCTTGCACTCCTCCATCTGTCACACCATGCACAAGGCAACGACCTACCTCGACATCATGGGCGCGGCGGATATGCACGCGCACTCTTGCCTCCATCTGAGAACGGACGCTCTGATTGGAACGCCATACCAGAACCTTGCGATCTGGGCGAGAGTCTCGCTCGCTGCAATTTCGCGAGATCCATCCCGTGACCATTTGTTCAGAAATTGGTTGACGATTACGGGCCTGGACACATGGGACGCGTTGAGCACGGTCATGGAGGCTCATCTGCTACAAAAGGAGTTCTATCCGCAAACGCGCGCATTTTTCAGCGACTTGTTTGGAACATAGCTAATGAGTAAACCTAATTCTGTAAGATACCATTCAAAAGCTTTTGTAGCACGATCCATGGTCCGTCCCGCTCTACCTTACACGCTCCGAAATTTTGACTGCCGGCATTTTGTGCTCCAGATCTTCAGGCTCCACGAGTGCTGGCTCGCTGTTGTCAAACAGGGTTTGCTGTACGTCGCGGCGCACCTTGTCCTCTTCTTTCGGATAAGCGTACTTCCACATCATGTAAAGCGGATGCTTGAAGAGGTCATCCATCGACTCAATGGATCGGCCCTTGAAATATACGATCAGCGCCATACAATCTTGGGACGAGGGCGTAAGACTGCCTACCTTTGTTTCAGGCATACACAGCCAGATGAAGCCGACACCCGCGTATGTAAGGACTGCATACATCAAGAAGACGCCCCATCCCATATCCGTCATCATGTGGGGGGTTGCTCGTGTGATGCCGTAGTTCACGATCCAATTTGTGAAGAAGCAGAAGCTGAATTCATGTCAGTAAACGCTTCCAATCGTCATTGGTCAAGTGTCGACTGACCTCATGCAGAACGAGCGCTATTGGAATGATTAGCCATATTGACTGGTCTTTTTGACAAGAAGAGGAGAGCACTTACAATTCT
>Ga0265797_10001773_pt1 | contig 37461 bp, 21 predicted proteins | sample P2T30metagenome_FD_192433 | JGI IMG/M metagenome (GOLD analysis project Ga0265797, IMG submission 192433) | Plant litter microbial communities from East Loma Ridge, Irvine, California - P2 T30 | ecosystem: Environmental > Terrestrial > Plant litter > Unclassified | place: USA: California...
GTGCAAGAGCGATCTTGATGATCTCGTCACCAGCAAGGTACGCAGCAACAGGAGTGTACTGGCCACGCTTGCCAATCACATAAGCCTCATCGGCCTTCTGTCTGTGCATGCCCATGCGGTCCTCGTAAGAGAAGACAGCAACGGTCTGGAGGGACAGCTCGTGGGCGGTACGGAAGATACGAATGGGAATCTCGCCGCGGTTGGCAACGAGGATCTTCTTGAGGTGCATGATGCTGCTGTTGGCGCGCAGACGCGAGTGGACGGTGTTGGCGATGTGGTGAGTCTCGCCATCGGCGTCCGGGGTGCCATACTCGTGGTGGTTGGCACCGTCGGCCACGATGGTGGCCCTGTTGGTTGCCGCGTCGGCAGACATGGCTGTGTATGTGTGTGGGAGGGTGTAGGTATGAGTGGGACTACAAAAAGTCGATTGGAGTCGACTATTTGGACTGTCGACGACTCAATGCCTCGGCAGGTCAACAAAGATGGCCAATGGCAGCCGGCTGCACGTGAGACGAGGAGGAGGAGAGGAGGAGGGGTTTTTGGGAGAGTGGTGGTGGTGTTGTTGATGGAGGGAGAGTGAGGAGGAAGAGGGAACAGGAACAACAGGTGGGCGTGTTGCAAAAGTATAGGCGGTGCTATCTTGCTTGGGCCCTCTCTCGCCAGCAGCTGCTACGAGCTCTCTCTCTCTCTCTCTCTCTCGTGAAATGTCTCGTTCGGTTCAAGCTATGCCACTATCCACGAAGCTCTCCAATTCCCATGACGAAAGTTGGCCCCGGCTGACTGATATGCTAGGCCTGAATGATACTAGCGCGATTGCCCCGCGCCCACGGGGTTTGGCGACCAGGCTCCCACAAGGCTGCTCCGACATCACCCGTTCCACGTCCTCGGGCTCGGAAAGAGTCGTGGAAAAGGGTAGCAATCCACTCTGGAGCTTCTATCAATTCTTCCTGATCTTACATCTCGCTACAACGACTCCCTCACGCTGCTCTGAAGACGAGCAATCGTCGTCGGCGAATTTGGCTGTCAATCCCATTATCCGCCGGCCGACACGCTGAGCCACCAAGTCTCGTTGAGGGCCAATCGCCCCACCCCATCCCATCACACACTCACACACAGCCGGAGGAAAAATCAACAAACGCACACGTTGCCCAGAGCCAGCCGCCAGAGATAACTACCCACGCTGCCTGCGCCCGGCCGCTGTTACGAAACGCTTTCATCCGCGCGTGGGCGGGCAGTAGCAGACGCCTTGCACGTATGGCCGGCCGCCGAGTTCGGCTGACTCCGTCTGGTTGTGACTATTATCCTTTCTCCCAAACGAACCATCCAGCCTTGTGGTCAAAACGCTGTTACTCATTTCGTCCTGTGAATCATTCTTCCTCTCATTCGGGCCTACCAGAGAGGCGTCGTACCTGTCTCCTTGGCGAGCAGCCCCAGCCAGACGCACGTATCCGCCTCGGCTTCCGCGATAGAGCCACCTCGAGCGGTGAGATCGACCTGCCAATGCTATAGCTTAATGTGTAAACGTTGTCATCTTAGTCGTCCAAGAACACATCACGATCATCGTTGAGTGGGTGGGATATGATGCAGTCGTAGTTTGGTACTCTTCACGTGAGGCTTTGCACTATAGTCGTTCCCACAAAACGTGGTTCGGTGTATGCCTCATCATTCTCAACTGTTGCTCAGCATATGCCATGTCATGCCATGCCATGGATCCTGCAATATTCTATTTGGTATCGAACCTCCATCCCAGCCAGCTAGTACCACCTCCATTTACATCCGGATACATCCAAAAATATTCCGCAACTTCCGCCCTCGGTTGCAAATGTTCCGTCTCAACTATCCTGTGGTGCCACCACCTGATGAATCACACGTGCTAGCCACACGCCTCGGAACAATACAACACCAGACAACTAGCACTTGGACCATGATCAGAAAATCCAATCAGGGCACAAATCCAATTCCATCAATCGAAGCGGTCCAAAACTAGGAAACGAATATGGATGGCTCCACATCTTCACGCTCCAGATTCAGAGTAACAAAGCCTCGGCACCGACGGCGAAAACATGCGCGCGCCCTCGGACGTTCAAGGAATGAAAGAGTAAGGCAAGGTAAGGTAAGCAACAATCAAAAGTCGCTTCTCAATCACAATAAACCCTAAGCCGAGTTCTCGCTGTATGTGTAACACAGCGTGGTTTCATTCCCGAAGACTGGAGGTACCTTCCAGAAAGACGGAACCAATGTCCGAGAGACCTAAACATACACCGCAGCGCATCACGAAACATGCGCATCAGCGCACGAGCATACCAGTATAGTGTACAGCTTCCGATAACATCCTGCATACATGTACACGTCGCACAGCAGCGGACCATAATCTCGCGCGCGGAAGTTCCGACTTCATTCGGTGTTCGGGTCATGTATGTATCTTCGGGCGTACGGGACCCCATCCGATGTACACAGCTACACACCACACTACCCATAGTCGCATACAGTAGTATGAAACCGACCCTAGACACGATATCGAATCGGTCGGTCGGCGGGCAACCGAGGGTAAGCAAGCAAGCAGATATCCCAAATGGCTCAAGATACAGGTAGCAGATCAGGACCGAACGGCCAGGACCGGCTCAGACAGATCACGATATCTGTTTACCAGCGGCCTAAACAAAAACGACCACTAAGAAAGCAAGCACACCGTCATATTAGCAAATCGCCTCGGCGAATCTCCACCATCATAACATGTACGCGCCCTGCTGTACTCGCTACTCGAAATAAATCGAAGTACTACTGCCATCGAGATATCTCAAACGTAATACGATCGATACCATCGAAGCAGAACCCGAACGAATACAATTTGCAAAAACCATCAATAAACTACCATAATGTACACGCTCCGCAAAATAGAAACAAGCTTCTAGAAGAGGGGGAGCGTGCTTTAGTTTTACCACTCCGACTCCACCTTTCCCTTCCCTAATGCTTCTCCTCGTACACTACGACCTCCCTCAAGAGGCGCTCCCGCACAAATACAACTGGTAAGAAGGCTACGGTATCTTTCTTCCTTGCCCCCGTCGTGATCAACTTCCCCAATCGCCTCGAATGTTGATCGCCACCTCACCTCCGTGGTCAGCTTCCTGAATCCGCCACGAATGTAACTCCTCATCTGAAACCACCGTAGCCGGTAGCCTGGGGCATCATGCCGTTCATGCCACCATACATGCCACCTGTCGCAGGCGGTGCCGCGGTGTGTTGTGGGGCCTGGGTGAGCAGAAGCCTGCTCTGGCCGAGGATGGGGCCGTCGTCTTCGGGCTTCTGGATGGAAGCCTCGCGAGCCTTGCGCTCCTCGTTGTCGCGGCGCAGGGTGTCGATGGCGGCGGCCTGCTGCGACATGTAGTTGATCATGAAAGGCATGGTGAAGTCGGTCAGGCCGTGACGCCATGAGAGCTCCATGACCTTGTGCAGGGGGATGAGGTCGTAGCATGCGTAGAGCATGCCGACGAAGCACTCCTTGCTGCCGATGTCGACGAACTGGAACGTATGTTAGTATAATGCGCATATTGTAGGAATAATTGGAGACTTACGTAGTTGAGGAGCTCCTCGACAACCTCGGGCTTGCCTGAGATAGCTGATGTCTCGATAGCGTCCTTGTAAAGCTTGTCCTGCTTGGAGAGTGCGATCGATTTGTCCCAACGCTTGTTCTTGCGGTAGATGCTGGCAGCAATCTGGCGGAAGAAGACGAGATCGTGCTTCTCAAGCCTCTGGGCAAGAGCAACAGCCTCGTAGTTGTCGTAGTTCTCGACACTGTCGCGGAGAGTCTTGTAGTCCTCCTCCTCAATGAGCAGATCGTTGATAGCGTCATTGACGGCACGCTTGTTCTGAGTCTGCACGTTAAGCAGGAAAGGCTTGATAAGAGGGATGTTGTCAGATTTCTCGAACATGCGCACAACACGGTTGGTGTCAATGCGGGGTGTGAGAGCCTGCAACAGATCGGTGATCAAGGAGGGCTGCTCCTGCAGGTAGAAGTTGAGAGCCTTGTAGTAGATCTCCAAGTTGGCGACCTTGATGATCGTCTCCTTGAAGGTGTGGTGCTCCCAAGCGTCGGCAGCACGCTCCATCATTGCAAGAGCAGCGTTGTCGAACTCGTCGTAGTGAGTGTAAAGGAAGACAAGCTCAGGCCACAAATGAGCCTCCTCACAAGTCCTGATGATCTTGGGAAGGTTCATGCGGCCCCAGAAAAGACGCAAATGCTCCATAACACGCTCGGGATGGTACTTGGAAAGCGCAATTCCAAGCTCGGTGAAAAGGCCCATGTGCTATTGTAGAAACGTCAGTAAGTGTGAAAACCTTGTGTGTACCATTGAGAAACAACTTACCGCTCTCTCAAGACCAAGGCCTGCCTCGAGCACAGAAATGAGCTCATCGAAGTAGCCATTGCGCTCGTACTGCTTGACGAGGTCTTGTAGCTCCTCGGCGTGAACAATCAAGTTAAGACCACAAATCTGGGCAAGACGGAACTCCTTCTTGGCCACACAGGCCTCGTTAACCTGTTTCCAGACCTTGACGTTGTTTGCCTTGCGGGCACACTCAACAGCAGCTTGGTAATCCTCGAGATGCACAAGAGTGGTCGCAAGCTTGGCCCAGTTTGAAATAGAAGAGAAGAAGATCTTGGCAGCCTCGTGGTAGCCTTCGGCGTATGCCTTGTCACCAGACTCCTCGATGTTGGCAACGTTGGCAGAGCGAAGGAAGTCCTCCAACTCGGGCAGTTGGTTGGTGCGGGCGAAGCAGAAGGCAAGTCCGGTGTCGATCGGAGCCTCGCGAAGGGTCTTGCGAGCCATACGCAGGTACTTGATAAGATCTTCATCCTTGCCGGCTTGAGTAGCGGTCTCGATAACCTCGTGGTAGTTAGAGGGATCCTGAGCCTTGATGTACGACTCGATCGAGTCGCTGACGCGGAGGCCATCGAGCTGGGCCTTGGCCACCTTGCTCCAGACTTCAGGAAGATCAACTTGATCAGCGTACTCCTGTGCACGGTCAATGCTGACGACGTGGTCAACAAGAACATTGGTGGCTCCAGAGTGGTTCTTGTCCTTCTTGTAGATCAAGAATGCCTCCTCGTACATGCCAACCTCAATACACTGCTGCGCAATGTCTTCAGGGCTATAAGCATCGAGTTGCTGAATGTAGTTGGCAACACGGCCGCGATCGGACTTGGCGGCAGTGAGCATGAGCAAGTTCTGAAGGTTGGAGTTGTCGCTGAATGTGGTCGGCTCAAGAATGATCTTCTCCAAGAGCTCAATGAGCTCGACTGGCATGTCGGCATCGATAAAGGACTTGACTGCGATCGAGACGCGCTCAGGGTCGTTACTCTCAGGTACAGCGGTGGAGATGACTTGGTCCACGAGCGAACGCCTGTGAATGTTGTTCTCGGAAAGCACGTATGACCAAACTTCGGGGTCAGCGCGCTCAATCAGGTAGCGAGCCTGGGCACGGAACATGGCGTTCTCATTGGTGATGCTGATCAGCTCGAGGTCGTTCTGACCCTTGCTGTACGCAATGAACGCCAAGTTGGGATCACGCTTCTCGCAGTATTTACCGACGGACAGGGTGTCGTACTGGTCGTTCGCCTTGAGGAACTTCTCGGGGTCGTTGTTCGAGTCGATGTAGATCTTTGCAAGTGCGTTGAAGACAGCCTGCTGTTGGTTGCCAGCCTGGAGAGATGCCTCGAGGAAGGGCAACAGCAGCTTCAGACGGTTGCGAGACTCGACTTCTTGGACAAGCTCATCAATAGGGATGCTCTCTGGGGGCACAGAGCTGAGCAGGCCCTTGATGATGTTTTCATCACAGTCGACGTCGAGGAGACCACCAATGACACTGGGAGTACGTGCTGGGTTGACACGCTGAACGTAGACCTCGATAGACTTGAACTGCTGTGCCTTGTAAAGGTAAAGCACCAAGTCGTGAACGAAGTTGAAACGGTCGCAAATGATGATCAGAGGCAGCTGCTCGGTCAGGTTGGCCTCCTTGAGGAAGTTCTTCACCTTCTCGGCGTTCAATGAGTTGCTCTCGCGACAGATACGCTCAACTTCTTGGAGCTGGCCCATCTTGGTGGCGGCCTCAATGTACTTGAAGGTGACCTCCTCATCCTCGGTGATATTGACAATGCCTCCGAGGTAGAAGTAAAGACCCTCAGCGGTACGGTACTTCTCGAGAAGGTCAATGATCTTGGTAGGACCGAACAGGTCAGAGTACTTCTTGGAGATGTTGATGACAGCCTGCAGGTTCTGACGGATGTTGACCTTGAGCATCTCGTCGAGGCACTCAAGTGCGAGCTCGACAGTCAGACGACCGAAGTAGTTCAGGAGGAACTCTTCGGGGATCTTGTCAGATTGCACGATGCAGCGCTTGATAGATGCAGGGTCTTCGTAGTGCTCCAAAGCCCTGGTCAAGAGACCAGCGTTCTCGCAAAGCTGGGCAATGCGGGCTTTGTCATAGTGTGAGAACATCTCGTTTCCGAGAATGGCATCAGCAACCTGGGGAGCGTTCATCAGGTTCATCTCGAGGAGTCTGGTTTGGAGGTGGCCTTGCTCAGGGTTGTTTGCTGAGAGCACATCGAGAAGGAAGGCAGTGGCCTGTTGAACCATGCCTTGTGACTGGAAGATGTCGACTGTGCGCTCCACATCGATGAGGTTGACATCCTCCTTTGCAATGGCGGTGGCAAACTCAGCACCCTTCTCAGGGTTGGCGCGAACAATGTGCTGAAGAAGACCGTTGAAATCGGGAGTGTAACCAACGGAGCGCGAGTAGGGGAGGATCTGCTCGAAGTTGCCCGACTCAGCCATGGCGGCGATCACCTTCTGGGAGGCACCGGCCTCCTGGTAGATCTGCTGCGCAAGGTTGGCATCGTGAATGCGGACGAGATCACCAAGCTGCTCTGAGCATGCAAGCTTGGACTCTTTCATCCACTTCTCTAGCAGGTGCTTGCGGTTCTGCTGCAGAACGGGCCTTGCAAGCTCGAGAGTCTCGTGCTCGTTGAGCTTTCCCTTGTCGAGCAACATACCGAAGTACTGCAAGATGACCGAAAGCTGGCCCTGTTGTTGGGGCACGGACTTGAACTTCTCGATTGTCTGAGGGGTACGGAGGAATCCTTGAGGCGAGTTGGCGGCGGTCTTCGCGGCGGCTTGGTAGTCGCCAGAAGACAAGAGCTGGTCGAAACGCTGCTGGTAAAGCGAATCGGCACCAGGAAGTCCGGCTCTTGACGCAAGCTTGTATGCGAGCTCTGCATTCTCCGGGTTCTGGAGAAGGTAGGGAATCAAGGTGGTATCGTCGACTGATACCGCGAGCACTTGACCCTTACGGTTAACGCCGACAATTCCGGATGATTCGCTGTCGGGAGCAGTTGTGAAGATTGTGTCGCTAGAGATCCTGTTCATGAAGATGGTGGTACCAGTCTCGAGATCGTACAGGTGGATGAAGCCGTACTTGGTAACCAAGTAGATCACCTTGTACTTGGCCGACACCTGCATAGCCACCGGGAAGTCGTTCGCCGCCTCCTGGGGGAAGTAGATATCCACTGCGCGCTTCTGGAAGACTGGGTTCGGCGCCTGGTGGTCAACCTCGACAATGTGAAGCTTTGCGCCAGTGGCAGTGCGGTTCGCAAAGGTGAAAAGCTTGGAGTCTGCAGGTGCATCCTCGAGGCGCATAGTGCCGAATGCTGCAGCGTGACCCTCGATAGACTGGCTAATGCCACGATCTCTCGAGTACAGCTGCATGCTTCCCACAACACGGCCTTGCTGCTGTGAGATGCCAACCACGACCATCCACTTCTCATCGTCAGATACGCGGTAGTTGATAATCTGGCATCCTGAGAGGTTCTGGTTGCGGTCGAACACCTTCTGCGGGCTCGCTTGCGCAGGGTCGAAAATGTTCCAGTGGAAGACGCTTGTATCCGTGACCAGGCCCAATGACGTCTCGCTGAACCATTTCCAGTATACGACGTCCTCGGCCATTGTCGCGCTCTTCAGCTTGCTCTTTTGTGCCAAATCAAAGATCTGCAGTGTCTTGCCGCCGGCCTTGAGAGCAATGACCTGCTTCGTCCAGTGCATTATGGCGCTGTCGGCCTTGATAGGCCTCCTCATTACATTATTGCCATTCTTCAGGTCGACGATCAAGACCTCGGGAGAGGCGCTGCCCTCGGCCTGCTGTCGCACGCAGACATAGCTGTCGGATTCTAGTGTACAGGAGTTGAAGCCTATCGAGGCCGGCTGTACCAGGCATCAGCACATGTTTGTTGTGAGGTCATTGTTTTCCCGCCAGATTGCTGCGCGCGGAGGCCTCAATCCTACTCACCTGGATGCCACAGGAAGTCAAAGAAACCAGTTCCGTGAACTTGATGGGGAGGGAAGCCATGTTGTCGTTGTTGCAGCGCAGCGCGCGTGTTTTGGTCAATGCAACGTTTCCCCTGGGAACTAGGGCGTCCGAGGTGAGGTGTGTATCGCGCTACCCTTCAACTCGCAACGTGAAGGATTCAAAGGAGCGAACGAGATTCGTAAATGCGTGTAAGGGTGGGAGGAGGAAGGTTGGTGGTGGTGGTGGAAGGGGGTTGTACTTTCGAATGGCCATCAGCAAGCAAGCTGGGCTGGACTGGAACCTCCCCAAGCTTGGTTGCGTCGCCATCCGCTTCATGCCAAGTGCAGCGTGCACGGGCCTGAGGCTGTACAGGTAATCTTCACGATCGATGCATGCAATCCTTCTTCTGTTCTATCTCATATGAACATCCGAACCTTCACGTTAATTGCGATTGTCGATATTCATGCCGATCTGGTGTCGCATTGCGGTTGCTATCCAGCCACTCATACCAGTGACTGGTAGTTTATTGACGTTCTGATTGTACCAGAGACCTTCATTTGCGAGAGTCAATGGCATTCACAGATCTCTGTACCTATATCTTACGATTCCAGGATACAGGACCCAAACACTTCGGAATATCAGAGACCGAAAGCATTGAAAACACCTAGCACATGCATCGGAATCATCGTTGCTTTTGATCGAATGTGAGTTCCAGGTAACGTGACATCATCGACGGTACGGATTCGCTTTGAAGTTCAATTGAATGTTAGCAGTTCACGTTCTCCCTGATGCAGGATGAAAAGAAACAGGCTTGTGATTTCGTCTCGAGATGCTGGGGGTCTTCTGGTGATGACAAACGTTGACTTGCACTAAAAGTGACAATTTCACTTCCGACCTGATCATGCAACCTCCGACTTCTTAGGACAACGATCATCTGGGTGCCAGTTGACTCTTACCGATTCCACACAGCACTGCATACTTGACTTGAATCAAAGCATCCACTGAGATGTCATGTTATCAACGGCGAGCGAGTCGTCAGTCATGAGAAAGGTATCTGTACACAGAAAGTGCATGTATTGAATTGCATGTGATCGTCGTTGCCAACCGGCTGTCTCGGGATGACCTGATCTGATCAACAGCAATAGCACAGTTAAACCTTCTCTCAATTCCTTATCTGCCAGGAAGCTGTCTTTAGTGAGATATAACTGGGCTCGATACTTTATCCAGTATCGCCTAAGTAGGCGTGCGCTGTGGATTCATTCTCGCGCATGTGTGGTATGTTTTCCGCTCCGCTCCGCTGCTCGAGCTCGAGTGCTGGAAATCGCATCAACGGCGCTAGACCGCAATAATGACGGAATTCGCACACCGAAGCAATGATGCTGCACCCAGGGACTGATTCGGTTACACAGGATTATCGATCCTGCCCGAATACGCTCATTCATGATGTAAAATCACATTGTTACACTTTACACATCTGCCCCAACCCTAACCCCAGCATACCTCGCATGTGGACACAAACATGCATGTGAAAATTAAATGTAAGTGCATGTGCACCGTGCCCTGTTGAATCAAATGTTGCTACATGTACACATACATGTACTCAAAGCTCTAAAGTGTACTGCGCCAGATCATCTTGAAATACTCGCGATTGTGGGCTCTTTCTGATTTGATCTGACCAGCAAGTGATCGCCGTTTTCATGCGCGATGGCGTGAACCAGCGGGGAAACAAGGCACGCGAGGCATGACGCCCAGTTTCTTGAGTCCCATGAGTCCATCGAGGTACGGATTTCGCAGTGTATATAATTGAGCAGTGTCATGAATCGTTGTGGACGATAAAGACTAGCGTGCCTCCGTGGGACGTCTGGCATCGCAAGGCGACAAAAGTCGAAACCAGAATACCATTTGAGTCTTGGAGGTAGGGTGAGCACGGAACAGACACGTTTCAGACGACCTGTGTATGCGTCATACTCGAACGACCAACAAATAAAGTAAGCCATGACTGTTCATGCCCAAGGAGATCGCACAAAGTCCAGGGGCGTGTCACAAGCAGAATCCTGATCTTCAGAGACACCCCTTTGCAGATCCCATTGTAAGAAGGGGAGAGGGAATCGCTGAGGTACATACAGTACATGCTCGTTGAAAGGGGCACGAGGGGTTCGTTTTGGAAGTCCGGGAAGCAAGAGACGCACTCGCGGTGTTACCGGTATTGGGCATCGCAGGGGGGTTGTTGGGCCGATCGATGCTGTGCAGCAAGGAGGAACGTGATTGGCCATAAATTTGTGACCGGAAAGCGCGAGGCGCGAACGTCCTATGACGGGGGGCAAGTTTCAAGCCCACCAAAATAGTCTACCATATTTCAAACTCTTTCACTTGCTTCCTACCCAACTCTAATCCAATTCCACTAAATTTCAAAAACAAGCAAGAAGGATACTTCGAGTCTCTTCTGCCTCTTACACTCAAGTCCAGTTCAGTCAAGACATCCTCACACTCTATCTCTCACGCGCACAACAATAGCATCGACCCCGCCTCGTGACTCAGCGCAAGGCCCCATCAACCACCCACACAACCACCCACCACCCACCACACACAACCGCAATCATGGCACCCGCTGCATGGGACGACGAGGACTCTGAGAGCACCCCTCCTTCCTCACCGCCTGTTGTTGCCGCCCGCCGCGGCAAGTTCGACGACGAAGAGGATGACGATGACGTCCTTGAGTCCTGGGACGCCGCCGAGGACAGCGAGGTCGAGCGCGAGAAGGCCAAGAAGGCTGCCGATGCCAAAGCAAAGGCTGACGCCGAGGCCAAGGCCAACCACAAGAGCAAGTCCCAGCGCATAGAGGAGAAGCGCCAGGAGAACATGCGCAGGAAGATGATGGAGGACATGGAGGATGACAGCGAGGAGGAGGAGGACGAGGCCACAAAGCGCGCGCGTCTGCGTGAGGAGGAGAAGGCCAGCGATCTCGCCAACGCCGAGGACATGTTTGGCAACATCGGCATCTCCAAGAACCGCAGCGCACCCAAGGCCGTCACCGTCCAGGAGGGCGACGACCCTGCCTCTTCTGTCGACCTCTCCAGCATGAAGCTCTTCACGCCTTCCGGCCCAGCTGAGTGGAGGAAGCTCAACGAGACCCTCACCGGCCTCCTCACCGCCAACGCAAAGAAGCCTCACTACGCGATCTTCATGCAGGACTTTGCCAAGCAGCTTGTCAAGGATTTGTCTAGCGACCAGATCCGCAAGATTGCCACCGGCTTGTCCACCATGAGCAACGAGAAGATGAAGACGGAGAAGGCTGCTGAGAAGGGCGGCAAGAAGACCAAGGCTGCCAAGACCAAGCCTTCAGTCGTTGCACAGAAGGACGTCGGCTCAAGAGCTGACACCATGGCCTACGATGACGGCCTCGATGAGTAAGTTGTGAAAAAGAGCAGTTGTGGCTTGTACTTCTACTAACAGTTTTTACAGTGACGACTTCATGTGAAGCAATTTGCAAATTTTTGTTACTGCCACTTGATGCGCCATTCGAACGATATCCCGGCACCGCGAGGCGGATTCGCACGATTCCTTCAAGACCGCAAATTTGGCCAGCTCGCAAAAGGGTTGCTGCCCAAGCGGCGTCTGCTTCTTCTGTTTCCGACACGGCGTTATCAGTGAATGCATGGGTTTAGAGCGCGTTCCCTCACGGCATTAATTATGGACAAAGACTTTTTCTTTAGCTCCTTTTGGCGACTTCTTTCGATAGGAAGTAAGGTAGTTCCGACATCTTGATTTGTTATCTTGAATGCTTCACGCGTCTAGTGAGTGCCTATGACCCTCGTTGTGGACGTGCTACGGTACGTGGAAAAGAATGAATCGTGGTTACGGAAGACAGAATTGAAAGCTCTCGTCTGCGCTTCAATCACGGCGTATCACAGAACCGAAACAGCAGAAGCCACCCGATGCTTGACCGTCCGTGCATGGACTATCTGCAAATAACATCTCCAATCCTCAGTCTTTTACCTCAACCCATGCCATCATCTTCATCGCCATGCGGTTGAAAGTCCGCCCCACCGTGTTACCGAAGACTTGCAGGACGAAGAGCGGCACCCGCATGGAGCGCTCCCTAACGGAGACGTCGCCACGCGGTGCGAAGACAGTCAACTTGAACACCACCCACTGCAGGCGCGCAAGCTCTCTAAAGATAGCGCTGCTCCGATGAACAATTTCTTTCACTTTCGCGAAGCAGCGGTCGCACGCCTTTTCGGCGGATTTTTGCTCCGCGGGCCGTTCTGTCGAGGAAGATTTCAGGATCTGTTCGAGGCACGCAGCCCCCTTGGCGTGCAGCGCTTTCAATTCCATGCAGTTTTTGGCTTGGTCAGTCATGGCGAAGAAGCGGACGGAGTTGCGGTATTTGAACTCGGCGCTGTGCGAGGAGGCGTTGATATTTCTGATCTTGGTTTCGAGTCTCTTGATGGTGCCGGCATTTGCTTTGTGAACGATAAATCCCGAGAGCTCTCGGTGGAAGAGGTGTTGCACCACTAGGCGGCGCTTATTCGCTCTGCCAGCTGTAAGGATGGAGAGGGATTGATGTGTGCCACGAGCCAACATGACGAGCCAGACGCGACGGCCGAGGCTGTGATTGAGCTAGAGGGTTCTTGGATGGAGGTATTCGGCAAATAGTTGTAGACTTGAGAGAATTCTACTGCTCATGAGTAATTTGTGCGCAGAGAAGCAGCTCCAAATTGACCACGGGACGGCTACGGGTCTGTTGTACTCCAACGAATGCACCTGTGGTACAGTGTTCCAGTGTGCCGGGAGGCGTTGCAGGTAAGAAGATAGACGGCACCATCATCGTTGGCTCGCTTACGCTCCCTAGAGATGACACTAAACCTGAAATGGGCGATATTCTGCCGCTTCGTGCAATCCAGTGTTGTCGAAATCAGCCGACCTGCGTCTTACAATCGCTGCGTATGAGTTGGCGTAAATGTACAGCGATCTCAGCACTCATCATGTTAGTACCAACAGGCGTGAGCTTTTAACCTAGCCGGAATTCCCATTGAGATACGACAATCTCTTCATTCGCATCTCAGTACTCAGTGCGCTAGTACTATCAAGTTTGGATCTGGAAGTGATAGGGCTTGCATACCGCTGAGGTGTGCGACCTCAGTACGCAAATCCATACAGATGAACCGTATAAGCTCATTGAAAGTCAGATCTGCCAAGGAGCTACGTATTAAAATCTTCCATGCCACTTTGTGTATAAGGAGCCTTGGGATTGTTGCTCTTGCAGATGGGCGCTGTGGAGAATTGTCGCTGCAAGAGGCGATGTACTAGCGTGTGTGTTCCGGTCACTCCAGAGGCGGCAGAAACGAGTCGGCTGTGGCGACTACCACGGAGTAGCATCATGGCGGTCAAGGAAACTGTGGCAAAGACAGAGAAGTTCGAGAGCCTCAGGACAGTGTTGCCTGGCAAGCAGCCGAAAAGAATGCGTCTCGTGGTGCAAGTTGCAGGGTAGTTCTGGGACTGCTGCTATCGAGGTCGGCTATCTCGGAGGTGTTGAAACAATCTTGAATTTGACGAGTTCATCTTCGCAATGCGTGACCTCCAATGAGCAATGCAATGAGCAATGCAAGCCGGCATGTGGCAGGGGAGCCACGGAGCCACACGGCTTGGCTGTGCGACACTCGTCAAGGATGGTTAGTTCGATTACCGTTTGCTGTGGAAGACTCATATCGCGAATGTCTACCGCTACAGTCGAGTTGCGGTACAGCCTTGTAAATGTTCAGCAGAGACAGGAAATATATAGAAATCCAACAACAACACTTGAGATCGATCTCATGATGTCTGTTCAACCTAATCTGTGGTGCCTGGATCTGAACCCTGCACCACGGGCCGGCCGTAGCTAGCGCAGCCGGTCCCGCAAACGCGCTCCGGGGCAAAGTGAACATGAAAGTGATCGCTCACTTTCGAATCCTTCATCTGATTCCGGCATTGGCCCTTTCCCACTCTCTTCACTTTTTCTTGAACCTTTGTAGTAAATCTTGGACTTCGTCGCGCGTTGATTGTTCTTGAAGCAAGCGTCTTTCTGCACACGCCAATACAGAAACTCCGTCCGCTTCGCATTTTCTTTCGAACCGAACGCACATCAACACAGCATGGCCAAACGCAAGCGCAACCAGCAGGCGACAGCAGCAAACAGTCAGGTTGCCACCTCAACACCAACACCATCCAAGAAACCTAAACTTGTGAACGAGACTCCCCGCAATGCTGGACCTAAAGCGAAACCTGCGAGCGGCAAACCGACTGTTGTATCGCCAGATACCAAGCGTCAATCAGCGAGCACTGCTTCAAACTCAGCGAATCCAGAGGCAGTCGAGGCACCGGGCCCTGCTCGATCGGCCAAATCTCTGAAACGTGAACGCAAAAGGAAACGACAGCGTGAGCTGAAGAAGAATGATCCTTCCGCTGGCCAGGCCGAAGATCAAAAGCCCTCGACGATGCCTGACCAGAAAACTTTGCCCCAAGGTTTACCAACTGCCTCTGTGAAGAACGGATCGCAACCCACAGCTGTTCCCACGGAGAAACAGAGCGCCAAAAGCAAGGCTCACCAGGGCGACAAACACACCAATGTCGACTCTTCTATCAAGCCGAGCAATGAACCACCAAGCCAGGCAACATCTCGACTCTCAGTTTCCGAAGCCGCCGAAAGGCGAGCTGAGAAGAAGCGTCGCAGACTGAGCGAATACAGAGCCACAGAAGCTGCTTTACTATCTAGCCAACAACGAGCAGCTCCATTGGCCAAGCCGAGCAACGAACCACAAAGCCAGGCAGTATCCCGACCCTCAATTTCTGAAGTTTCGGAAACGCGATCCAAAAAAAAGCTTCGCAGACAGAGCGCGTTCAGAGCCAAACAAGCTGCTGCCCATAAATCCGAGGCAACACCGTCGGCTGCTTTGCTTCAACAAACTTCCAAGACACAGTTGGTCCCACGCCTGAAAAAGCAATGGGTAGAGCAAGACGATGTGGAACAGGATGCCGGTACTTCTGCGAACGATGCATTTGCCAACCAAGAATTCGCAAGCAGCATTCTCGATCCTCTTGCAGAGGCACTCCGGGAACCAACAGCGCGGTTTTTGCCTGCTCAAAAGAGAACAACTTCATCGTCTGGAAACAAGTCCTCTGGCTCTGTGAACGAGCTGCCGAGATTCCTTGCAACGGTCGGTGTACCTTCGCCCGGTCAGAAGCCAACCACAGTCTCAACACCTCCCGCGCGACCAGGCATCAACACGATAGCTTCTTTTTCATTGTCTTCAAGGCGCCACCCTGCAAGCGTTCTCGCCAAACAACGTCCAAGCTCTGGCTTGAGCGGCATTCGAATGGATACAGGCATGATAGGATCATCACCAAAACCTGTCAGTGCCAACAAAGCGAACAGTGTGCCGTCGTATGCAGGAACAGGCGACGTGAAGGCAGCGTTTGACCGCTTCAACAAGTTCGCTCATGGCGGCAACTCTTCGGGAAGCGACGAGGACAGCGACGAAAGTGACGAGGAAAGCAATGCCGGCGCTGATGCCACTACCGGACCCACGGCGACCTCTTCTGGCCTGCCTGGAATTAACAACACTGTACGTACTAATGACCCCACCGAAGACCGCGCAAGCGTCTCAGCGGAGAGTAGCGAGAGCGACAGTGAAGCCAGTGGAGATTGGCCGATGGAAGACATGCAGCCTGGTGAGACAGCCGTCATCACCTCGATGAGTGACCGCCGTATTGAGGTTCCGAACACCCATGAAGACACGCTGGCTCGACCTCCGAACAACGCTCCTCGCATGCTCGGCGAGAAGGATTTGCCACTGTTCAGCAGTTTCAACGAAAAGCACAACATTACATCCGCTGACACTGTTCTTGAACGCTCAGCCAATTTTTTAGGAAGAGAGCTTGGTGGCGCTCCCTCTGGGTTTGGTCAGACTGATGACGCAGAAATTAATATTATCGACTATGTCGCCAGCCAAGACGCAGACGACCTGTACCAATCCATCGAGGATATATCACGCGAGGTCTTTGGATCGATACGCGACTTGCCAGACTGTAAGCCTCTCTCAAACTCCCTGGATGTTGCCACCGAGCGCTTTGTAACGGATAAAATCAGCAATCATGGCTTAGGTCGAAAGTCGGCCGAGCTTGGGAGTCCGCTGAACAAAACCACAGCTCTCGGCAACATTGTGCGCGGATCCTCACCCATCGTATATATTGCAAATGAAATGGACGTTGGCCCCAGCACTATTATGGAAGACGGCGATGATGAGCAGGACGAAGTTCACGAAGAGGAGCAAAATACAGACGATGAATACTTCTCAGACGCCAGCAAGGATGCAAAATTCAAGCGACACACCAGCGCTCCTCCTCGCTTGATTAAACTGACAACAGCGCCAACGCCTTCGGAAGTTGAGCGCCAGAACACAAGCGCTGTCATTGAGAGCCATGAGATCGAGATCGACGATGAACACGATTCTCACTTGTTCAACAGCAATGGTCCGATTCCTGCCAAAGAGGGCAAGAAACGTAAATTGACTGGCACAACAAGTAAACATTTTTCGCCCAGGAAATCATTGCCCAGAGCTGCCAGCGATCGAATAAGGTTTTTTGCGACATACGCTGAAGTCTCAGAGACTTCCGACACTGACAATGAAGTCGAGCAACCGTCACATCCAGATTGCACATGCGATCTATGCGAAGTGACTTCCGACAGTCCCCCCCCTTCAACCGAGCCATCGTCATGCTCAGATGAACTGTGCGTATGCGGTTTTTGCGAAGCGAATTCCGACAGCAACCCTCCAACCAAGCAACCGTCATCTTCAGACGATCCATCCGAAGAGCCTCAACACATCAGACCCGAGAAGACAAAAGGCACCGGCATGACAAGCACCTACTTCACTCCCACGAGCTCCTCATCAAAATCAACGGACACGAAAAGGACAAGGCCTCTCCCCAAAACATCACGGCCTCCAAAAGGTACATCCATCTGCCCTGTCCCATCCACCGAATCCACCTACTTTGGCCTCATCCAAGAGCAACTCTGGAAAGAACCCTTCTGGCTCATCATCGCCGTCACACTTCTCAACAAGACCACCGGCCGCGCCGCTGTGCCAATCTTCTGGAACCTGAGAAGACTCTACCCAACCCCAATGGCTCTCGCGCAAGCCAGAAAGGAAGACCTGGTAGAATTGATCGGCACGCTGGGTCTCCAAAACCAGCGTTCAAAGCGACTGATCAAGATCGCCGGAACCTGGGTCGTATGGCCGCCAGTCAAAAACCAGTGTTATCGCACCCTGCACTACCCAGCCAAAGGCGACGGCAAAGAAATCAAGAAACAGGAACTCCTTGAGGAAGACACTGACATAATCGATGGCGCGCTCGAAATCGGTCACATCCCTGGCTGCGGGCCCTACGCTTATGACAGCTGGCGCATCTTCTGCCGTGATGTCCAGCGCGGGCTTGCGCAAGGTTATAACGACAGGCGCAAAAATTTCCAGCCCGAGTGGCAGCGAGTCTTGCCGCGGGACAAGGAACTTCGCGCTTGTTTGAGATGGATGTGGTTGCGAGAGGGGTGGGTGTGGGATCCCGAGACTGGCGAGCGAAGGGATGCGGACTTGGATGAGATATTGGCTGGGATACATGGTGAGATGGAGTTTGCCGATGAGCACGAGCGGCATTATGCGATTGAGGCTGCGGGTGTTGATGGTGATGAAGAGAGGGCGAGCGCGAGCAAGGCTGCGCCGTCCAAGAAAGCAGCCAAACCTCGCTCAAGGAGGGTGTCGATTGCTCGTCGGGAGCTCGATGTTGAGTCTGGCGATGAAGTCGCTGTTTCTACTGAACGGCGGTCGCGCAGGGACAGCTCTGGGCAACGGTCTCGATGATCAAGTTGGGCAAGGCTTGGGGATGCAGGCGTTAGGTGGGAAGGTCTACGGAAGTATCACATAGGAGACATGAATTCACAATATGAGCATCTCCTTCACCGGCAGCGTACTTCGGCGCGTACTTCGAGAGGGTCTTATGGTAGCGCTACTGCGGTACACCGAGCCACAGAGTGTCATAAACCTGCTACCTATGTGTTCAAGCCACTTAGAGTGTCGATTTGGTGACGATCGCGTGCATGAACAAAAAGGTTATTTGAAGTACGCTGCTGGTGAAGGAGACATGAGCATTTAGCGACCCCTTCTTCACAGGGAAGCTTCAGTTGTATAGTATACATAAAACTAGCCCGATGACAAGCTAGCGTATCATGATTGTTGCACCGATTCTCATGTCATCCTCTACACGGTCTGTGTGCCGTAGCCCTTGATCTGCTCGGCAAACGCCCAGCTCTGGTTCTCAAGCTTCTCGTTCTCCTTCAGGCTCACACCGCTGCCATCGATCACGGCGATCGAGTAGACGGGCATGCTCCTCGCGTCGCGGTAGAACAGCACCTTCATGCACTCCTTCACGCAATCCACAGCCTGCTCCTTGCTCAGATCCTGGCTGGCAGCCTCGGTCGGTACCACGCGGCGCATGATTGGCTGTGCCAGGTGAGCGCCGAAGCCCGTAGCCAAACTAGGGCTGCTGTATGTCGTGCCGAGCAAGTCTGCGTACGCAAGGAAAGGCTTGTCGGCCTCGTCCAGGCCCGCAACCAGCATGGCGTTCCACAGCGGGTTGAAATCCGAGCGGCGCTTGTACATGACTTTGCTGAGGTAGGCGTGCAGGTTCTTGGCGCTCATGTGTGGCTGCGCCTCGCTCTCGGTGGCATCGCCGCCGTAGTTCTCCTCCACGTCGAGCGAGTTGAGCAGGCGGTCGAGGTACTGCATGTCGGAGACGTCGCCGCCAAAACCGACGACGGCTTTGCGGTTGAACTGCTTCAGGCGCTTGACGTCGGTGAAACGTGCGAGGGAGCCGTATGAGGCGAGGTTGTCGGCGGCGATGACTACGCCGTCCTTGTATTTGACGGCGAGCACGGATGTTCCGGTGACGATGGGAGATTGGGTGTGAGCGATGGGGCCCTGGGAGCCGCCGTGGGATTGGGGAAGGTATGAGGAGTTGTATGCGCCGTAAACATCGTCTCTAGGCTGGAGGCATTGTTAGTGATGATTACTTGCAGTGAGAGGATCGTGATAAGCTGTTAGCGGACGTACTCTGCCCCAGGCTTCGGGGAAGTGGTTCATGTTTGCGGTATGTGTGTATGTGAGAGGGAGTGGCGAGACGGTGGTCACTGCGAACGCGGATATGCAGCAGGTTGTAGGTGGAAGTGAGGTCGACGGTGGGAGGTGCGGTTGGTGATGGGTTGTTGTGTTGCGGTATAGAGGTGGATGTGGTTGGAGTGGTGGTGTAGCTCGTTGGCTGTTGGCTAACTAGGCCCCGATCTGACGCGCGCGAGCTGCAAGCTCGACTGCGATTGCGGGTGCAGCCGCCCTACTTGACCAAAGCCACCATGCCTCACTTTCCTTCTACCGCGTTACCACTACAACAATATGGACCATGGAGATATTGCTCCGGGATGTCCAGTCTAACGTGGCGTCCTCTGTTGATACATAAAGTCAATGGGCACATCTAATCACGTGAGGAGACACACCTCAATAACCTTCCGAGGAAGAGACGACACGACGTCATGCAACTTGACATCACGATGAATAAATGATCCCTCTGTGACGGCCAAAGAGGAGACTGCTACAGTAGCTCGCTTATATAGGGACATCTTTTCATTTTACTCAAAATGCCTGACTCCAGACTAGAAGCTTTCTTCGCAAGCGAAAGAGCACTCCGGAACAACTCAACAACCATGTCTTCCCTTTCTAACACCAAGGTCCCGTTGGCTTACGCCTCTTGCTCCATCGGCTGCAATGACTCTCACACTCTGCCCAAGAAGCTCACAGCCATTGCTTCTGCCGGGTTCACAGCCATCGAGCTCTCAATGCCGGACATCCTGGCCTTTGCTAAATTGCACCTTCGCCCACAGAAGCAAGGCGACACCGAAAGCGATGACATCGACCCCAAAGACTACGATTCTCTTGTCAATGCCGCCGCAACCATCAAAGCCATGACTGACGCAAAAGGACTGAAAGTACTCATCCTGCAACCCTTTGCAAACTTCGAAGGCTGGCCAGAGGGCTCTGCCGAGCGTGAGGATGCTTTCTCGCGTCTCCGTGGTTGGATGCGCATCATGGAGGCTGCAGGCACCGACATGCTTCAAGTCGGCTCATCAGACACACCTGCGGAGAAGATTGGTAAAGACAGAAGTAGGTTTGTGAAAGACTTGCGAGAGCTGGCAGATATTCTCGCCACCAAGGGTTTCCGCTGTGCTTATGAGAACTGGTGCTGGAGCACCCACGCGCCCAACTGGGAGGATGTCTGGGACATCTGCAAGCAAGTCGATCGTCCCAATTTTGGTCTTTGCCTCGATACTTTCCAGTCTGCGGGTGGCGAATGGGCAGACCCAACCACCAAGAGCGGCCTCGTTGAGGACGGCCGTTCCCCGGAGCAAGTCAAAAAGGACTGGAAGGCTTCATGCGACAAGCTGGCGAAGACAGTGCCGAAGGATAAGATCTATTTCCTGCAAATTTCGGATGCATACCGCATGGATCCGCCGCTTGAAGACAAGGCGGATGAGAATGGCATGCGCCCGAGAGCGAGGTGGAGCTCGGCGTACAGGCCACTGCCTTTCCAGGGCTACCTGCCTTGCGTGGACTTCACAAGGGCCGTCTTGCAGACTGGGTTCAGAGATTGGTTCTCGTATGAGATTTTCGACGAGGGTCCCGACGGCAAGGGCAAGGACTACGACATGGACGAGTTTGCGAAGACGGCAATGCAGACACAGGACAGACTGTTGGCGGAATGTAAAAAGGCTTGAATGGAACACCTGTGTTAATCAAGATACGTAACGACATCATGAGAACGTCTTCATCTATAACGACCGTTTCATCTGGTCTCGCCCATGAGATCCCATGAAATCATATCACAGCAGATCAAACACCTTTGATCCAGTCCATGCCACTCTTGATATCGCCATACCAAGCCATGAGAATATCCTCGTAATAGTACGACCTCGGCCTCCACTGGCCCCTGTCACCTGCCTTCGGCAACACGGAAGTTCCGGCTTTGATATAAGTGCTCGTCAAATTCAGCACCGGCTTCTCCTGCATCACCTTCTTCTGCTCTTCACTGCATCGGGGCACGACTTCCGCTACGCCTTCCTTCTTCATGCGCTTCAGGATACGGCAGACCATTTGCGCCGTGGCATCCGCGCCCAACGTCCATGACGCATCGACGTAGCCGATGGTCATGGCGGCGTTGGGCAAGTCCTCGAGCATAACACCTTTCCAGAAGAACTTATCAGCGACATTGTAGGGCGAGCCGTCGACGGAGAGTTTCATGCCGCCCGCGACTTGCAACTTGAGGCCAGTGGCTGTGACGATGATGTCTGGGTGGAGTTCGCGACCGGAGTGCAACTTGATGCTGTTTTCGGTGACGGTTTCGATGGTGCCAGTCTCCACGCTGCCTGAGCCATCGCGCAGACATGCGTAAAAGTCGCCGTCGGGGCAGAAGCAGAGGCGTTGTTGGAAGACGTTGTATTTTGGACTGAAGTGCGGATTGATGGGGATGTCGACGGGGAGTTGCTTTGCGGCGGCACCTTTGACGATTTTCTTGGCTGTGCCCGGGCAGTATTTGAAGAACGTGGTAAGCAGGAATGGGAGGAGGATCCATTTGAAGCGGATCAGCCTGTAGGCGAGAGCGGCAGGGAGATAGGCTCGGAAGAACTTCTCCATGCCGTCTTCTGTGGGTTGGGACATGAGGTATGATGGGCTTCGCTGGAGCATGGTCACATGGCTTGTGTCTTTGGCGAGAACTGGAAGGAGAGTGACAGCTGTTGCACCGGAGCCGAGGATTACTACGTTCTTGTTCTTGTAGTTGAGGTCTTTGTTCCAGAACTGTGGGTGAACGACCTCTCCCTTGAAGTTTTCGATACCTGGGATGGTGGCTTTGAGAGGAGCTTCATAGTCGTAATAGCCAGTGCACAGCTGCAACCATCGAGCACGGAAGGTCTTCTTAGTAGATCCATCGGCCGTGACATCAAAAGTCCACGCCTTGTCGTCACTAGACCAGTTGGCAGCATTGACTTTGTGGTGGAAGAGGATCTTCTTGTCAATGCCGAACATCTCAGCCGACTCCTTGACATAGTTGATGATCAAGTCTCCTTGAGCAATGGAGGTGTTCTCAGTCCAGTTTCGCCATGGGAAGCCGAAGGTGTACAGATCGGAGTCCGAACGAAGCCCCGGGTACTTGAACAGGCTCCAGGTACCACCGATTTCGTGCCTGCCTTCAAGGATGATGTAGCTGAGTTCAGGATTGCGCTCCTGAAGACGGTAGGCGCAATTGATGCCAGATATTCCGGCACCGATGATAATTACATCGTAGTCGAGGACATCGCCTTGTGTGGCCATACTGGTGGCAAATTTCAATGAAAGCGGTCAGGAAGAAGCGGTCAGGAGATCTCAACAAAACCTCATGAATACGTGGTCGTTGCAAGTTGGAATTCTCGTGGAAAAAAGGAGAAGGGAAACAATGGCTTTTAAGAAAGGAAGGTGTCGCTCACGCCGTTTATGAAATCATAGACTCCGCATGAAGTGTTTCGATAACAGGACACGAATGCGATGGAAAGGTGGAAAGACAGAAAGATGCCGAGGCCTGCATGCTGGCGTCTGTGGCGTGGAGAGTCTAATAACCTAATTGATCCAAGATCTGCATGCGCGGCTCGGCCCCATGTTTGAACAGACGAGCACCTCCGTGTCGGCGTGGCCACATCCGAGGGGTCATACGGCCGTGTTAATAGAATAAACATGCACCGATTAAATTTACGGTTTCTTTGCTTCAAGCTTGTCTTCCAGTCGCTGAGCGCAGAGCAAACCCAGAAAGGCTAGCATCCCCGCTGCTGTGCCATGTGACGAGTATGCCTCAAGCCGAGTTGTCGACACTGCTATCTCTCGAGGTAGATGTTCCTGGAACTAATATGCATGCGCCTATCGAGTCTTATACAGCGGGAGGTGACTGAAGACCGAACGATGTTCTTCGGAGTTGCGTGGTCTCTTGCCGGATGGACAATCGGGGTGGGCTGATATCGCGCAATCTGTTGACTCGGTCTTTGCGAAGGCCGCGGTCTGAGGTGTCACAAAGCCATTCGTCCCTCTCTAGCTGGCCAGTTATCGCCTCGGCTGTTTTTAAGAGGAAACCTCGTTCGGCTGTCCTCACATTTGGAGTACATGAGCATGCCCTAGTTGTGCACGCAGGGCAGGCAACAGCATTTGCAACCCGCCGTTCCGGTGGTTCCCTTCTTCCGGCTGAAACGCCTTGAGCGTTACGGGTCTGAACTGCGTATCTGAGGGTCGCGATCGTCGGTTCTCTGAAATACTAGACTGATACTGTAGCATGAGTGTTTGGCCCACGTGTAGGATGAACCTTGTGCTCATAACTCACAGATCACGACAGCATCCCAGTTTTCTTTACTTTTTCGACTTCTGCTGAGCGACTCCGGCCACCTTCATCAACAGAAGCGTGCAGAGAAACGAAGCATCTCTGTCAACATCGTTCTCCGAAAGCCATTGCTGTGCGAGGGGTACGTTCGGCTTATGCTCGTTTGCCCAAGAAGCAAACGCCTCCCATTGGGACTGAGAGAGCTTTTGCAAGATTCCATTCGCGCATAGGATTTTATGCTCGGCCGGAGTAAGAACCCCGGTGTCTTGAGGAAGGGCGTATGCCATTGTTGGTGGGTTCACTGTGTTGAGGTGACGAGGTTGCACAGATAGCTCCGTCGTAAATATCCGCGTGTGTCAGACGGTGGTGGGATTTCTGAAAAAGGAATTGATCTTCAGGTAGTGCGTGTCTCTGGATCTCATACAAGAAAAATAGAACAACAAGCTGACTTGCCGGACGACATCCAGGATTGCTCTATGTTATCGCCACTGATGAGAACGTGATAGTTGTTGGGAGGACAATTCAGCCAGCCACGGCAAAATGCCAGCACGCTAGCGCCTTCAGCCCAATGTCAAAGGCGGCTTTCGAGGCTCGCACATGTGAAAAAGACCCAACCAACTCATGGTCCAGCTCGAAGTTCGGCCCCTCCAAAATCATCGTGGCTGTCCAAAGCAAGCTGAACAAGCTCCGATATTGCTAAGATAAGCTTGCATGGCACGCTTCCACGCGAAGATGCAAGATAACCAGCCGCCTTTTGCGCTCAATCACATGTGTAGCGGCTGATATGAGCAGCCTATGAGCAGGGGACATATAGTTGTGCATTCACGCAGGAATTTTCTCCCATGGCATCGCGTTTTTGAGACGGCTAAGGTAGACTTGCTATGATGGCGCTGCACATGCGATGATGAATGGTTTAAATATGCAAGCAGCACTCGAAAATTCATATTAATTTTGCCATTAAAGCGCTTTTTCTTGTCATTATCTCATTGAAAGCCTGAAGGTGCTCGCAGTCTAGATTCAAACTTCGTACAAGCCTCTCGGCGGCAAGGCAAGCATGACGGACTTTGAAGCTAGACCGCGAGAGGTGGTCCAGCATCACTTCCTGAAGAGCAGCTTAGAGCTCAATGACAACCTTCTTGGCTGAAACACCTGCCTTGTTCTTGTCGCAACCCTTCTGCACATTCTCCAGACCCTTGCCAATGACAAGCGGCTCAGGGACGGCCTTCAGCTTGCCCTGCTTCAAAGCCTCGAAGACATAGTGCTCCCACACCGGGTGAGTGACCTCACCAACACCGAAAACGTTACCGACCTTGACAGCATCAGGCACCTTCTCGGGGCCAGGGAGAGTGACAGCAAGGTTGCCAGCACCGACCTTCTCCAAGACGGGCACGGTGATCCTGTAGCTGTCTGCGTTGGAGATGGTATCGTATACGCCGATGAAGTTGCGGGGCTCAGACGCCTTGATGGCTTTGTAAATGTCGTCTACGGCAGATGAGGACTTGTAGTCATACGTCTCGCTGGCACCGAGGGACTTGCAGAAGGCGTGGTTGTGCTCAGAGGCGACAGCAATCACGTAGACGCCGGAAGCCACAGCGAGCTGGATGACAAGAGCACCGACCGAGGAGCTGGCGCCATAGACGACGAGAGTCTTGCCACTCTGGGTGGGGGTGAGAGTTGGGTACTCGAGGCCCATGAAGCCATTCTGGCGAGAGCTGTAGAGGCCAGCAGCAGCGGTATCAAGAGCCAGAGGAAGAACGGAGGCCTCGCTGTAGCTAATGCTTTCGGGGATCTTAGAAGTGACGGTCTCTGGGCATGCAGTATAAAGCTGGAATGCACCATTTCTGGAGTCCTGGGTGGCCAGGCTGATGGCGTGACCTGCGACGCGGTCACCTTTCTTCAGCTGCTTCACGCTGCTGCCAACCTCGACAATCTCGCCGGCAACGTCGCAGCCCAAGACCATAGGCCAGCTCTTGACGAAAATGCCATAGTCCTGGATCTTCCAGTCGACCGGGTTGATAGCGATGGCGTGGTTCTTGATGATGACCTCATTGTCTTTGGGCTTGGGCACTTCGGCGCTGTCGACGCGGAAGGGCTTGTCCTTGCCATCAAGGTATGCTGCTTGGTTCGACATTGTGATTTTGGTGGATTGAGTAGTGGTTGTGTTATGAAGCTGGACCTGGATTGTTACAGCTGGGCGGCAAGGTGTAGCAAGGTATATTTGTGAGGTCAAAAGAGTGACCAGAAAGGGTGTGATTAAGTGGATGTCTCGGATGTGAAGTCGTCTTGATGATGTCAGTAGGCACGACACAGAAAGATCGTTGATGGCGGAGAGCCGTGAAGCAGATCGACGGCAACCCACTTATATAGAACAATGTTACACATGGTCCTGCTGCTTCACGCGTGCTTTGGCATGTACCTTGATTGAGTTCCAACCAAAACGTGCTCTTAGGGAGGTGGGATTTGTGAGACAGACATGAAGCTTTCGTCAAGCCTCCCTATCTCCGATCCTTCGCCAGGCACAGGCTCGACCGGCAAGTTGGAGCCACGGAGCCATTGGGTACATTGAGTACATCGACCACGACGACTTGGACGTTGATTTGTCATCATAATGAACCTGCTCACGGACATTCCCCGAGCGCGCAACCATGCGTCGGCGTTATCGAAGACGCCGATCGCCGTTTCCAGTGTATGTAAATTTGTGGCGTTGACACACCCATGGACACCCATCGAAGCGCCCGCACTTTCGACTCGCAAAAATTGATACATTGACACAGGGCATTTTTTTCTCTACAGATTACGAATGAACGTTCTTTGAATGGATGCTGTAGCATGATAAATCTCTACCCAACGTTATGATGCTGGAATAAAAAGGACGCCCTCAACGCCTAGACCACGCACGCAGAGGCCCATTTTAGACATGCTTCAATGTCCATCAACTTGAGCTTCCTTGCCTGGTCCGATCTCATCTATCGCCTCCACTACCTCAGGAGGCGGTGTTGCTTGCGGTGTTGCTTCTGGTGTGCCTTCCTCCACCGTCTCCCACAGAGTCACCGCGATGGCGTCCTGCGTCACAGTCCTTATCACAGGTTCTGCCATGACAGTAGCTATCACATTTTCTCCGATGATGGTCTGCACCTGCATCACAGTAGTCGCAGGCCCAATGCTAGTAACAACGACTGCACCTAATGGCGGTGCTATCTCAGGAGCAGCGCCGCCCATTTGCTTCCGTGACGCCTCGAGATTCAACGCCGACGCTCTCGAGGCTGCGGCAGCGGCCTCACTGAGATTCTTTTCCTGCACCTTCGCTCGAGCTTCTGTCAATTGGTTCGTGGCGGCGGAGATCGTAGGCTTCTGCCACTCGGACTGCGGCGCCATGACGAGCATCTTGAGTCGCTGGATGGCATTGTCGATTGCCAGCAAATCGAAGTTCGATGGGTCAGCGGCGTATCCATTGTCAAGCAGATCTTTCTCGCCGGCGAAGATTGCTTCATGTGCAGCTTTGAGGAGAACCTTCTGACTGTGCTGGACTGCGAGTGTGAGCGGCCGGGATACATCTTCGAGTTTGGTAGTCTCCTCGTTCAGCTTTGCCATGTTGTCCTTGTACTGTTCATCGCCCATGATACGGTTTATGTTGTCCCGCTGTTGGAAGATGGCATCCTTCTCAGCTTCCGACAGGCGATCGGCATATTCTTCGAGCTGTGTGTTTATGGTAGACAGAAGTTTTGTCGCCTTCAGTCTCGCCTCAGCCATCTGTTCTTTCTTGCCTTGTCGTCCTCTCCGCAGCTCATCCCAAAAGTCTTTCCTTTCCTGGGGATAGCTCGTAGACTTCACCGGGACCTCCCAATCATCCAGATGCTGCTCCGCTCTGTCCAGCCAATAGCCCATACGCTCCTCCCTGTTCGGCACGCCAGCAAAATGCACAAGCAGATCACCACGCCTGATCTGGAACGGTGCGAGTGTCTCGTTGTGCTCGCCCTGGTAGGCGTTGAACCATCGCTGTGGAGCCTGCACAATGTTGTTGACGAATTGAGGCTCTCTCATCACGTTGTCCATGGCGCTCTGGTCGCGGAAAACCAGCGGCATGTCGGGTTTGTAGTGTCGATATGCCACGATGGCAGTAAATAGCTTAACGGCCCACTGACTCACTCGTACTGGGAAGACGCCATTGTTCAGACCGTTCCAATCGTTGGAGTAGAGCAGATGCACATCCTCGAACTCAGAGCCGGGAGGCGGTAGGAATGTTTCGATTGGCACGTGTGGGTTCAGAATGACCGTATCGGCATCTACCCAGAACAGCCAGTCCAGGCGCTCGCTTTCAGGCTTCGACAGCTCGCGCAGGAGCAGGCTGAGGATGTACGCTGGCTTGCTCCACACGTCGTCGAGAAGCTGCTGGCGGAGCACATGAAGACGATAGCCGTGCAATCGATCGTGTTCCTCGTGGGTACGAATCGCTCGCTCCCAGAAGCTGTTGCCGTTGAAGAGAATCGTGCATTTCCCGACTCGCGTACGAGCACCAAGGCGTTCGCTTTCGGGTATGCCATCCGAAATGTATTCGCCTAGAGACATCGGCGTCGAAGTGTTGACGGCGTCATGCTGGCTCTTCGTGCCGTTGGCAGACGCAGCCTTCTCAGTCTTTGAAGCGTACGGATTCCAAGACTGGATCTTGTCGCTCACAGCGTGATGAAGATCAGACAATGCGCCTTTGACAGATGGCTTCCTCTCACCATCCTCGCCCATCTGCTCGGGAATCAAAGACTCCACCATCGCCGCGTCCTCCTCTTTCTGACCGAAGCCAGACGGACTGCCCAGCACGCCTCCAGACGCAGCATCATACACCGTGACGTATTTCGGACCATCGTCGCTTGGTCCCAATGTCGAAGTTACAATCCAACCCAATAGAATACAGCCCAAAGCAAGAAACGCCAATCTGACTTTGCCGTGCCCGAACACCGAAGAACGCCCTCGTATAGGACGCAGCCATCGCGGCAACGAAGACGGCGAGATTGGCGAGCGTGGCGACGCCGGAGAATGATCCCTGTACGTCGTCGCCTCGGACGAGGAGCGACGCGATGAAGGCATTGTGTTATGTGCGCTAAAAGAACAAGCAACCACTTCCTGCGCTCTGAACAGTCTTCTACGTAGGGAATTTGGTCTGGCTAAGCTACGAGCCTGCCAAAGGGATGTTTACATGCCAAAGGCGCGATGTCCGCGTCTCGGGCTGCAAGGTGCATTATGGGCAAGAAGACTTGTTCCAGTCTGGTTCAAAGTGGCGCGACAGGCGTACAGATTGCGCATAGTCTGTTTGCGTGACGAGTTTGCTGAGTGTGCCACGGCTATGAGACATGAGCTGGTCGCGGAGAGCCGGCGCTGGTTCCTGGAGTGGTTCTCATCCCTTGCGCGACACAATGATAAGCTATCACGGCGGCTTTAGTGATGTGTTTGTTTCAGCCTTATGTAGGTATGTCGTGATACAGCTATGTACTCTTTTCCTCTCTCTCATGATGCCGTTAGTGCGATAGGAAATATGTGGTGGCAACACTCTGTAATCAACGAAGTTACACGAAGTTAATTAACCCTCTCCACCTTCTTTCCAAATCCGGATTCAATCACTGTCACTGCTCTCATCACTCTCATCATCATCATCGGCGCGGATGTCTAGCTTCTTCTTCTCTTTCAGTGGCGCTTGCTTGACTTTTGGTGGTGTCGGGATATGTGCCTTGCGAACCAAGCCTGACAGACCTGACATGCCGCCACCACTTGAGCGCTGGCTTCCTTTCACAGAGGACACAGGGGCTTTCTGACTGGCGTTGCCGGTCTGTAATTTTTGTGCGCGAGAGGCTTTAGGAGTCTCCCCAGCCGGCGTTGTCTCGCCGACTCGTGCTCTCTTCGCCCGGTGTGCCGCTGGCTCCGACCGATCTGGTGTGGACGGCACATGTTGCTGAGGAGCATCAGAGCTTGGATGTGGATGGCTGAACGACAAACTACGCTCACTTCCGCTCTTGCTTTCATGCTGACCGCTGCTGTGACGCTTGCGGCGTGCTATGCGCTTTGAGGTCTTAGCATTGATGCTCGGTGGAGGTGGCATCGCAGCTCTCTCGTCTGGCTGGTGCTTGTCGGACATTGTCTTCGGACTGCTTCCCTCGTCATGGATCTTGCGCTTACGACGAGCGGTCCGTGTCAGAGAGCCCCCAGCGCCGTTGTTGTCCAGCTCCTGAAGGTTGTCGGCCGCGGGACCAGATCGTGCGGTGTTGTTCGTCTCCGGCAAACTTAGAATTGTTGGTAGATCAAGTTCCTCTACAGACTCCTCATGCTCGCCAGACGCTTCGACATCGTTCGCCTGCGGAGCCTCTTGATCATGTTCATTCGGGCCAGGAATTGGCTCATCGTCATCAACCTCGCTGAAGTGCCTGCTGCGGTCGCTGTCCTGCGGTTCTTCAATTGCTTTGGTGGCTCCCGCATTGACTTGACCATCCATAGCATCGTCTTCGACCTCGCTGAAATGTCTGTCGTGATCTACATCGGCAGGCTGTTCGAAGTCTGCGTCGCTCCAAATCTTTTCATCATAATCCTCTTCGATCTCAGAGCTCGCATCCGAAACGTCATCAACACGAATGACGTCTTCGTCGGCCTGCTCAAAGTCGCCGCCTTGGGCAGGACCATCTGGGTGCTGCGTGTCACGTTTGGAAGGCACATAGTCGCCACGTGCAATCTTTCGCTGCCTGTGAAGACGTCTTTCTTCAGCCTTGAGGCGACGCACTTCCTCCCAGTCACCGGAGCCCATGGCACGTATTGAGAATGTGCTGAGTTTGAGGTCTTCGAAGTACTCTTGACGGTTCCGGCCAATACTCTCAGCAACGGCAGACCTCTCCCAGATCTCAGCATCTGTAGGCGGCGGGGACATGTCATCGCGCACAAGGTCAGTTGTGTCATTTGAGGTGCCCTTCCTTGGAGATAGATTTGTGACCTTGGCTGACGCATTGATGGCTTCCTGGGCAGGTCTGTGTATATCCTTTATTCGTGAAGCGTATGAGCTTCCTCGGTTGGGGAGTTTTCCTGGTCTTGCAGGCGTGGTCGCCGGTGTAGTCGCATGCGCGTCGCCAGAGCTTGGAGAACCAATCTGAGGAGACGGTTGTAAGCTAGGAGCTTTTCGCGCACTATTGGGGCCAGGTTCAGTGCTGCGAGGAGACTGGTCGGTCTGAAACGAAACCCGCGATCTTCGCTGGGACCTCGCAGTGGTGGAATCCTGGGTCTGAAAAGCTTGGGTTCGAAAAGTATGCCCCTCTTCGGTAGCCATTTTGTCGACTTGCGGTTCGGCGTCTCCAGGAAACGTCACATTACTACGCCTCGGAGTCCTGTGATATCTGTTGATCTTGGGGTCTGGTGTGGAAAATACCTGTTCCTCGTGGGCTGCCTCTTCGCGTTCTTCGCGTGCTTCGCGGGACAAAGAACGGTTAAGCTCCTGCGAAAGCTGCTTAGCAACACGGGTATCGACCCCAGACTCGACCCTAGAGCGACGTCGCTGTTCAGAAGTGACACTAGATGCAGTCATTGGCGACTGCATAGTCATCGCTGTACTGGCAGATTGTCGGCGCCCGCCAGGCGCGTGAGCTGCTTGACTGGCAATCTGTCCAACCATTGAATCCTCTTCGTGCCAGCCATGTTCAGCTGCAGTGTTCGTCTCATCGGCGTCCGCGACATTGTCAATCGAGCCATTGGGCTTGCCTGGAACGCTTTCACCATAGTCCAGCTCAGCGTCCAGCATTTCTAGATCATCTGCAGGAGTGTGTTGGTCATCGCTAACATCGTCTTCGTCCTCAATGCTGGTGTGTGGTTGTGCAACGGTGGCGTTTTGTGAATTTTGTGGTTGTGTCGCTGATCTCATAGTGCGGGAGGAAATGGGACGGCGGACATACTGTGCGTCTAGCTCTTCTGAATTTGGTCGAGGATCACCTGCCCTCTGCTTTCCCTTGTCACGAGAGAAATTGAGCGTTGATTGTCTCCCACTGCCACTCGAGGGCCGCCGAATGGGTTTATGGGAAGTGTTTTGTCCGACGATCGGGACCTCCTCGCGAGCAATGTCTTGCTCAGTGATGGTTATGTCGACAGTAGGACTTGACGACCTCTGTTCCTGATTCGAGGGCTGGTGTTTCGTCTGCGCCTGTAGTGACGATGGCTTGTTAGTGGAGACTTGTGGTGGCGAGCTAGGAACTTGGGCGACCTGATCTTGTTGTCGCGTATCGAGAGAAGGACGACGAGCTGCACGTGCCTGCATGGATCGTTCGACCGGTGAACTGTTGATGGGCAATTGGGAGCTGTCGGCAGGCAGCTGAGAACTACCAAACGTGGCCTTCCTAACGGCACTACCAGCTTGCGAAGCGCGAGCCTGATCTTGCTGCATAGCCTTGAAATGCGCGCTATAGGCGTCCAGTTGCTTCTGAACTTCCTGCATCGTCCATCTGCCAAAGTAAGTCTTCTTTGCAACATTGGTCGTCAGGCCTTCTTTGAAAGTGCGCTTCAGCTTGCAACTATCCTTTGCCGTCCAGCCGGGAAGGTTCGCGCTGTTTTTTGGAAACATACTGTCCATCGATGCAACCTTCCACGCTTGTTCTTGAAGGGAAATGACTACTCGGATCATTGAGTGCTCAGAGCGTCCAGGAAAATGTTGCGCATGTATCTCGAGCGCATCATATCCGTCAGCGATTGCACGGCTGATGATCTGCTTTTCTTCGACAGACCACGGCCTTCGCTTAGTAGCAGAACCTCCAGGAGTTCCACCTTCGGAACTTGTCTCACGCGTGACTTTGTCGATACCAGGATTCTGTTTGATCAACAGTACACGGCGGCCACGGACTGCACTTGGTGTACGTCCTTCAAACCCAAACTTTTTCACGATCTCAGCTGGATTGAGGCCAGCACGAATACCCTTAATAAGTAAGCCATCCTCCTCAGCTGTCCACAACTCTTTGGCGCCAGACTGGGATCGAGGATTCTTGCTGCTCGAGCCCTGGGTACCTGACAAGCGCTCCAATGCGTTCTTTACGGGAGTGAAGACAGAATCTTTTGAAGCCGATGCGCCGCTTTTAGGAGTGAAGCTGAGCGTCTTGTTCTTTTTCGGCGTTTTCCCAGGTTTCGCTTTCGACTTTGTTGGGACAGGTGCGCTGCTGACAGGCGCTTGAGTTGGCGGAGCTGATGCAAGATCCGTGCCGTCACGATCATCATTAGCAGTGCCCGTGATTCCTTGGAGCAAGTCGTCGTCTTCGATAGGATCAAACTCGAGACCATCTTCTCGTAATTCCCGATCGGATATGGGCTGGGTCGGTCTTCTCTGGATCGCTGGTGCTGATGCACCAGGCGGAGTCGGCTTGGGACGTTGGGCCGACTCAGGAGGCTGTTGAGTGTACTGTTGCGAGGTAGCGGAGACCGGCGTCGGTGGAGACCTCGGTGGAGGTCGGGTGCCGTCTGCCTTGGCCGTATGCTTGGTTGATGTCGCTTGAAGAGCTGCTAGCCTTTGCGATCTTAAGGGACCTTGGTTGTCTTCTGCGTAGGCTCCTGGAGCGGATGTTTGCGCGCGAGCAGCTCTCGTGCTCGAGGCTGGGGCGCCGGCTCTAGCATCTGCGGGCACGGAACGTAGGATGCGCGCACGTGAAGCGTGAATTTGGGTTGGTAGAGTCTCTGCAACGCTCTTTTCGTTGTTGCGCATAGTTTGCGAATCGTGAACCAGTGCGTCCTCATCATTCTCGCCTTCCATACTTGAGGATACGATGTCGCCGCGAGTCGCGTGTGGCCTCTTTCTCTTGCGGCTCACTGAGCCAGGTAGCATAGGTACAGCGAAACCATCGGCGTCGGTCTTGGGGTGGTCAGCGTCGTCGCCGTCAACTTGTGCACCCAGTCCAGGGCTGCCAGGAGCAAGACTTCGCTCGCGCGACTGAATCGGCGTGTCCTCGTCGGCATCCTCCAATGCGACGCCGTACCTTTCCTCTTGGATCTTTCGGCGCTTAGCTTCTTGCTGCTGCTCTGGGGTGAGCTCAGGTCTTGTGAATCCGGGAGGACGGAGGCCGGAAGTCTCGGGCACTGAGCCGTCGCGATCGATCCCGTTCTGAAGCATGATCAATACCAGATCCTCACTCGGAGTATTTATGGTATATCCGAGCTCTCCGACTCCATCGTGGGAGTCGATGTCGGCTCCATGGCGATCCTGGAGCTTGTGGAACCAGCCTTGAGCAACTTCTTCCGCGGTGTAGTTGCGCTCGTATCGTTCCTTGATGTGCTTCCAGACGTCGGCAAAGGTCTCACTGGCGCGAGCAGGGACAGCGATAATGTGCAACGGCTCTTCGACCTTGGCTTGCTGCGAGCGCTTGAAAAGTGAGTTGGCCGGTCGGCGAGGCGGCATTATCTTGACGATAAAGCGGAATTTCGGTTCCTCATTGTTGGTGGGAGGAGGCATTGCGGCGACAGCGACAGCGATGGCCGTCGAGTTGTTGTCAGAGTGTGATCATGCCACGGTCGAGTGAGAAGTGAGCTTGGGCGAGTGCATGAGCTCAGCTTTTCGAGAGCTCTTCACACCCGAGACAATTTGACGCGGGCCCCAAGTGCTAGACGCGAAGCTCCAAGCGCGACCTGCAGAAGCTAGTGGGGCTGGGGACGGGAGCTAGCAGGACTAGCGCGATGCTTAAATTCCGAAGGAACAAAGCCATTGATGGACTCGAGCGCAAGCGGACGAGGGTAGTCGACAAGAATATTCTTATGGAATGTACAACTAAAGTATATAAGTTTTGCTTCCGATAGATGCTGATTTGTGGCGCTACTGATCGTAATCACACTCTCATCTATCGAAATATTTGCAGACTTTCAAGGTTGTCCAAGGTCCTACACTTCTGGGAGGCACACTTAAAGTGTTGTCATCAAGCATATTGCCGGAGTGATTGTATGTACCATCGAATTCATGAGAAGTGAGTTCAAAGTGTCGGGGTAGTACTTTGGCTGATACGTTGTCACGTAGATACTAGAGTGACTGAACTCATAATTCCGCAGATCATCGCAGAGACGCCGACAGTATGGCCAAACGATTGTACATCGGAGGCTTGCTATACCAAGTCCAACCCGAAGAGATACTCGACATACTCGAGCAGAAAGGCATCTCTATGTACAATGTCTCAAAACTCAAACCGATGAATGTCCTGCACTCACACTCTCTAGCCTCAATCTCGACATATCGATCGACCCCTTCACCGGTCGGAATCCATCGTACTGCTTTGTTGATCTCGACGACGATGAAGATACCGACGTCGTCATAAGCCAGCTTCAAGGCTACCTGGTCCGCGGACGACCCATCAAAATCAACTACGATACCGGAAAGCGAGCCAAGCATCCTCAACGCCTCGAAACCCGCCTTGCAAACGGACAGCGACGATCGTTTGACTTCTCTCCAACAACAGCTTCGCCTTTCGTCTTTGACCGATATGCACGCACGGATGCTCGCGAGCACTGGACCAAACCAATCGAAGAAGGAAGGAGACTGTATGTAGGAGGTCTCAGCGACATTTCGCACCAAGCGTTTGTCAATGAGGAAATGCGGCGATTATTTGACGGTCACAATGTCCAAGCAGTCAGCAAACGAATCCTGCCGGCCCATCGGAACATGGCAATCGCTGCTGCGGGTCAATGCTATTGTTTCGTGGATTTGCCAAGCGCAGCCGAAGCAGAGAACGCGATGGCTGCTCTCAACGGTACACCGACGCCCTACGGCGGCGTGTACAGAATAAACAACGCCATTGATCAGCGGGATCGGAAAGTGTGCCGCGAGTAGCTTGGTATTGGCAAAGTCAATGTTACTGGCGAGGTGAAGCGGGATTTGAGTGGCAATTGGAGATCAAGGATTTGATATTCTGTGATATTAAATGAATGGAAGTGGAGTGTGACATTGGCGGAAATATGAGGAGAACAATTGATTGATGTTTGACTTACCTATTATCTCGAGGACCCAGACCTCTCGGACCTACGCATCTGTCTATCGCGATTTGGAAATTACATCGAACATTGCAATTTCTGCACTGCAACCGAACTGACACATTTACATGACAGCGCAAATCGCATCAGCGTCAGCGTGGCCGTGATTGAGCGTGTCGGGGTGATCAGAACGTGCAGCAGCACCTCTGGGAGACGGAGAGCGAGGAGCCAAGCGAGAGAACAGCCCAGAAGCCCTAGAGGAAATGCTAGCCGCAGCCTCTGACTGCGCACCTCTCGGCCTCAAGATCCCAATCTCCTGGAGGTACTCCTGCTTTGCTTCAGAGACGAGCATGGCAATCAGCATCTCGAGGTCATTGGCAGCAGCCTCGTCGTGGAAGAACATACCAACAGGCGAGTCCATCTGAGTCGCGAAGCGGCGTCTCAGGTCCGCCATGACGACGCCCGGGACAATTAGGGCATCAAGATCGATGCCCTGCTTCGGCGAGAGGATATTCCAAATGGCGACCACGATGTGAGACCATGGGTTCGTTGCATGGGCATACGGCCTGGGCCTCGCCTGCTGGAACGCCATGTGCTTGAGCATGTTGGCCATCGCAACAAGGTTGGTGCCAAGAGTGTTCGCCCGGAAGCGAGCGGTGCCGGTGGTGCGAGGGATGTTGTTCCAAGCGACGATTTCGAAAGCCCGGGCTGCGGATCTCATCACCTGGGAACGATTCAAGGGGATGCTGTCGTCAAATGTCTCGACCGCGGAGAAGGGGGCGCTGTCTTCGAAGTGCGTGCCAAAGGTGGAAGCTCGGGCAAGACCGCTGGCCCTCAGAGCGCGGACGGCTTGCTCGCGGCGAGTCTCGTCGGGCGCCGTGGGGCCGTCGTCTGCTTGTTCTGTGGTGAACAGGGTTTTCCGGTCCATTGGGCAGGTCGAGGTGGCAGGCTGTTTGAGCCAGGTGGTGATGCACTCTCTGCAGAAGACGTGGTTACAGGGAGCCAACTTGACGGGCGCTTCCATCTCGCTATAGCAAATGGAGCATACGTCGGTGGTGTTTTGCACTGGTACCAGACCAGTAGCAAGGAATTCGACACGAGTAGGGAGAGGCATGTTCGATCTTAGGCTGTGGGGATATGTGTAGTATTAGTAGCTTCACGTGTATCCAGGCTTGCAAGAACGAAAGTGTCTGACTTCTGTTGAAGGTCTGCAGCTCTACTCGACGTTAGCGAGCTTGATGTATCTTCCGCTAAACAATGCATACTTTGTAGGAAAGAGTCTTTGTTTGGTATGAAAATACTCCCCAAATTGGCGTCCTGGTAGCAATAGCATTGTCATTTCTTTGTGTGTTGTACCACTGTCTATGTTCCCTTTGTCGTTGTGGTTGCGGAACCCACTGAGAAGCGCCTCGAGACTGCATTGCGAATGCGATCCAATCAGGCTAGATTTCTGCACCCATGACGTGTGGCCGCTATAGACTGGTTGTAGTAGTCGTGGTGGTTACAAGTGCTACTATACACGTATTCATACATTTACAACCGCTGTTTACTTACCGATCGCTCGTCAGGCCCGGGAACAACACACCCTGTCCACCCTTGCCCAGGTCTACCATAGGCTCGCCATAAGCGTCATCTTTGCCAACAACACACCACTCCCATCCACGTCTTTCAGGCTGTACACCCAGCATGTCCAGCATTCTTGCGGCG
>Ga0265797_10001774_pt1 | contig 37449 bp, 20 predicted proteins | sample P2T30metagenome_FD_192433 | JGI IMG/M metagenome (GOLD analysis project Ga0265797, IMG submission 192433) | Plant litter microbial communities from East Loma Ridge, Irvine, California - P2 T30 | ecosystem: Environmental > Terrestrial > Plant litter > Unclassified | place: USA: California...
AGTAGAGCAACCAGAAGGACGTCACCAACGCCTCTCCCCTCAACCAGTTTCCTCCTCTTCCATCATCCTCTCGAAGTCACTCACATTCCCCCCGACCCACTCCCAACCTCAGCCCACAACCTCCTAGCAAGCACATCCGGCCCAACGGCACCAGCCTCTTGCGATCCACCATCTTCCCCATTTTGACCACTCCCAGCATCCGCCGCCCCAGCAAAAGAAACTCCCCTCTGACCCTGGATCCTGCGCTGCTGCTGCATCTGCTGCTGGCCCTGCTGCTGGACATTAACCGAGCTCTTCGAACCCTGCAACTGCTGCGCCCCAGCACCACCAACAGGCCCGCCCTTAACCGGACTGCCACTCAAAGCCTTCTCAGCCGCAGCGCCACTAACAGCTCTTGAATGCAAACCCCCGCCAGCCTTACCCTTACCAGCCGCAGCCGCAGAAGCAGGCAGAGAGATAGCACTTTTGCTCGTCCGCAACGCCGCAGCGTGCAATTTCTGCGGTGAAGAGCGCAGACTTAATTTCGAACCCTTGCAGGCCCTCAAACGCGCCACGGATTCCGCCAGAGGATCTCTGAATTTCTGCACGACGCGCAACTCGGTGTGTACAGCTTTGAAGCGGCCTTGGAAGATTTCAGGACCGAGAGAGAGGTTGCTTGAGTTTGCCAGAGTGTTTGTTGTTGTCGCGGCGGGAATCGGGGTGTTGTTGTTGTTGAGGGCGGCAAGGTTCAGGTACGACTTCAGACTTTCGTTGCGGCGGTCGTAGACGTGGGCGGGGATGAACGGGTTGCGATCGACGACGGAGTGGATTTCTGCCATGGCTTTCTCTTGCAGCATTTTCAGTTCGATTCTCGAGCGGCCGATGGAAGGAGTTGCGGTGCCGGAGGAACCGGATCTGGTGGAGTTGCCGGGGCTTACTGCGTCGCCAGTCTGATTAGAGTGTGAATGATGGTGCGTATTTCGGTTGTCTGGGTTGCGCATGGAATCTCCCGCTGGGGGTGTGTGGAATTGTGCTGATTTGGGAGTATTTTGTGTGGTTACTGGATTGCTTCCCGGATGTGATGTGCTAGGAATGAAGCGCGACACGAGCTCGTCTTGATCGCCATCGCCTGCCAGAGTAGAGCGGCCGGAGATCGTTGACGTCGCAGGAGAGCCGTCGGTGCTATGCGAGTTGTCCATGGCGTTGACATTGCTGGTCATGGCTGGCGACGGGTTATTACTACTAATATTCCTCAATAGGGGAATGGTCGGATTTGGGTGCTCTTTCGCGCCATGCAACGGGCTCCTCGGGACCTGTGATACTTTCTGAGGTTGCTGTGTTTGTTGCATCTGCTGCGGTGGCGGTTGTAATTGTTGGTGTGGAGCTTGCGAAATTTGCTGTGGCGGTTCTTGCCGTGGTTGCGTAGCCGGAAGTGAAAGGTCCTGGTTGGTCTTCGAGTCCAAGTATTCACTACGCGACTTAGGTGAGTTCTCAACCTCGTCGTCTTCTTCAGTGGCCGTAGCTTCGTCATCATCCTCTTCCTCACCAGGGACTTTCGTGGTAGGCTGCTCTTCCTGAACAACAGACCTCGGTCCCTGCTCTGCTGCCTCAACCTTGACTAAATGTGGCGCTTCGTTGGCGATCTTCGCGGTGGCAGCCGCCATCAATGCCCTCTCAGTCACTCGCTCTTGTGCCGAACTTGTCCTCCGCGAGTTATTCGCCGTATTCTGTCTCGTGCTGTAGGGACTCGCACTCGTGCTCTCTTCCGTCCAATCGCCCTCCTCCATCCCAGCATCTTCCATATCTTCAATTGCCTCCTCGCCACCAGTGCTGTCGCCCGAACTGCCCACAGCAAACCCAACCTTCTTCGGACCCCGTGCTTTCTTCTCAGCAATCTTCAGCGCCAGCTCAACCTCCTGCTCGTGCAGATCTTTCTCCAATGCCCACTTGCCCGTGTCCGCGCTCTTCGGCCTCTTGTTCTTACCCTTCAATCCAGGAGAAGGCGGAGCTTTGATACTCGACTGACCCATCGCTGCCAAGTTGCCCCTTGAGTTCAACCGCTGCAGTTGGCCGTGCGAGAGATTCTTCTTCAGCTTGGTATGCGACGCATTGCGCGACAAGTGTACCGAAGTCATATTGCGCCGCATTGCCGGCCGCTGCTGCTCGCGTTGCACTTGCAGTTGCGCCGGCGAGCTCTCGTCCAGGCTGCCCGGCAAGCGGATTTCCGTGTCGTTTTCGTGGCTCCGGTTGCGGCCATGTTGTCGCTGCGCGGAGTCCTGCGCCACGACGGCCTGCTGGCGAGCCATTTTGGGCAAGTTGCGGCCGCTGCTGTGGTTGCGCGGCAGAATGATCCGCGCGTGCTTGTTGTTGCGCGCGGTGTGTCGGAGGGCTTGCTGGGTCTCGGGCTGCGAGCCAGGCGAAACGGTGTCGCGAGCTGCTTGCTTTCCCTGCACAGTTGCGGAATGGCTGGAGTGTCGCTTGAGCAGGCCTGGACGTGTAGGGCCAGCGGAGGCTTTGGGGCTGGCAGGCATGGCTGCTGACGGCATGGCAGTCGGGGTGGGATGGGATGTTGAGGCGCTCGGCATGGCGGCGGGAGTGGCAATGGTATTGCTCACTGCCGGTTTTTGAAGTGTTGCAGGTCCTTCAGGCTGGTGTGTGGCCTCGCGGCGCAAGAGTAGGTCGACGACTGGTCAGTCAGCGTGTCCGAACGCGGCCGAACTCGTGTGGGCCGAACGTGCGGTTCGCGTGGTTGGTGATTGGAGTAGGCGTGGCTGGTGGTGGCGTAGTTGACAACGTGGCGAGGAAGCGTGACGGTGATGTAACAGTAGGTAGTGCAGTGCTGCTCTCTATGAGACAAATGGTAGTGCGTGGTTTGTCTTCCTTCCTTCCTTACTCCAGCTGGGGGCGGGCCGAGTGATGTTGAGATTCGGAGTGTTCGGCCGCCTTGTTCTCTCCACACTCGTCAATTTAGTGTAGCTGTAGCTTTCGCTTGCCCAAGGCTTAACAACTTTACTTAACAATACCGAAACATTTACTGGCTCGCTTACTCAAAGTGGCAGGTCCAGGCATACATACATCTTGATTGTTGTGCTTCTACCATTATTGCCGTTCCTCATATCCAGTCAGCCAGCCAGCCATACATGTGCTAATTTACAAAGAAATACGAAACCCGATATGTCTTCCATTTCACCAATAGATCACGCAATACAGATGTTAGATCAGCCCCTCTGAGCCTGAGTCTGAGGCTGTCCACGACCCTTTGTAGGTCCATTGGCCGGCGGTACTCCTCTCCCATGTCCACTGCCACTGCCACTTCCATTCGCCTTTCCTTTTCCACCGCGGCCTGAGCCTTCACCTCTAGGCTTTCGCCGAGGGCCCTTCTTCGCATTGGCCTTCGCGGCGTCGCCTTTAGCCTTCTCATCGGCCGGCTCAACATCATAGCCTTGCACCCTGCGACTTTCCTTCTCCCACCACTCGGCAAACTCCTGCTCGGCCTGGATTTCTCCCAAGTCGCGCTTTGCAACAGCCTCCTTGAGGAGTTCCTTCTGAAGTCGCTCTTGCTCGACAATGTCATCGATGCTGAGTTGCAAGGTAGGTTCTACGGGTGCAGGGGTGTGGCGGACGCTCTGCGCAATGGAAGGGAAGTTTGCGTTATGCTGCTGCACAGTCGGACGCGGCGATTTGTTCTCGGGAACGCTGTGACGAGGCCGCTGCTGGTGATGTTGAGGGCTTGGACTCGCTATCGGTTTGGCTTGCGAGGGTGGCGCAGGCTTCGGGTTAGCTACTGTTTGACGCATGGTGAGATGCGGTGTCGATGCTGCACGCTGCGCAGGTTTGGATGGCGTTGCAGGTGCAGGAGATGCAGCTTTGTCAATGACCTCCTTCAGCGATGGAACCTTTTGCGCCGAGACGGTCTGCCACGGCGAGCCGCCACGAGTTGTGCCTGCGGTGATCTGACTTTCATTCAGCCTTGTCGCTGACTGTGCGTTAGCAGCTTGTTGCTGCTGCAGCATCTTCTTGCGTTCCTTTTGCGAGAGCTTTGGCGCAGGTAGGTTGAACGGTGAGGTCGCAGACTTGTCCGCGGCGGCCTTCTGCGACTCGAGACCCTGTGACAACGATGATGTTCTGCCGGAAGAGGCTTGCGCCATGATGTCTCGAAGGCCCGTCTTCGGTGCTCCTGCCAGAGGAGTTGCAGTCCAGGGCTGCCCGTGGCTAGGTGGCGTTCGTCCACCGAGTAGAGGCGATTTCGGTGTCCGCGGAGTCATTGCACCTGGCGTGTAAGATTGCTGGGGCCTTAGTGTAGGAGATGTGACAGAATTGCCTCGGGCATCTAGCCATCCATCATCCATAGGTGATTCAGACGGACCACGGTCGAGTTTCGGAGTGGAAATTGGCTTGATCGCAGGAGAAGGCCCTGGTGATCGGTACGGCGAGCCCATCTCCTCGTCCATGGAAAACATCATGTCCTTCGATGAAGCCTTGGCCTTCAATGGTGGTTTTTCTGGGTCAGCTTTGCCAGCGATGGCCGAACCGCGCCTAGGTTTTTGCGATGTTGACTGCATTCCGTCATCGTGAAGAGAGCCAGGTGTGGACGAATTCAGGTCCTGGAACTTGCTCCTCAACCTGATAGAGTCGATCTTTACTTGCCTATTGCGGTCGATACTAGCGATCAGGTCCGGATGGCGCTCGTGCAAGTCTTCCTCGGCGCGTCCGCTTTTGGCGAAGGGCATACAAGCCAGTTGATTTTGGCGAACGACTTCGTCGAGTTCCTCGATCAGATCTTCGTCAAGCTCATTGAGATGGCGGCCCTGTAGCATAGACTCCAAGCTCAGACACAAATATTCCAAGCTCGCGTGCTTGAACTCGTGGACTGAGCTAGGGGAGATAGCATTGAGCAGCCAGCAGACGTTTCGTGCGCTGACATAGCGTCCGATGACGGACTGACAGATCTGTGATAGACGGTCAAGCATAAGCTCATTTGCTGCTCCTAGCACATCCAAGACAAGATCGAGGAATTCGTCTAGATTGGCACTAGCGATGTCGTCAAAAAGCTCGGTCCCTGTGTCGGCGTAGAGATGCCGGAGGACGAGGTTGAATGTATCGACGGTGATGTGCGACAGATCGACTGTGACTTCCTCATCTTCACGTCCAGCAAGCCAACGGCCACCAGCTCGGCCCATAAAGAGACCTTCGAAGAATGGGCAACGAGTGCAAAGAGGCACGCTGTGCGCTCGGACTTCTCCATCTTCCAGCTGTATTACCACGTCGCTATCCTGGAAGAAGTCGGGATCGCGCAAAGCGATTTCGAAGTCCATGTCCAGGCAAGGCCGCGTTTCAATCATCTGGCGGACGGCAGGTTCCAGTCGGAGAAGCTCCAATTTGGATGACAACTTCATCAGCTCTGTGCGTACTTGCCTGTACCTGTGGGACATCTGCGGCACGTTGCGAATGTGCCAAAACTCGATGACTTGGTCGCTGTAGAGGTAGAGAGCCAAATCGACAAGTGAAAGGACGTCGTAGCCTTGGAAGTTGATGATCGTACGGCCCTCACCATCTACCTCAGCGATAGCAACATCTGGAATGGCGAATGCGTCTCCCTCTTTCTCAAGGTTTTGGAAGCCGCTTCGAAGTGTTCTACTTCTACCCGTGAGCAAGAAGCGGTGCACCGGTATGCGTAGTTCTGATGAGCTCGTTGCAAGTACAGCATCATACTTTGCAGAACCATCGGACAAGGCACGTTCACAAATGTCGACCAAGTCTTTTTCAAGGTCCTTGCTCTCAATAATCGCACGCTTGAGATTCTGCACCTCATCTGGCTTTCGGTTTCCCTGCCAGAAGCGAGGCCTGTCCTCGGCATTCATCTCTGCTTGCTCCAGTCGCGTGGCCAGAGGTCTCAGAGCAAAGAGCGGCAAATAATTTTTCCATAGCTTAGGCTCTTCCACAACAATCTGCGTTTTGGTCACGTCGCAATCGCGTCTGACCGCGGCGTACGCACCATGGGCAGAGGCCCGGACAGCAAGAACTCGGGTCAGACCGGAGATGCGCGAGAATTTATAGTCCTTTGGCTTGTATTCGCCAGTGCCGGAGGCAGTGGCGTTCTTGATCTTGGTACGCTTTGTTCGTTGCCAGACGCTACCTTCCTCCGTCGTCAGCAAGATAGATCCGTCTGCGTCGACACCAACATCGCGAGCTGCCATGTTGCCAGTCTTCAATGACCAAATACATAAAGGCTGGCTGACAGCGCCACGGATTTTTGTTGGGTTGGTGGTTGATGACGACTGATTGCCTGTGCGTTGCACAACCGACAAGGTGAATACTTCTCCGCGGCTGGACAACGCACAGATGGTATCACCACCAGACGTGACCTTGACGATCCTGTTTGGCGTAGTATCGTAAGAAGTGACTAGGAAGCTCTGCTTAAGGAAGTGGTTGGAAAAGCCTTCGAGTGGGAATGTAACTTTGGCGTAGCCGTAGTTTGCGAAGATCCAGACGTCGTGGTTCTCAAGCAAGCAGACGGTGGCTTTGTCAATAGCCGATACGCTTGCAATGGGCGACGTGAACAGAGAAGCGGCCACTTTTCGAGGAGTGATCTGCACCTCGAGTGAACGTGCGTCAGAATCAACAATACCAAGTTGGCCTTCATTCTTGCCAAAGGTGAATAATGACGAGCCAGCAAAGGCGACGGAGTGTATACGCGACGCAGCAACACCTGAGATGACTTCACGTTTCAGAGGCCCGAAGATCTGCTGCGGTACGGTGCTGATCGGGTCCTCATCACTCCTGGAAGTCTTTGGCAAGCTGTAACCAAGCTGACCAAATCCGTTGTTACCCCAGCTGAAGATCTCGCCTCTGTCAGATAATGCCAAGGTATGATTCTGACCAAGTGCGACCGTTGCGATTTTCTTTCCAGCTAGGGCGCCAGTCTCGACACATACAAAGTTGTAACGAGTTTGTTCGTCGCCAACGCCAAGTCTGCCACCCTGTCCGTGGCCGCAGATGTACAGATTCGATTCCGGATCGGTGGTGAGTACTGCAGTGTGCAATTTGGCCATGAACACATCTTGAATGATGAGAGGTCTTGTCCGGACGACCCACGGAATGTCGCCGACTGGTGTCGTTTTGGCTAGGCGGACCTGGCTCTCGTGCGCAGTGTCGTGAACAGACCAGATGCGGTCTAGCTGTTTGAGATGCTCGCGATAGAATCGCCTCAAAAGGTGTTCCGGTCGTCGTAATGTGATGCGCTCAGGATACTGCCTGTCATCCTCGTCACCAAATCCAAGGGAGACATTCCTGTTGCTGCCAAACGTATAGAGTTCGTCGCCATTTACTTGCTTGTATGCGACGTGGTGATGCCTCCTACTTTCCTCGTCATCATCGGCATCCATTCGACCTCCTTCGTCGTCGCTGGCATCAGAGTCGTGGCCATCTTCGCTCGATGCGTCTGGGCGTAATGTTCGATCCTTGATCGTTGCAGCGTACAGATCGAACGGCCCATGTCCTTCACGGTCCTTGACTTTCACAAGACCAACCGTTTGTTGGACGTGGCCCGTGGTTTGTCCAAGTGCGTTTCCAACGTCACGCTCAAGGATCATTCGCGCAATCGCAACGTTTCCGAAATAGAATGCGCGATGGAGTGCAGTCCAGCCGTTCTCATAGTCCTGAACGTAAAGATCGACCAGCGGATGCTCGATCAAGGCCGTCGCGAAAGCGACAGCACTCTCCTCGCAAGATGACGCGGCGTGATGAAGGATGGTCATTCCACTCGCATCCTTCCAGTTGATGTCCGACTTGGTCAAGGTAATCCCGCTGTTGTTACCCAGCCCATATCCAGAAGCCTTCCTTGCCTTGGCCGACATTGTTGGGCTCGTGCTCATACCTCCTGGGCTTCCCACGGAGAGATTGATTCCATTATTGCCTCCTCTTACCCCGAATTGCCTGGCGTTGGCGACCGAGGCCTCCAACAGCTGCCGAAAGACATCGACATCGTCTTCATAGTAGGCCTTCCACAGATAGCTGCTCATAGATCGTTACAGTGGTATCCGGTGGTGTGGGAGCTGTGTCCAAACAGGCTTGCGCTTGTGCACCTAGCTGTGGCCTCGAGTGACACGGCGTATTTAAAGGCGCGGAAGGCGAAAGCCGGGTGGACGATCTTTGGTGGTGAGACGAAAGAAACGACTTTGTTATCTTGTGTGTATTCAAGTCGATGGTCGAGTACGATGGGATAAGGAGGGAGTGGTGTAGTTGGAAGGTGGCGGCGTGGTGGAAAGTGCGATCGGTATTGCGATGCGATAGACGTGCGGGTGGCGGCGGGGGTTTGCGTCTTTGTCCGATCGTTTGGCTAACCGGTAGAGTAATTCCTCGATGGTTCGATGACTGTGAAGGAGTGCACAGTGCGCTGCTGTCAATAGGTGGTTAGGTAGCGACGAGATGATAACGCGTGGCGATGTCAAGCACAATACATGACCCCTCGGCGATTCGATATGGCCTAACCACCAAGTGGGATATGGTTATGTCACATCCATCAGCGAAACGCCCGGGCCCAATCAAGATCGCCAACGTCGCCACGGCGCCGGTGCTGCCTCGTGCTGTGCGCCGCTTGAGGGTTCGCATCAACGGCTAATGCTGGAGTTAGAGATGTCCTGCATTAGCTGTCTAGGAATAACACTCGCCAATCATGCAGCCCATGTGTCAAGAGCTCAAGGCACGTTTGGACTCAAGTCTTGACTCGAGATGTTATTAGGTACACTCTACAGTATGAGACAATACCTTCACATCTATCCTCAAGTGAAAGCATGCTCGTGCTGGGAGCTGTCAAGAAACTTTACAGAATGGCTCCAGTGGATTCAGTTTTGTAAAGATGATCAAGAGAGCAAGAGACTGCGTGCTACCGAATGTATGTATTGACAACGCCTTGAGATTTCAAGCAGATCGTTGGGCGGAAGGCGGTTGATCAAGGCGTAGTACTTGGAACCATCGTGGCAGCTTTACGGCATGTTCATGTCTTCGAAGTTTAACCCATATTCCAACGAGTCCAACGAACAATATGTATACTTCCAACAATATCTTCATGATGAACTCTAGGAACAACATAATCAACTAGCTCAACTTGTCTATAACGTTGCTCGAAAGGAAGAGTCGCGTACCCCAACACTAACCCTGTGAGGAGTAGATCATCGCCAATTGAAGTGCCATCCATGCTCGAATGAACACACAGAATGAGCTTTTGCAATGAGTGAGTCCAGATTGCAGTCGTTGCATGAAGCCGCTGTATTCGATGGGCTCAACGCATATGCAGTGAATCGCGAATTCACATTACAACATGTTTCACGTTCGATCCTCACTTTCACGTTACATTGACCACGAAAATCAATTCGATTGGAGCGGGATTGGGGAACATCAACACATCAGTTGCTCTCAGATGGAGCAGCAAGTGCCGAGGATACACTGACAATGTGGTAAATTAGCAAGTGTTTGATGGACTTTCTGGGTATAAGGATACTTCTCAATCGCGAAACCACACAGCACGCGGATGCCAGCACAGTGCCAGTACCCTGCCCAAATCTGGTCCGTCAGCGTTCGGCTTGTCGCAAGCAACCAAAGATACAGCATTTGCCGTGTCTCATTCGAGCTCTCTCAGAAGACAAATGCCTATTCCTTCCATTCGTCAATTTCATAAACCTCGACCTGCCGTGCGCGCGCTACTCATCATCATCGCGCACGTATTTTCCAGCGGTGTTACCCCACTTTGCGCGCGACGGATCTTTCTGCATAGGTTTGCCAGAACCCACTACACCAACCTTCGCGTTTGGTGCATCAGGTGTCCTGAACATCGATTCCTTGTGCTTGCTGGCTGAGACCGCAGTCTTTTTGGGACCGTTCTGCATGAAGCTCTGCCAATTGGCTTTCTTCGTTTCCATCACCTTTCCGCCCTTGAGCTTCTTCTTCTCCGGCTGCATGCGCGTCGGTCCATCGCTGACCATGCTTGGCTCCTTCCTCTGCATGAATGACTTGTCCACGATGGGCGGGGCTGTAATAACAGTGCCTCTCGAATCTGGGTCCGGAGTTGATGCCACCGAAGGAGTAGCAACAGCGGCTGTGGGAGCGCCATCAGCCTTGCGCTTCTTGCCAGGCATTGCGCGGACTTCGTGCTTGCGCTTGGTCTCTGTGGAGTTGTCGATCTTGAAGCTGACAGTGTAAACTGGGTCAGCGGAACTGCCGGTCTTGGTGATGATGGTAGCCTCGTAGAACTGCTTGTCGCCACTCCATTTCGCTAGCACAATGTCTTTGACGTTGAAGACTGCTGGTGTGTCATCTGCAGGTGGCGGTGGAGGTGCATCGGATGAAGCTTTGCTGTATTTGGGGTGCTTGGTTGGGTCCCACTTGGGCGGCGGAGGCACGTCGCTTTCGGTACTCTGGGCTGCTGTAATGCGTGCCTTGATAGACGCAATGTCTGCCAAAGCGGTGGTCCTGTCGCTCAGCGTTTCCGCATCGTTCGGGTCGAGTGTGAGAAGCTCGTCGTACTGAGCAAGAAGCTCTTGGTGGGTGGCAAGCTCCTCTTGGAGTGCGGCGAGGTTTTCGGAAGGGCTCATTGTGACTTTAGTAGCCGTCTCTTGTGTGGATGGAGGCCGATGGAGGCCGATGATAGGTACGTTACGCTTGTTCTGTTTGTCCGGCGGGGTCTGATTGAATGGCGGCGAGTGTACTGAAGGGTTCGAGAAAGTACGCAGAGAAGGCGAAACGTTGTATGTCGTGGTGCAGGGAAATGTCAGTATCGCGTCGCTGCTGTAGGTCAATCTTGTGATGGCTCGTGTTGGAGGTGTTTGCGAGGGAAAGTGAATCCGCAGTCTCGCCAAATGAAGAAGGCGAAGCGAGCGCTAGTATATTAAGGTTTGCCGTGACTTCATGCGGGCAGATTTACCTTCTGAGCTTCATTGGACATTGGAGTGGTGTGATGTGAAGGGCAATGTTGGATCTTACTGTACTGTGCGCTGCAGTTGAGAGCGCGTCAGTTATAATAGCTGTACGTATCAATTGCATGCAGGACATCAGCGGTGAGAGGTGAGTGGCGACTGCGAGAGCGACTTGACTCGCAATCGGCTCCAATAAGGTGGGCGAACAAAGGGCTTCGTTAGGCTGGACGCATGGACATCTGATTACAAAGCTACGTGTGCATGCACACGCGCAGAGCGTCGAGAAGAGTCGATGCCCCCGCGCAACAAAGGTCGAATCACCAGCTCCGCCGTGCGCCTTCCGTCTCTTAGTCCGTCAGCCATTCGACACCAGTGTTGGTATAGAAGGCCGTAGAGTACTGCAGGATCTGTCTCCGTCTCCGTCCTCGAAGAGACCCTGCACTAGCTCTGCCACCACCCGTCGTAGCTGTGTAGGGCGTTTCTGCCTGCTCGTCTCTTGTCTCCTCCTCCGCCATCTCGCTCGCTGTGCTCTGCCTCTTCCCGGCCAGACCGCAACAAACACCTCCGTACATAGCTATCACACTCCACCTCTACCGCTTCCACAAACCTACAGGCTACAACACAGCACAGCTAGCCTATGATCGCGCATTCCCACTGGTGAGCCTATCCCTCTCCTGCTCCTTTCATCTTTCCGCATCATCCGGCCTTCCGCCTTCTCGTGCCAAACCGCGAACCCCGCGCGACCGTCTCACATTGCGCCGCCTGCGGCTGAGTCCACCTTGCGTTTCCCTTCGACTCATCACGGGTGTCATACTACTCTTCCACATACCCATACACCTCCACTCGGCCTTTTACTACCATCAATCGAATTCGCTCACGAGAGCAGCCCGCTATCGATTGCCGACGCTGATGACCTCACTCTAGCCCGACTGTCCTTCACCAAGAGCCAGTCTCGCACCGGTGACAAGCACCCTCCATAGTCAATGGCCAGTCTGCAGGCCAAATCAACCCAGAAATCCAATCCATATCTCTCTCTCAATCAACAAGACCTCCTCCTCGCCGCCCTCAACTCGCAAGCGACAGGGAATCCCCGCGCAAAGCCTGCCATCGGCGATACCGGGATTACCAATCACCATACCTCCGACCTTTCACACTCCACAACAAACGCCATGAGCGGCTCCGCGGTCTTTCAGAGTCCAGGCAACATGGACAACTACAATCCCGACTTCACGCCAGATCTCGACTACCTTGACGGTGACGCAAGCTTTGACTTCGACAACGCTGATCTTGGTGGCGAGATGATTGGTGGACTGCCCGGCGGCCTCGACGCCGACGGCAAGCCCGAACAGCATGACAAGCGCAAAAACACAGACGACGACGACGGCTCGCCAGCAGAAGGCAGCGCAAAGAGACAAGAGCTGGCAGAAGGCGAGAAAGGATCCAAAAAGCCAGGCCGAAAGCCTCTTACAAATGAGCCGACTACGGTAAGCACACACCTCTGACTGCAATTACCTTAAAATAATCGCACGTTTTTCCGGACGAGTCAACCAAACGATCAACCCTGCGAAATGCCCCATATATCTATCCTACAAGCGCAAAGATTACAGGGACTGACATTTTTATCAGAAACGCAAAGCACAGAACCGCGCTGCGCAACGCGCATTCCGCGACCGCAAGGAAAAGCACCTCAAAGACTTGGAAACTCGAGTATTGGAGCTCGCCAAAGCTCGTGAAGCCGACCAGCATGAAAACGGTCTGCTGAAGGCGCAGGTAGACCGCCTCCAAGTTGAGCTCAAGGACTACCGAAAACGACTTTCACTCAACTCTTCAGCTGGCCGCGGTTCGCCACCATCAGCAGCATACAACCCTTCTAAATCTGGAAGTGGCTCGACAAACGGCCAAAACAATTTCCAGTTCGACTTTCCCAAGTTTGGTGCGCTCCCAGGCAGCCAGATTTTCCCGAATGCAGCTCAGAACAGCAGTGCGTCTCAGAATGGCAGTGTGAACAACAGCCAGCGTGGTAGTGCCACGCCGCCTATCACAAACCAGTCACCAGGTGCAAACGTCGCCTACAACGCTTCAGCTCAGCAGCCCGTTCTCAACCGTGCCAACAGTTCTGGTGTCAGCCAGAGCCCTGGAAGCCTGCAGAGTGGCGGGTCAAACACTGACAGCCCTGCCAACTCGTCCAACTACAGTGCCAACAACACTTTGACCAACTACAACTTCGCTCCCTACAGCACAAATGACAACATGCACGGATTCGCCACGACACTGCCTCAAATGAATGGCAGTGGAAACGACCCGTTCGGAGACCTGTTCAGTCCCAGCATTTTGAAGACAGTCGGTCAATCAGGCAATGGCTATTTCAACCCGAGCCAGCAGAACACCAACACCGGCATCAACAATGGAGGTGACAGCACAGCAGGTATTCCTGACAACAGGGTCTTCCGATTCAACAGCACAAGCAACACTAGTGACAGCGCTTCGCCCAGCGCAAGCTCTCTGAGCCAATGGAACTTGAACGGTACTACGAACAGCTCGTGTGGAACTTCGCCCGAACCTTCACATGGCAGTCCATTGAATAAGGACAAACCGAACGAAACTTACGATAAGACGAACCTACAAAACAGCTACACCGCCAACACCAGCGCGAGCACGAACAACGCGCTCACGTCTAATTCATACGCCAACGACAACTTCGCCGCTTTCGACTTGAGCAACACGAACCCGGCTTTCAACATGCCACAGCTAGACTCGTTTGATCCGGTCTTGTTCGGAGACTACCGAGACACCAGCCAAGACAACATGTTCGGTGGTGCCGACTACAGCGGCGACTTCTTCAACGACGCTCTCAACTCCACAATTCCTCTCGACTACTCATCACCAGCTAACATGTTTGGCATCCTCCCGCCCGCGTCTCAGCCCACTCAACAACCTTCGACAACACCGGCTCCCAGCAGAAATCTCATGGCTGAGATGGACAAAACTAGGGACGGCGGTGACGACGACTACGGCTTGCCCGCTCAATACCAGCAGCAGACCGCACCGCAACAACAGCGACAACAGTCAACCGCAAGCAAGAAAGACGGTTCTGGTAACCTCATCAGCTGCAACAACATCTGGTATGTTTTCACAACTCCTAATCATCAAAGACACAATATTAACATTCTTCGCAGGAATCAACTCCAATCAAACCCAGATTTCCAAGACGGCAAGTTCGACCTCGATGGATTGTGCTCCGAGCTTCGCGCCAAAGCTCGCTGCTCCGAGTCCGGCGTCATGGTCGACCAAGACCACGTCGACAAGGCGCTCAAGAAACTCGGCAAGACGGCGGCCGAGAACGCAAGGGAGGGCCTCGGTCCGCCAGAGAAGGAAGACCAGGCACACCTCATGTTCGAGCAGGAGAGCTGGGACAACGTGCTCAAGAAGCTGGGCGGTGGTGCCAGAACGTGAAAGCGCTAGAAGCGAAGGCGATTTCACACGCCTTTTTACTGCGTTGGAACGCTCCTGCCGACCATGCCACATGACTTCTAGCAGGGGAGGAACAAGGACGAAAAGGAAAATTAACGAGTGTACGTTACAGAGTTGCATAAAACCTCTGTTCGGGGAGTTCTGGGGTCAGGCGTATACACGAGGCGTGTGTAAGGACGGGGGAAACCGGGAGCGAAGAATCAACACCCTCGTGTGCACTTTCTTTTGGGAAATTTTCCTTTATTGCTTTTTGTTTTCCAGAATGGACGGCCCCGTTGCATGAGAATTGCATGTAACAACGAAATGACAAACAGGTCTGGATTCACACTCGCTTAGAGAGAATGAAAGCACACAAACCTTTTCCATACGAACCTTTTTCGCCCCACGCGCAATTCCCTAGGTACAAGTATGATTCTAAATCGATATACCTACACCAGGTCCAGGTTATAGCCCTCATCATCGGAAATCAACCCACAGTAGGATCATCCCCTAAGAGCCTTAAAGTTCACGCACCCACCCACTTACCTACCTCCTTATACTACACTGTTAGAACTCCGTGCCGCCGATGACACGTCCTGACCCCAAACCGCTCGTTCTTTCGACTTGTTGAGGGTAGGGAGAGCACCAAATTTGTGGCTAGATAGGTAGGTATTAGCCAAGACCATCTCAAGTCACGATGTGGAAAAAATAGAGTTGCTATTTTTAGTCCCACCGACGTAGGCTGCTACTTCTTATTCAGAAATCAAAGTTGTAATGCAAGATTGAGCATGTTGCCGTCCAATCAGAGTGGTGTCTACATGTATACACCCTAGCACACTCGTCCTCTGTGAAGACTCCGAGGTGTTACACTGAGAGCTCGAGTCGATCTAATTTTCATGCTTACCAGTGAGAGTGTTGCATTTCTAAAAGACAAGTAAAACCCTTATCTACATTGTGCTCATAAACCTCCGAGATGCTCCACTCACGAGCCCGGGATGGGTGTGGATTTACATCGCCATTTGAGAGCAAATACATCCAATCCTCTCTCCATTTCCCGCAAACAATAGAAAAAAAAAAGAAGAAAAAAAAGGCCACACCCTCGCTCAAGCAGTCCCAAATCCTTCCCCTCCAAACTCCAACGCGATCCCCAACTTCTGCTCCAGCGTCTCCTCGTCCTTGTACCTGGGCAAGTAAAGCGTACCGAAGCATGTCGAGCTCGTGGGCAATAACGTCATTTTCCCGCCCTCCTCGTCCGCCCCATTCTCTACCCTCCCAGAATTCCCAGCCATCTCCTCGATCCTAAAAGTCAAACTCCCGACTCCCGTGATCGGCCAGCGTTCAGCGGCTGTGACGAACTTCAAGAGAGACTTCTGTCTCTCTGCCGGCCAGCGGGCGAGGATGCGCCAGAAGGTGTTGATGTAGGGTTCCGAGGGCGTGTAGTGGGTGTACCTTGTTGCGGCACGCAGGGCGGGGAGGTCGATGATTGAGCTTCCTTCTAGAGTGTTGGAGAGGGTTTGCGGAGTGAAGATTCGCAGGTGGTGGAGAGGGATTAGAGAGTGGAAGCCTTTCTGGAAAGCGCTTCGTTGGGGGTAAACGGAGAAGGTGTGGAGCCAGTGGATATAGTCGGTTGTGTAGGAGGCGATGTTGGAGGAGCTTAGGGGTTGGATTTCTTCATCTTCGGGTGTTGATGGGGCGTGGACTTTCCAGCCGGGCCAATCTTGGTTGGTTGGGTGGTAGGGGCTTGTCGATGTGGCTGACGAAGTAGCGGCTTCGATTCGTGACATTTCGCTCGCTTGTAAGTCCATGGTGGGCAACTTGCCAGACGTATAGCCATCGACTTGGCCCCGGATCGTATCGAGCGAGTCTTGGTCGATGCTCAGTCGCAGGCCGTTGGCTTCGAGGGGAAAAGCATAGTCCAGACCCTCATACGCGCCGTCCTTGATGCTTTGTAGAGATCGAGCGATGTCGGGCCAGCCATCCTGGATATCGCGTAGCTCGTCACATGGGAGGTCGAGGAGATTCTTGTAGAAGGCGAGTGGGAAGCTGACGGGAAGTGTGATGCCGTTATACAAGGCGAGAGCGACGAGCAGGCCGAACAATTCGAACATGTAGAGAGGTTGTAGACTGCCTGGGCGGAAGTACGATAGACCTGTGATCACATCGGTGGTGAACATGCCTGGTCATGGTCAGCTTGACGTCGTAAAGATCTTTGAGAATAGAAACCCACCAGCGTCTTCCGAAAAGAGTGCTTTGCAGACCAAGTTGAAGAATTCAATCTGTACACCACCCAAGTCTTGCCCAACTTCTGTACCTTCCATCTGACCTAGTCGGACTCTTAGTGGCCGAAGTAACTCGCATTTACGCCGCTGCCAAAGCTGATCGAAAGTATCTTGCAAGATGCTGTCACGGCGGACAGTAAGCATCAGGTAGAAATCCCGTAGATGAAGTGTCTGGCGTGCGTTGCTATCCCATTCCAGACTTGCTACATCGCTGCTCGCAATGTGGCGATCGTAAAGCTCCTCATTTACGTGTGATGTGGTGTATGCTTCTCTATAGAATTGTGGTCAGTCTCATCATCTGACATAGTGCTGGCCTGTTGGCGTACCTCATTCGCAGGTGATTGAGCGTTCGGAAATTTGTCAGTACTTGACCGCCGGAGTACAAGAACGGGAACGAGAGCAGATGCCTTGAGGTGGTTGTCACTGCAGGGTCGTGTTCGATCCAACTGCGCACCATCTGAATGACATCAGCTCTGTTGTAGACATATGGCAAAAGATTGGCATCTGATGTCTTTTTCGGGTTTGAGCGGTCCCAGATTTTCTGTTGCATATCCAAAAGTTCCAAAGCACCACAAGCTATGGTTCCTCGCACGACGGCCGGCTTCCCATCCCAATGCTGGAGGAAGGCCCTCTTAAACCAGAGTGGGTACGGCCAAGGTACCCACGTGTCTTTTCTGGAGGCAGTATGCCAACGCGCAATGTTCGTCACACGCTCGGTAAGCAGGCTGAGGACATCTTCTTTGCCAGTCTCGTCATTTCTAGATGGCCTGAACTTTGCCGCGACATCTTCTAGTTGCGTGCGAAGAGCGATGACTTTGCATACTTGTGCACACATGCGTGTGTACGGTTCGAACTGAAACACCTGCAGCAGCTCGATCAAGCCAGTGCTTTCGGCGTCGGAGTTGAGAGTCTGAGCTGGCATAACATGACCATTGTTGATGTACTGAGCCAGTGAATGCCACAGAGCCTGATCGCCCTGTTTCGGAAGCAGGCTGTAGAACAGACTGAAAGCTGACGCTGCAGTATCGGCCACCTCCTCATTCGGGGCGAAATTAGGATTCGATGATCCTGAAGTGTCAAATGGAGATTCACACTGCGTCTGTAACTTTGCAGTGATCGCTGCAACTTGCTGCAGCTCAGGAGTATCAGGCTCCTTGTCGGTTGGAGCTTCACCTTCGGCAAGCACCTTTATGCATGGAGTTTCGGCTAGTCGTTGAGCGAGAGAAGAAGGATCTCTCGGTTCTGCTTCTGTGTCAGGACGCGTGGGTATCTCACCTCCCGATTTGACATGTTGGCAGAAGTAAGCGTCTGGATCTGGCTCATTCAGTATGTTCAAAGCGAGAATGCGTGCTGATCTTGGTGTGTAATCTCTCAGTGGTATGTCGGTGGAATTACGAAGTCCAGTAGCGCAGTAGGAGTTGTGGCAATTAGGCTGCTTGCATCCATGTACGAGCTGAGTGACTAGGCACTGCATGATGTGTCGAACAGCGTCCATAGTAGCTTTTTTGGCGTCAATTGTTGGGGTGCCGGTTACATGTACGGTAGGTCACTGGAACGAAGAAGCAAAGAAGAAACGGAACAGCGTAGGCGACTTTGCTCCTACCTGTGTACCTATCTCTGCGATATGACAGACTAGAAGGAACACGGTGTTTTCAGATAGCACCTCTGTAACTCACAGACATGCGAGAGATAGAGTCAACATGAAGAGTTTGATGGACGTGGCTGTTAGTGGTAGCATCTCCTAGAAAGTGTTTCGAGTCTTGAGGTATGTAAGGTAAGGTAGCACAGTGAGAGACGGGTACCGGCCAATCAGCAGTCACTCTCGCCCGAAAAGACCAGTGTATCTCTGCGATATGGCAGAATGAAAAATGACACGGAGTCCTAGGATTGCACCCCTGGAATTTGCAGGTGCGAGAGAGATATAGCCAATTATAAAAAGTCAATACCACGTCGCTCTCAATGGCAGCATACAATCGAAAGTGTTACGAGTCTTCAGGTAGCACCGTGAAAGGCGCGCGGCGACCAATCAGCGTCCTCGGTCGCTCCTTCAAGAAATTTGGTGGAGAGACCCCGCCATCCTCACTCGCTCACTCACTCACACTCACTTCCGCTGCGACGATCGTCACTTACTAAATTATTGCCCACCGCACTTCCTCCCACTCTCCGTGGTGACAACACGCTGCTACCCTCAACAACCTCCAAAGAAAGCACCCCCTTGACCACGCAAGCATGGCGAACGGCGCTCCCGACAGCTGGGAGGATGAAGACCTGTCTCAGCAGGCTCAGCAGAACCTGAACATCAACAATCAGCAAAATCGCGGTCCCAACACATTTGTCCCTGGAGCACCTGCATTCAACCCTGGTGCCACCTTCACTCCTGGCGCGGCCTCATTCCAGCCCTCTTACGGCCAGTACGGCGGCGGATACGGCCAGCAGCAGTACGGTGGCTACCCGCAGTACGGCCAGCAGCAGCAATACCAGCAATACGGCCAGCAGCAACAATACCAGCAGTACGGCCAGCAAGGCTACGCACAACAGGGCTATGCACAGCAATACCAACAACCCCAGCAGTCCTACATGCCTCCTCAGCAACGCCAGGCCGCCCAGGCCGCTCCTATGCTCGCTAAGCGCGGCGAGGCTCTTCCTACCACTTCACAGCCGAAGCCTGCAGGCAATGCACCCGTCAAGACCCTCTCCTTGAGCGCCGCCGACACTGGCGCAAAGGCTCCCGTCAAGACACTCTCTCTGAGCGCAGAAGACACCGGCGCAAAGGCTCCCAAGGCTGAGAAGGTCGGTGGCACCAAGGTTCTGTCCCTCGGAATCCCCTCACCGGCGCCTTCTGCCAAAGAGAAGGCCGACCCAGCTGTGCCAGGTGCTGGCAAGGCTGTCGCAGCCGCCAAAGCTGTCGAGAAGACCGAAGCGAGTGGCAACACTTCTCCCACCTCTGGACGTTCGTCACCCGTGCCTTCAAAGGCGGAGCAGAAGGCAGAGCAGAAGGCGGAGGCCAGGCGTGCCGATTTGGTCGCACAAGAACAGGCCGCTGAGGTTGGCGAGGAAGTCCTCGACGAAATCTACGGCAAGGAGCACGTGAACGTCATTTTCCTCGGCCACGTTGATGCCGGCAAGAGCACTCTCGGTGGCAGCATTCTGTACGCATCCGGTATGGTCGACGAGCGAACAATGGACAAATACAAGAGAGAATCAAAGGAGCTTGGCAGAGAGTCGTGGTACCTTTCATGGGCGCTCGACCAGACCAAGGAGGAGCGTTCCAAGGGCAAGACTGTCGAAGTCGGCAGAGGTTTCTTCGAGACTGAGAAGCGCCGGTACTCTATTCTTGACGCCCCCGGTCACAAGACCTACGTCCCCAACATGGTTTCTGGAGCTTCCCAGGCTGACGTTGGTTGTTTGGTCATTTCCGCCCGCAAGGGTGAGTACGAGACTGGCTTCGAGAAGGGTGGCCAGACTCGCGAGCACGCCGTCCTCGCAAAGACCCAGGGTATTAACAAGCTCATTGTCGTTGTGAACAAGATGGACGACCCGACTGTCGAGTGGTCCAAGGAGCGTTACGACGAATGTCTGACCAAGCTTACCCAATTCCTGAAGGGCCTGGGCTACAACCCCAAGACCGACCTCACCTTCATGCCCGTCGCCGCGCAGCAGACTTTGGGTATCAAGGACCGTATTCCTAAGGATATCTGCCCCTGGTATGACGGACCTTCTCTCCTCGAGCACCTCGACAGCATGCAAACACTCGAGCGTAAGCTCAACGCTCCCTTCATGATGCCCGTTGCCGCCAAGTACCGCGACATGGGTACCATGATCGAGGGCAAGATCGAGGCGGGTGTCATCAAGAAGGACGCCAAATACATCATGATGCCCAGCAAGGCTGAGATCACCATCTCTGCTCTCTTTGGTGAGACCGAGGACGAAATCCCCATGGCCGCCTGCGGTGAGCAAGTCCGCATCCGTATCAAGGGTGCCGAAGAAGAAGACATCATGCCCGGCTTCGTGCTCTGCTCGCCCAAGCGTCCCGTGCACTGCGTCACCGCGTTCGAGGCTCAGATCCGCCTGCTGGAGCTCAAGTCTATTCTGTCGGCTGGTTTCAACTGCGTTCTCCACATCCACTCTGCGACTGAAGAAGTCACTTTCGCCGCTCTCCTGCACAAGCTTGAGCCGAAGACCAACCGCAAGAGCAAGAAACCTCCTGGATTCGCCAAGCAGGGCATGAACATTATTGCCCGTCTCGAAATTACCGGCTCCGTGAGCAACATTTGTGTGGAGCGCTTTGAGGATTACCCTCAAATGGGTCGTTTCACCCTACGTGATCAGGGTCAGACGATTGCCATTGGCAAAATTACTAGGCTAATTACCGACCCTGTCGGTGAGGCAAAGGCTGCTGATGCGAAGATTGAGGCAGAGGCCGCTGCGGCTTAAAGGGTTTACTATAGACTATCCACGTGAAAAATGAAACCTCTAGTACTATTTTATGCTCTCTCTCAGTGGTACAGCATCGATTTTAGTGGTCCAGTGCCAATGGTATTAGCGTATGTACACGGTGAGATTTGAGAGATGTGCGTGTGGCGATCGCACGCTCTCACTGGCACATTGTTGTTTTGAGTAGCCCAACGCTGATGGTATTACCATTTGCACACACTGGGGTTGGAGAGATATGCATATCACAATCGCACTCTCTCAATGGCACATCATCGTTTTGAGTAGTCCAATGCTGATGGTATCAGCGCATGTGTACAGTGGCATTCGAGAGATATGCATGTAGCGATCGTACTCTCTCAGTGGCACACCATCGTTTTGAGTAGCCTAATGCTGATGGTATTAGCGTTTGCACTCACTGGGTTTGGAGGGATACATGTCGAATGGCCGTGCTATCTCACTGGCACAACATAACTTTGAGTAGTCCAATGCTGATGATATTAGCATTGTACTCACTGTGCTCGGAGAGATGTGTCTCGAACGACTATGCGCTCTCAACGATGACCTCTATCATGAATGATCTAAGTGGTCACTCGGGCCTTCAACGGCATGGCTAACAATTAAATGTACTGATTCCGCTGACACAAGCACCGCATGTTGGTCTAGGAACAGAGATAGCACAAGTCCCTCACCACGTTCTCGATGGCATGCTAACGCTTTGGATCAACTAGATCCGCTTATATGAGCATTGCATTCAGTCCAGTATCGGAGATGTAACGACTTGTAACCCACCAAGGACAAGGAGGACAGAAAGCGCTTTACTGAGCACGGCTTCAAGAACAACCCTAAGCGCCAGCACATGAGCCAGTCACTCTCCCTCCCTGCTCAGAACGACTCTGAAGCCGCTGCTACCGCCACCTCGTTCAACAACAAGGACGCCGTGATCGACGCTGAAACCTTTCTCCCGTCTAAGGTTCGCTCTCAATGGCATGCTGACTATTTGAACAATGTCAGCCCGCTGATACGAGCACAACCTACTCAATCAACCATCGGAGCGAACACGAGCCATTATCCGCGCTCGCCAAGGCATTTGTCGAATTGAACGCATTTGAGTACGCCGATACGAGCTCAAGACTGTTTTGATATTCAAACATGAGATCGGTGTTTGGCAGCGCACGCGGCGGCGCAGTGCTAGAGGAGTTCGAGGAGGAGTCTAACGATGCGGTCGGCGACGTACGGTGCACTGTTGTCTTTCTGAATGATCGTGTAGTCGAGGAGGTAAGTGTGGGACGGTTCTTGGAAGAATGCCTTTGAGATAGTCGAATCAGTCAGCAGATCTAGCAATCTTGGGTACTTACGGCAAAAATTGGGGCCGATGAGAAATGTCCGTGTCTCTGGCATACTTGACACTAAGAGCTCGTGCCGTCAACACGGAACATTGAAATTGGAACATTGCTGCTAATAGACATTCATTTCCTAGCCGCTTTGATACGTTGCGAATAGAGCTGACGTTACTTCGCCGCTTCCAGAATGATGACTGCAGGTCTGTTCATGTCGATTCCGCTGACAGTCCTGGTCTTGTTATGGATACTTTTGTGCTGCACTGGCATCACCGCTCAATCAATTACCAGACTGGGGTGACATGCAAGTCCGAAGATGCAAAAGACGATTGGTGTCAGCGCAGAACGTAATTCCTTTTGGGAAATGAGAAATTCCAGAACCACGCATGTTTTCATTATGGTTCAGTATCTTCTGCGAGGTGAACAATGGGAATTTTCGTCTACAACTAACCAAATGTCTTTCAACCTCTCCAAGGCGACGAGCTCATTCCCAAAGGCGGTGGAGGAGGAAGGCTAAAGTCCACCAAACTTGCCAACTCGTTGTTGGTACTATAGTTCCCCGAATCTTCTTTCCCTTCTCCCTTCGGCAGCGTGTAGAGCCCTAGATCAACCTCGCCCGACGAGCTCCATGGCGGTAGTGGTAGCGGGGAACTCGAGATCGTGAGAGCCTGAGTGTCTTTGACCTGCGTGACTTTGATCCGACGCTCCCGGTCAGGCGAGGTGGGTGGAGAGAATTCTTGCGCTTCTTCATCTTTGCCGCCTGCGACCTGGTCTGTTGAATACTTGTTGCTGTTTTGGCGATGTCGTGGGGAAGATTGCGTGGGCATTATGGTGCTAACTTGACTGGGTCGAAGCGGTGGTGAGGATGGCGGGGAGTCATTGATTTCCTTCTTTTGTGACTGTGCTTCAGGCTGATTCGCTGTTCCGTCGCTGGGTTGGAGGGGTGGAACCACTAGATCATCGCTACAGAGTTCTTGCGAACGAGCGCGGCCGCCCTGCTTGGATGCGCTGGGAAGAAGAATGACCTCGTCTTCGCTGTCGGAGTCCGGAATGATGCCGCGGTCGAGGTCATCTTCATCGGTTTCGTCTTCGCTGTCTGCGATGTGGTTTCGCGCGGTGTGCTGGGTCCGTGGGGCCTGTGTCTGGGTCCAGGCGTAGCGAGCGGCGTCTCTGTCCAATGCTGCGCTCACTGGATCGTAGGTTTGGGGATAATCCTCCTCTTCGTAGTCGGGTTCGTTATAGTCATTATCGTCGTTGTTCGCTTGGGAGTCCATGATCCGTAGGTTTTCTCTACTTGAGAGACTGCGGTACAGCTGACTCGACATGTCAAGATCTTCGTGCTGTGAGTCTTGAACTGTAGTGGTTCGATGCAAGCCGAGTGCTGGTGCTTGTGTCATGATGTTCTCATCGGAGGCTTGCGAATCTTGCACGGTTGTAGTCCGCTTCAACGTACGAGCTGGTGCCAGCCGAGTATCCGGTATTTTGTTTGCTTGCGATTTGTCAAGTTTGCCATGTCGCAATGGCTTTTTCGGTGGTGGCATCGGAGCTTCTTCATGCAAAAGTGGACCGCCCATCTTTGTGCGCATTCGAACTTGTTGAAGCATCTTCATAGTCGGGTTCTGGCTTTCTTGTGTCTCTGCTTGCCACTTTAGTGGTCCAATGTTGGTCGGTCTTTCTTGAAGGGGTGACCTCCACATGATGTTCAGCTTCGAAGGTGACTTTGACGGTGATCTTGATGGTGACTTCTGACCAAGAAGATGACGCTGTGTCCGCTGCGACTTCTTCGAAGACAGCTTGATGCTGGGTGGTGATTGTGAAGACGGTATCTCCAGGTGACGTGCAATTTTCTTGGGAGTCGTAAAGTCATAAGTAGCAATGCTATGGAGTGCAAGATTTGGTTGCGGATGCACAGTACTGGCCATGCTCTTGCTGTTCGAGTCTGTAACCGGCGATTGTGGCACGTAGTTGACATCATCTGGTTCTTCGTTCAACCAAGGTAGGGTTCTTCTCAGTCCTCCTTTACGCGAACTCGCATCTTGTTTGTCTTCCAAACCAGCCTCTTCATCGTCCTCGATTTCGTCCTCGATGTGGGGCTGTTGGGCCGACGACACAAAGTCGATTTGTGTCATGGTCTGCTGCCCTCTTTCAAGACCTGCTTTCTTCTTTGCCTTGGCCGATGAACGCTTTTCACTTGATTTCTTCCCGCTCATCTTTGGGGTCCAATCATCTCCATCGCTACCTTTGGCAGACACTCGACGCCTTTTCATCGGCTGCTCTGTCGCAAAATCATCTCCTTCCTCTTCCTCATCGTCGCTAGCAATACATATGACATCGTTCGTCCGAGGCGTGCTCACGAAGTCCAGTTGCGTCAAGGAAGACTGGCGTTTCTCTTTATCTGATCCCAGTGACGACCTTGGTTTAGAAATGTGGCGGCGATGGGCAAAAGTCTTCTGCTTCTTAATACCCGTAGGCGGCATGATGGTCCAGCGTAATCGGCATCCGAGGGATAGAGTGGGGTATCCAAGTTGTTATTCCATGAGCCGGGTGAGCAGGGCGAGTTGGGCGATCTGGTCGAGCTGGTCGAGCCGGAGCGAGCTGGCTGTATTGGCTGTATTGGCTGATCTGGCTGATCCGGAGCGATCTGGAAGCGATCTGGTAGCGATCTGGACGACGCGTGCTCGACGCGCCTGACTTCAGTTGGCCTTGGCGTGCGTCAGGCTTTGATGAACTTCACCTCAGGCAACAACGAAAAGTGATGACTGGAATTGAATGGATAAATCAATCTTCGACGACAGACAATAACGTGTAATCATGCCGGATGACAAGCCCGTAACACTCCCAAATCGCCGGATGCCCTTTCGCCCCGACGTACGACTCTATTGAAGCTTTACAAGAAGAAAGCATCGACCGAGAGCGCAACATCATGGCTAGCCCTCGAGACGCCCACGCGAAACCACCCGATGCTATCAGGCAGGTGTACAAGCACTTCCAGAAGCTTAAGCCTGATGCAGTCGACCAGGACAACACTATCATTGATACACGTCAACTGGATCAACACCCAGATGTCTCACCTTCGAGCCTGTTGCAGCTTCCCATGAGTGTCCGTCAAGTTTTCACAGACTTCGCGGGTACTGAAATCAAGGATTCAACCATGCCCATCGTCTACAGCATTGATGCTATTCCGGGTAAGTCTGCCAATCTCAACATTGGCAGAGGTGTGATCTGAGATGTTTTCGGTAGGTCTTTTCGTTTACCCCTCTCTGTTTCCACAAGAAGTGCAACTCCAGCTCCTCGCCAAGTCGTTTCACCGCGACCTCTCTATGCAGGAGCACCAAACGAATGTACATATGTTCCATCACGTGCACTATCCTCCGGACCATCATTCCTACTTCGCCGAATCGGCCAAGGGCCTCATTTTCGAGCCCAAAGACGACGCTGTTCACAAACCTATCACAATTCAGCAGTATCTCAACAAGAAGCTACGCTGGATCACCTTGGGTGGCCAGTATGACTGGACCAGAAAGGTCTATCCGGACGGACCTCCACCCGCCTTTCCCTCTGACATAAAACGTCTAGTTGAGGAGATCTTCCCCATGAAAGCCGAAGCTGCGATTGTCAACCTCTATTCTCCAGGCGATACTCTGTCGTTACACCGTGATGTGAGCGAGGAGTGCGATCAGCCACTGGCATCAATATCATTGGGCTGCGATGGTATCTTCGTTATCGGCCTTGATGGAGAAGATGGAGACGCTCCGGCACGAGTGGCTACGCTTAGATTGCGAAGTGGCGATGCAGTTCTGATGAGTGGCGAAAGCAGGTTTGCTTGGCATAGTGTGCCGAAGGTGCTCGAAGGGACGTGTCCGTCGTGGATGCAGCACTGGCCTGGTGAAGATTATCCACAGTGGCATGAGTGGATGAACAGGAAGAGGATCAACCTGAATGTCAGACAGATGTTTGACTGAGGGATGTCTCTACTAGCTCGCCGTTTTCATTGACGGGACTCAAGCATCCGTAGCAAGTAAGTCTTGAAATGTTGTTCGGGTGGGAGAAGTAGCAAATGAAACCAAACAGACCCCTCAGACCCTTCATTGTTCGATATCGACCGTAAGGCGACTTTCGAATCAACCTGACGAAAACTCTAAATGCCTCACTCATAAACGAAGACTCATTTTCCCAAATTGTAACGAAAAGCACCACCAAACCAACATGACCTGATCACAATCAACTCCCTCACAATGCTCAGATCAACAGCAGGACCCCTCCACTACCGCTGGATCGACACCGACTATGGCGGCACCTACACGAACACCCTCGACCCGCCACCCTCCCTACAAGAAAACACCCCTTCCGACCTCGACAACCTGCCCGCCATCGGCACCTGGAAATGCCGCACCTGCGTCGGAGTCTACATGAAGATATCCGCGACCTCCTGCTTCGAAGCCCACATCAACGCTGCCCATACCAGACCCGCCTGGCACCGCTCCGAAGCCGCCATCGATCCTTACAGGAACCGCCTTGTGACCGAAGCCGAAGGCGCCTACGTGCGAGAGGAAGTCACGCGCCGGCTCGACGAGGAAAGCTACCGCTCCGACTGGCCGCCGCTCGACAAGACCATGCGCGTCCGGCTCGTGTGTCCGATGCTGCGGCACGAAGGGAAGGCTGCCAGCGGGACGTTCGTCGTCGAAGGGATCCGCGATTTCCTGCGCCAGCGGGGGTATCGGGTTGTTGACAGCATGGTTGTCGATCAGTCAAGCGAAGGGTTCGTTGTTACGTTTTCTGAGGACAAATTTGAGCCTTTTCCTATGCAGGATCCGGCGTTGGGGGGACCGCCACTGCCGGACGACGATGTTTACTATGTTGCGCATCGGTTCCATGGGAATCAGCCGCCGCGGTGGTTCATCAACATTGGGGCGGTGTGGCAGCAAAAGAAGCTCGCGAGTGAATTTGAGCGCGTTCTTGTAGAGGATGAGGATGGGGTCAAGCGGGAGCAGCGACGAAGGCGCAGGTGGTCTGTTTGAGACGCGCTTATGTGCAATATGTTCAAGGCGGATGCTATGGGTTGGAGAGAATTCTGTCCTGAACGATAGACGATCAAAAAGGGAAGGGAAAAGGACACTCAGCGTACGCGACATCAAAAGCACTCAAGACCACCATGCGTGCCGCTCTCGCCATCGCAATGCAAGACTCTTAAGCCAAATAAGCGTTGAGCCCACCAACAGCGACAGTGAGCAATTCGGGGTTAGGACTGCTCATTGCGCCCTCTTGACCGACGCCACCATCCGGAGTCACATCGTCGTAGGGGAACGCGTAGCCATGCCCGTCTACGTTCGCCGCGTGTACCAAGCGTGAATAATGCTATTAGACAAGACCATTAGCATCCCTTTCAAATACAAATAACATGCGATCGTCTTTCACTCACATTCGTTGTCGGGTTCTGGTAGTACTGCCCTGCAGTAATTTTGTTCGGGTTCTCATTAGCAACCAACAGAGTGCTGCGGTTGAAAGCAGCGGCCAGGCGAGGGATCATAGCGTTCACCTGGGCGTTGGATCCCGTCGCGAAAGGACCAGTCGAGCAGCCAAAGATGTCGCGCGCGGTGGGCTTGGCGAAGGTGATGGCGCCGTCGTTGTAAGTGAGGACGTTGTTTTTGACGCGGCCGGCGACGTTGCCGAAAGAGGCTTGCGTGTTGATTATGAGGTCTTCGTTGGTGTAGCGTGCCCAGACTTGAAGAAGGGCGGTGTCAGTGGATTTCAAGCTACCTACAGGGCCTCAAGTATAGGATTCACTCACCTTCGTTGATGTAGTTGTTCCAGTAAGTCTTGAACCAGGATGGGTTGAGGAGGATGCCGGAGTTTGGGCTGAGAGCGCGCAGGTTGTGACCGTCCTTGGACTTGACTACCAGAGAGCCCCATCGGCGACCGTCTTTGGCACTTTGGTCCTTGAGACCTTGGCAGACCTGATCAAGGCCGTTGGCTTTCATTCCAGAGACGTGATTGGATTTACCGGACTGGTCCTTCAGAGTCAAAGCAATTGGAAGCGCGGAGACGAAGTCGACATAGCTGATGTTGATGAACAGCTCCCAGCTATTGAAAGTGAACTCGCAGAAAGCAAAGTTGGTGTCAGAATTCGGGTCAGCTGGGTTGAAGATCGAAGGTTCCACCAGTCCTGGTCCTGGGTTTACGTAGAATTGCAGACGCTTGCCGACAGAGAACCAGATACGTCCACCAGCAATGCGTGGAACAGTGGCGGTGACGGTGTTTCCGGGCGCACCGAGGTGGATGGAGATATCTTCGGCCAAGTTCTGACCGGTTGAAGATGGAGAAGACGGGTAATACGCCGTTTTGGCATCTGCAGAGAGGCAGAATAGTTTGTTTCTGTTGTCGATGGCTTGTCCGGCTGTTCTGGGTTAGTCAAATCGTCCATCATGTCGAATGAATCGCGCTCACTGATGTAGGCGTAGACTTCATTAGAGGTTGTCTGATTCTGGAGGGCGATCTGCAGAGTCGGCATAGTGCTGGCAGCAACGACGGAAGATGAGTCCTGGTGTATAATAGGTTGCTGTTGGACAACCTCCTTAGGCTGCTCGGGTGCAGTCACTTGAGTAGGAATAGTAGGTGTAGCAGCGGGTTGCTTAGGAGTGGCGGCTTTCTTGTTTCGCGCAATTGGTATGCGTTTGATCAGCTTCTTGAGCCGTGCCAGAAGTGGGTTGGAAGTCGCCATGGTGAGATGGTCTTGACTCTCTGGTTGATGTCTTGTGGTATATGGAAAGGACGACAACGTCTCAAAATGAGAGAAGGCGAGAGCGAGGTTATAACAACATATCACCAGTCATCAGGACGGGAAACATCTCCGATACTAGACAGGCACTTGTAGTGTCAGCAGTGCTCACCTAGAAAGTAGCGTCGCAACGCTCATCGAGGGCTTATTCTCCGACTGGACACGTTGTTGTGAATGGGTGTGAGCAGCGCGGTTGGAGTATGGTGACAGGCACTGAGCTGAGGGTGATCGCCACGAGGACAGACAACGTTGGCGTAGACAAGTACATTACTGTAGCTGAAGTATACCTTACAAGTTGGTTGACATGTAACGCTTCGCAAGCCGCGAGAATGTGATCTTTTAGGGGAGATGCGGTCGGCCTGATCGTACATAGCCATCTGTACCTGACACATGGCGTGTAGGGGTGCCCATGAAAGTTTCTTTCTTTGTGCATCACAAGTTAACTCCCGCGAGTAGAGTGAAGAGATGGAGAATTGTACAACAGTGTGGGCTGGTCAGGCGTGCTGGTGCGTGGAGGCACTGGAGGCACGAGATTTGTGGCATCGCTGAGGTCAGATGAGTAGACCACGGGTGTCCTGCAGATCGATAAATAATGATATTTTGCACAGCGAATGAGGAGTTGTAGATGCATGTTCGGGTGTCGATGGCGGAGGGGAAGAGGCTACTATAGAGCCGAGGCGAGCTAATACTCGCCGCTAAGACATGAGCCTCGTGACACAGGTTGACAAGCACACCGCCGAGAGAATAATGGTATTGCCCAGATGGATGTACATACAAGTGCACCAATCGTAGTCAATCAAGCGTGAAATCTCATGTTGCATCGCTGCATGTAACATTGCTGGACTACGCCAGTTGGCTGACATAAACTCGTGATCGCATGCTCGATATTGTCAAGAGAAGATACATGTATGATGGACAGTATCTGGCGAGGATCTACTACTAGATATGGTAGGCGGCGAAACAGTGGCGTGTCGAGTTGGCATAAAGTGGGCGTGCGACGTGTTTCTCATAAATTGTTGTCCGTCTTGAACTTGTCCCAAGCCTCGTTCAAAGTACTAAACACTGCAGCGCTAATCATGCGCTGCTCTGTGCTAGCATCTTGTGGTATCTGCAAGAAGTATTAGTATGAGTTTTGGAAGCCAGGACTATCACACACGACTTACCTTGTCGGGATGCACCTTGCCAATGGCCTTCATGTATATAATCTTGACTTTGTTGGGCATGACCAAATCACTCATACCAACCTTCTTCCATCCGGCGCCTTCCCAAAGCACCCCGTCCATGCTCTGCAATAGAGCACGTAAGTTGTCAGCTTTGCCGCCCTTCCATGCTGTCAAGCGAGCGTCGACCGCATCTGTAAGAGCAAACTTCTCATCGTCTGCTTTGTCGGCCGCAGCATTTGCCATACGAAGTCGCTTGACAGCTTCAGCAGAAGTGGCCGAACTGAGCGCGGGCCGTTGCATGCTATTACCCAAGCCCTTCGCAGGGGGTGCTTTGCCTGCTGATGGTGCAACGCTTCGTACGGGTGCTGCTTTAGGTGGTGCTGCTGCCTTCGGTGCAGCCGTCTTCTCGCACCGATCACGGCCACGAATACTAATGGCGCCTCCTACACCTGCCTGTACAGCTTGTTTCCAGACCGCGGCGGCATCGGACCACTTTTCCATATGCTCAAGAGCTTCGGCTTTACGCATAAGTGCCTTGCCGAAGAACTCGCGCATGTCTTTCAAGCCTTCGCCCGAACCAAGCTCGATGGATTCGTTCGCACCCTGACCAGGGCCGATGATTGCGAGAGCTTGGTCTGCGTCGGAAACGGCGACTTTGGGGTCGCCCGTCTTCAGTGCTGTGAGTGACCGGTTGCAAAGCACAATGATAGCTATGGGATGCGTTGGTGGTAAGGGTGATAGCGCAGAAGTGTACGATTCGTGGGCTGCCGCGAAGTCGCCACGTTTGAACGCTTCACCTCCTTTCTTGCGATGGGCTGCTGAGGTGGAAAGAGACGCAGGAGACACGGACGGCACAGCCCTTGGCGGAGCTTGGGGCCTAGGACTTGATGTTGCTATGGGTCGAGAAGGGAGTTTAGATGCTTGTGCCGGAGCCTGGGTTGGCGCAGGACCGAACAAGTCCACCTCCGGCTCGGGCTGTGGCGTAGGCTGCGGCGTTGGTCGCTTTCTTCTGGCAGGGCTAATGTACGCCTGAGCAGACTGGTCCTCGACTTCCTGGCGACTGAGCTTCGTAGCAGGTCGCTTGTCCAATGATGGCTGTGAATCCATAAATCTAGGCTGGGCAGAGGCGCGTTGTTGTGGCTGTTGTACAGCGTCGCGGCTTCTGGGCAGAGGCTCTTGCGATACTTCACGAGTAGTGGGCTTTGCAGGTCGCTGAGGAAGTCTTTCACGTGGCGCATCGAGCATAGCTGCCTCGTCAGTCGCCTTTTGGGCGGCGCTTCGCGTATCTTGACGCCTCTGGCTGCTTGCTCGACTCGATTCACCACTTGGGCCTTCAGACATCCATTTTGGCTGGCTGGCATCGCGTTCTTGCTGGAAATCTGCCATGGTCTTGGCCATTTGCTTCTGGCTGGCTTTCCAGATAGAATTTGCAGACTTGAACAGCTTGTTTCCCAAGTCAGCGGCCACCTTTGCCGCATCCTTTTCGCCCTCTGCCGGAGATCGGTTGTCTTGACGTCTTGTACTAGAAGCTGATCGACTCTCCTGTCGCATCCAACTCGGTACCTGCTCCTGGTCACCTCGTTGCCGTTGCGATGGGCCTCTACTTCCACTAGAAGGGCTCCGCCTAGACTGTGATTCTTCCTTCGCATTTCGTTTCGATTCTTCATGTGCCTGCTGCAGTAGCCAGCCAACAGCATTTTGCACATCTCCGCCCGTCTCCGCCAACGCGATTTTGGCCGTGTCCTCAGGAAAGCCCATATCAATGATCTCTGCGAGCGCTCGATCTTGTGGCTCAGCTGCATGTGCAATCCTACTTGCGGCTACGTTTTCATCCCATTCAGGCGCTGGTGCTCCGGGAGAGGGTTGCCTTGATGGTCTGTCCACGATAGGTCTGCCTAAATCTCCTAGAATGTCGTCCTCGTTGGACACCTCTGGCGTCATCGATGGCTTAGGCTGTCCATTATTCTTCTTCGCAATTTCTGCCAGTCCAAAGGGATCGTCGTCGTCGTCGAAACCTCCTAAGGCTGCATTTGTGCTCGGTTGCGCCTGGGTCGCCGCTGGTGTGCTCCTCCCGCTCGCAGGGCCTGAAGGCGGAGGAGGGTAGTGGCTAGCCTTGTCTACAGGCGCCGCTCGGTTGAAGGCAGCGAGTATGTCGTCAACATCTTCTTCATTCTTCTGGGTCACGCCAGGAGACGGGACTCGGATCTCCGGTGTCCCTCTTCCACTTCCCAGGGTATCCCACATTTGCGCCTGTTGCATTTGCTGCTTCCGCTTCTCCTCGATCAACTGCCTCTGCCTTTCTTGGATTGACATGTTGCTGGCAGCTTTCTGCGAAGGTAAGGAAGTCAAGCTCCCAAAAGCATCGCCGGTATTTCCACTGGGCTTTGAACCCAACTTCGCGGTGCTGTTGACCGTACTGGAAGGGCGACTAGGATTGAGGGGTGAAGCATTGCCGCTCCATTGGGGCTGCGGGCTTGCTCGGAAGCCATTTTGGTTTATGTTGAATGTGTTGGGTAATGTGGTCGGTTTCAAAGGGGCAGTGGTCGCTTGCTTCGGGGCGCTCTGCCAGTCCTCTCCGAGTAGATCATCCATTTTAGATTACTGGAAGTGTGGCCTGACCATCGGGCAATGTGAAGAAACGAGTGTGGGCAAATTCAGTTAAACCGATCGGAACACATGAGCATGTTTGTCTCAGGAAGCGCATGTGGAACATTGAACGATGATGTGGCAGGTGGAGCGTGAAAGCTCGGGCCACTGCTTCAAAATACCATCTCTCAATGACCAAGGAGTAGATCCATCCCACCAAGCTTATGCTTACGGCGAGATTCCATATCTTCCAACGCGGGCTACGGTGTTGATACACAGTATCTGAAGACTGAGGACTGCGCGAATTATCGGTTCAGAATCGTCCGAAAGACGATCGACGCCTTGCTACAGGACATAGCACAGATCTGATCTGATCCGATCGAGCAAACAATCATCGAGTCGTTTGGATCTTATCATCTTGGGTTCAAGATTCCACAATTCCACGATCCCGAATGGGCACAGATTTATGCTCCCGGCAATCAGAATGTCTACAGGGTACAGACAAACGAGTTCCGGTGGACTTATTGTCCCTGGAAGGCTGACTACCTACAGTGGACAAAGGCTAGAACCATGTCATGCCTCGCCTATTCATCATTAGCTTCGAAGGGGGAGTTACGACAGGTGACGACCAAGACTGATAACACAGGTAGAAACATATCTTACCGCCTCACCAATACTACCTACCGCCGGACATTAGAATAGCCGACTTCGGCCAATGACTTGGCCGTGAGCCGCAGTCACATCGCAGCGAAACCTTATCTGCCGATAACTGATTTGAATACTTCCTGAATACGACTGCTTTTCTTTGTACTCACATTTCTCTTAGACGTGAAGTCTACAGCTTCGGCTTCCTTCTTGTTGTCTTATTCGATCTGACTAAATCTGACTCTTCGTGACGTCGAAGTCGCGACCGCAGTATTTGGCTTTTTTGTGAAGAAACTCACAGAAACGGCTGCATGAGCGACAACCCCAACGCCGGAGGCCCTTCGCATTCGGCCCAATCGTCAGTATCGCAGGCGGACAGTACAGCGACTACACTCGTTGCGAGCCCAAACAGCTTGCACTTCCGGCCATTCGATAAGCATATCAAATATTCAGACTTGCAGCATGATCTTCACGCCAAGTCCAACGACGACCGAGAACGTCACGGTGGCGAAAGCGACCTCGACGACGAAGACTTCGGATCCAGTGATCAGGAAAATGAGCGCCTGCTCGCAGACGATGTTGCCGCTTTAACATCTCCGACCGCTGCAACGATCACCCCGCCAGATGAGGAGCCCAACGTTAGACCCGTCAAGGAAAAGGCGAGACAGATAGCGTGGTCCGAGTTGCCAAAGAAGGGCCAGCTTGCGATCTTGACGCTTGCTCGACTGTCGGAGCCGCTCACACAGCAAGGTCTGCAGAGCTATATGTTCTACCAGCTCAAGTCGTTCAAGCTCCCAAGTGGCGAATCGCCTTCAGACAGTACCGTAGCCAGCCAAGCCGGCATCTTGGCTGCTGCGTTCACCGGAGCTCAATTCCTCACAGCTATGATGTGGGGTCGTCTGGCTGACAGTGAAGCCTTCGGTCGTAAGAAGGTCATCCTGATCGGTCTCCTAGGCACCGCCATCGGAAGTCTAGGCTTTGGCTTTAGCAAGTCCTTCGCTACTGCGATTTTCTGGCGATGCCTTGGCGGCGTGTTGAATGGAAACATCGGCGTAATGCGAACGATGATTTCAGAGATCGTCCGTGAGAAGAAGTTTCAGAGCCGGGCCTTCTTGTTGATGCCAATGACTTTCAATATAGGCGTGATCATTGGGCCGTTGTTGGGTGGCTGGCTGGCAGATCCTGCTGGGACTTATCCAGACATCTTCGGGCCTGGTGGCAGCATTGGAGGCGAAGAGGGTGTCAAATGGCTAATGGAGTTCCCTTACGCCTTGCCAAATGTGATCAACGCATGCTTTCTGTTCGGCAGCGCACTGGGCATCCTGTTCGGGCTTGAGGAGACACTGGAAGCCCTACGACAAAAGCAGGACTATCCACTGCAGTTCAGTCGCTGGATCCTCCGGGCATTGACCGGACATCGACCGTCACACGAATACTCCCCAGTGATAGACATGGGTTCTCCAGCTGCTGGGAGTGATGTTGAGCTCCAATCACCTAATCAGCCTGAGGCCAAGTCAGACCTTCGACCAAAAGTCCATCGCCGGCTTCCTTTCCGACGCATCTGGACGCGCAATGTGGTCCTTACCTTCCTGTCACACGGGCTACTTGCCATGCACGTCGGCACATTCAACAACTTGTGGTTCGTCTTTCTCTCCACACCACGCTTTGATCTGAAAGACACTCACTCTAAGCATGGTCTCGCCCTACCTGCTGAGTACAAGCCACACGCGCCTTTCACGTTTACTGGCGGGCTTGCTCTTCCGCCTCCAAGCATTGGTACCGCATTAGCAATACTCGGTGTGATAGGGATCAGCATGCAGCTGTTGCTCTTCCCGACTTTGAGCTTCAGACTTGGCACCACGCGCTCTTTTCGGATGAGTTTGCTGCTTTTTCCGATCACTTACTTACTAGCACCGTATCTCGCTGTGATACCTTCTTCCACGAAGCCGCCAGAGCAGGCCTCAGGCGCGTGGGTATGGCTGGGGATCACCCTGGTCTTAGCGATCCAGGTCACGGCACGAACATTTGCACTGCCAGCGACAGCCATCCTGGTGAACAACTGCTGTCCACATCCGAGCGTACTCGGCAGCGTGCATGGGATTGCGCAAAGCGTCTCGAGCTTGACACGAACGGTGGGTCCAGTACTGGCAGGTTGGCTGTACGGTGTAGGTTTGAACAGAGGCATAGTCGGTCTGGCGTGGTGGTGCATGCTTTGCGTTGCGCTTGTAGGGGCAGTGGCGGGGCGATTCGTCCGGGAAGGCAGCGGACATGAAGTCTTGCTGGAAGGTGAGGAGGAAGATGATGCATCACGAGGAAGGAAATCTTGAATATCAGAAGATGAATAACGAACAATAGGACAGCAATTACATCTTATACACAAGCTGCGCAAACCGTACGCGTGCAAACACGTGCCAGCTGACCAACTTCCTTCACTTCACTTGGCCGACAGCACTTACGCTTCCCACTACGCCACCACCACCAATTGTTACTCCACTCGACTTCACGTCGCACAGAACTTACCATCGCGGAAGCTGGCACGCTCGCCGATAATATCAGGCACCACTCTGCATTCGTACTCCCAACCTCGCCTTCTCGCGAACTACAGCAGATTGGCACGACACAACTCACATCAGCTACAATCACTCAAAAATGGCAGGACTACCACAATCGCCCCTCCTGGTTCTCCCTGGCGAACTACGAAACATGATCTACACCTTCGTCGCCCACTCCAGCACATCCATCAAACTCTACAGAGGCGATCTCGTTCCGCCCCCTCTAGCCAATACCTGCCGCCAAATCCGACGAGAAATGAGCGGCGACTGGTACACTGAAGAAGCTGCCCTCGACCACACCATTCCCATTACCGCGCACTTGACGACTCTAGATTTCATCCCCTTGTACAAATGGCTGAACACATACGACAACCGCCCGGCCGAGCAAACGAAAATCCTCCGTGTGCTAGACATCGAGCTCGCTCTCGTCTCACCACCAAGTACCTCACCCAAATTCCCCTCGTCGTCTCTACCAGCAACGAAAACAGAAGTCGGAGGCTACGCCAAAGACCGCGACTCACTGCTCAAAACCAGCTTCGCCGCCGATTACAAAGCCATCCTCTCCTGCGACTCCAACTGGGTCAAGATTCTCGACGACAACGTTCTCGCGCTCGGCCGCGCGACTTACGGCATGGACAAAACCGCCCGAGCCACCAACCCAGACCTCTACTCCCCAACAGGCCGACGTCGTAGATTCACCGAAACCCTAGCCGGCAACGGCTACCTGACCTCCTGCAGCACGCGGATCGAATACTCGCACCATCCGCGCGTCCCCATCCTCAAAAACAACAACAGCACACCATCCGCAACAGCACCGGCACCGACACCGGCACCAGCACACCCCGCCTTCGCCCACGCAACCTCCTACCTAACCCTCCTAACAACCCCCCTCGCCGCCATCGTCCCCTCAACAACCTGCACCCACGCCCTCTGCGTCCGCCAACTCCGCCGCAGAATCTACACCGGCCTGCTCCGAGCCCAGCAGACTTCCCAGAAACTAAAATGGGACCGCGAGAACTACGCCGCCCTCTCCCACGCGGCCAGAAAAGTCGTCAGGTTCTATCGGCTTTTAGATCCGCTTCCTAAGGCGAAGCTGAATCCTTCGGCGGGGGCTTTTGGGAAGCGAGTTGTGGTTAGTGGGCAGAAGAGGAGGGTGGATGATGTTTATGCGGTGGGGGGTGGGTTTGGGGTTGTGGAGGGGGGGGTTTGTGGATCGGGCTTGGGTGGGGTGTGAGAAGAGGCGGTTTGGGAGTCGGAGGGGGGATTTGCCTTTGGAGATGGCTGGTGGGGGTGAAGTTTGTGTTGGCGCTGGTGCTGGTGGTGCTGGCGGTGCTGGTGG
>Ga0265797_10001775_pt1 | contig 37448 bp, 25 predicted proteins | sample P2T30metagenome_FD_192433 | JGI IMG/M metagenome (GOLD analysis project Ga0265797, IMG submission 192433) | Plant litter microbial communities from East Loma Ridge, Irvine, California - P2 T30 | ecosystem: Environmental > Terrestrial > Plant litter > Unclassified | place: USA: California...
TTGAGCGAGACCACCTGTGTCCATGCTCGTATCTGGAATCGTATAAAGCTTGGTATCCGTCTAGAGAGTCGTAAATGCAAGGTTTGTTGTGTGGCCGTCAGTGCAGTATTGGCAAAGAACAGGCTATGCTGAGCTGTCAAGGAGAGCAGGTGACCGTGTCGGAAGCAGACGAGGCAGTGAAGCGGAGTCGTCTGTGTCGGTGATACGGGGACCGAGATTAGGCTGCTGTATCAAAGCAAACAAGTGATGCAAGGTAGCAGATTATGGAAATTAGAAAAAGTGTGTTCTTTTTGAAGAAGCTGTCGCTGGGCGGTGTGCCGGGGCGATAGAGTTGCTTTGTCTGGAAATACACCGCTGGGGTATAAGGCAGGACGGGCTCTTTGTTGTTGAAGTGGGTGGGGTTGGTCGCAAGCTTTCGTTGTTGAAGGGTCGAGAGCAAGCTCTTGGTGAGGCGGGCGCAAGGTGCTAGAGCGTTACACGACAAGGCAGAGGCAACCAAGGTCGAAGCAGTATCCGGCGCAAGTGAAGTCAGACAATGAGGCCGTGCTCGAAGTCGAAATGTGCGGTGCGGTGCGATATGGTGTGCAGTAGTGCTCGAGGGCGAATTAAGGCGCGGTCGTGGGCGGGCTAGTAATGGCGCGGCGGCGGCGAGAGCGGCGGCGAAAGCAAAAGGATTCCGGTGAGCGCGAAGAATGCGAAAGAGCGATGACGGTGCGTCGACTGGATGTGATGGATATATCGCAACAACGGCAACGGGCGAGGAGAGAGCGATGGTGGCAGGGCGAAGAGGAGAAGTATAGAGAGTGAGTGAGTGAGTGAGGGAGGAGGTAGCGTGTATGCGTGGTAGCAGGCAGGCGAACGAGGATCGCTCGTCTCGCTTTGCTTTGTCCAGGGGTGCGCCAAGCCGTGTGAGGGAAGATCTTATTGGCTGTCCTTAGGCGCGCACGGGCAGGCTAGCGAGCTAATGCAGCAAGTAGTGGAGGCCGTTGGCGTTCTGGCGTGCCAGTGAGAAACGGAGACGTTCGAGCCCTTCCACGCGTGTAGATAGTGTGTTACTACTCAAGACTACCCAAGACTACTGTCAAATCTGCGTGTGTGCGGGTGCTTGTGCGTGTCTTTCAGTAGTCGTGGCAGTGGGCGTGCGCGCGTCTACGAGGCAGTGCCGTGTCGTGTCCATGTGACATTGTTAGAAACTCTGCTGTAGTGCTATGATTACCATCACACTACCTATACCGGCTTGCCCGGTCTTGCATGCTGGTCAATAATGATAATGATCCAATGCCAGTGCCACCACCCACGGGACTGGCCAGTCGAACCATCCGGTGCATCCTCCCACGCCTTCACACGCCCCTGAATGCGAGACAAACCCATCGTCAGCCTTCTCGCCCGCACCCAATACCCACACCGCAGTCCACACCGCGCACCCCTGCGTCGCCTGCACCGCAAACCCTGGCTCGAGCTCCTCCTCGGTGGATGCCGTCTGCCTTGTCCAGAACACTAGCAGCACCCTGAGGCCAGCCCTGGGCCGCTGCGCAAGAAAGCACAATCCTTTCGCGCCTCTGCACACCTGCACCAGCCCCATTCATCACCACAAAGAGCATCACGCTAGGAAGAAAGCAGTAATCTCTGTACTGCTGAGGAGCTCCTGTTTGCCCGAGGGCTGGCCTGCCAAAGCCCACCCGAGCCACAGATCCTGTGAAGAATAATCTCACTACACTCCCGACCCAACCTTCTCCTGCAGTAGTTTTTTGACAGCTGGGGCGGTCAGCGGCTCAGCGCATCATCGCTACCAGACTTGTGTTGCCTTGTACACCCGGCATCGCCTTTGACTTTTTGCTTCCCCAATCCCATCTATTTTCCGACAGCCGACAAACCTTGCTTCGCGCGCACAGCGCGTGTCTCATCTTCCGCGTCGTGCAGATGCTGAAACTCCACCTTCGCGTGTGTCTCAGACCGTGAACCATAATAGCCCACATACTACTGCCTTCTTGTCTCGCGTGTCGGCAGTGCTGATGGCATTGCTGTACGAACGCTCGCTTACGAGGTATATGCTCAATCTCAATATTGCATCCGTGTGTCGCCAGTCTCGTGTCTGTGTATGGTTAGCCACGTGTTGGGCGTCATCATCCATCCTTTCACTCAATATCCCGAGTCGCCGCCACACATGCATGCACGCTCTCGTCAGCAGAGCACCGGTAACCGGGAAACACGCCTCAATTTCATAATCCAAGCGAGCGACTTGCAGATTCATGAAGCCTGCCTGCTGACACCCAGCGCGTCGGTCTTGCTGACTCTCAGCGACCAATATAACAGCGAGATGTCGCTATGAGCCGCCAGCAGACGTCCTTCTCACGGCCAAGCAACAACATCAAACATGTTTCCAAGACAAGACCGACGTCCACGACAACAAACTCTCAATCCCAACCTCCCTCTCTGCATCTAGAACCATTACATCACACCCACTGTAACTCCAACAGTCGAAACGCTCATCCCCATTGCAAGTACCGCGGCGCACACGCCATCTTCGCAAGGCTCGCGATCGCAGACGCAACGTAGACGATCTGCTTTCAAGGAACAGAGCGCGATATGGTGCGACATGACAGGCGACGGGCGCCCGTTGCCAGGTCGGAAGAGCATGATTTCCTGCGACCAACTAACTTAGTCATGTTCGGACTGGGATTTAGGATGCAAACAACGCAACGCTCTCTTGTCAGGCCGACCACGGCTGGCGAGTCAGGGTTTGCTGTTTTGTTCACCGACTTCCATGTTAATTTCCTGATGGTGGCCATTTTTGCTATGGCCATGATCCTTGATTCTGGCGTTGTTCTAGTCAGCCCTATGTGCCTTCGTGATTTCTCCGTAGTGGCCCTTTTCAAACGTGGTGCGGTGTTGGTGTTGATGTGGCGCGCAACTTGGGTCTTTCTTGGATTGAAGCTTGGGGTGGAAGCGGCAAATATAATTTCCTGTGGTGGTAGTGGTACTTGCAATAGCCATGATATTTGGTTCTAGCGTGTTCTGTGGCCCTATGAGTCTTGTTGAGTTCTCCGTAGTGGCCTGTCAGAGGTAAAGCAGCGTTGTGGTTGACTTGACACGACTTGAGGTCTGTCTTCGATCGAAACTTGAGATTGGAGCCGCGATAAAGCAAAATGACATCCCAACCCAGTTTCTCATGTCATTGACCACACCTAGCACAACCTTAGATGATACTCACATCAAAACTCTCATACATACAAGCATTGTAGCGACTTACACGATCTAATATGGTCGTGAAGTGAGATGGTTGCTAGCGGGGATCGACCCCAACACTAACCCTGATTTTCATGCACGTGCCTGAATGCCCGAGGCCGCAGCATTAGCGCGAAAAGTGGATCCGCGAACCTCGTTGCCTTGTTTGAAGTAGCAAACACCTCGAGGTTCCTGGCATCAACTCGTACACGTATATACACATATACATCTGTCGCGAGTCTGTTGAGGCGGCATTGCTCACCAAATGACACCATGCTGCCTCACGCGACACTTTACGATGATGCATTGCAGAAGTTCTGCGCCTCGGTGCGAGACGACCGTATCAAAGAAGGTGACAAGGACGACGAGGCGCAGCTTCAGCATTTCCTCACCAGTAAAGCCACCGTACAGCAGGTAAGAGACAGTGCTGCTGACCTACAGGAAGAGACCAGCAGAAAGTACAGCAGCAAGAAGATCGGCGACAAAGAAATTATCTCCCAGAAATGGATCGACAACATCATGGGCACTATTGGCAATGCCATCACCATTGGCGACACTCTTCTTCATGCGACGCCGGAGAGCGTGGGTATGGCTTGGTTCTGCGTCAAGCTGGGACTCAATGCCATACAGAGCAATCATCAGCTATACAGTCTCTTCGGATCTGGACTGACCAGCATGACCGAGATCATGATTCTCGTTCCTCACTACAGTCAGCTCTATGACGAGCAACAAAAGCCAGGCTCCACATCAAACGAGCTCATTGATAAACTCTTCCGTGATGTTATTGATGTGTACGTTGCTGTGCTGGACTTCCTCTTTGCGATACAACGGCACGTGGAAGCCCGCACTCTGGCCACAATGCGACACGGTAAGCGACAGAAGTGACCCAATCCAGGCAGCGCTTTCGACTTGTCGCTAGCTAACATTATCCCTCTAACAGCATTCAAGGACATCTTCGGCGCAGAAGTTCTCAAATTCACCAAAAAGCAAGAAAACATTGTCGCTCTGAAGGCCAAGGTCATCGAAGATAGTGACGGCGCCTTCCAGCAGAGGCTTTTTGACCAGCTTGGCGATGTGCAGCGCTCCCTGAAGACGAACCTGGACATCATCAATACTTTCGCTTCAACAGCAAAGGAGCTTGCGCAGGGACAGATAGACATTCTGCGAGAATCGCAGGAGCTCAAAACGTCCGTGAAGCCGAAAACTCGATGGGACTGGTCAAAGCAGGAATTTGAGACGCACAAGAAAACGCTGGATCCTCTGCCAGAAACTCCAGGTATCTTGCAAAGTCTGTTGAAACTGAAGCATTCTGGAACTACACAATGGTTCTTCGAGGACAGCAAATACATCACCTGGAGCAGCTCCAAATCAAGTGCCCTACTCTGCCTCATCGGTCAAGAAGCCGCTGGTAAGTCGGTGGTGCTTGCATCTGTAGCTGACAAGCTTGCAAGGAACGCCGAGCACAACTCCACCATGATTTGCTTCTTGTCTTGCAAGATTGGCAGCGATGCAGGAGCTGACCTGGCTGGGAGACTTCTTCGTTCCATGATCCACCAAGTCTACAAGAGTGCCGCTGAAGACGAAGGTAGGCCCGATCTGCTTGAAGAATGCAACAAATTGTTCCATCATCCCAAAGCCGACAAAAGGCAGCAATTGCTGATGAACAGGGCCGAGGACGGAAGCTTGCCAGGGTTCAGCGACTCTGTGATCCGAATTGCTCAAATCTTACACAAGGACGTGCTAATGCTCGTGGATGATCTCGATGCCTTGACGACACACGATCAGGATGGGATGTTTAACGCTTTCAAGGATGTCATTGACCGCGCTTCTGGCCAGGACAGAAAGGTCACGGTGCGTGTCCTGGCATCGTGTCGCTCCAACGAGTCGTTTGCCATCCGTGCATTTGCACAGGGAGCGACGATCGACATCGCCGAGGGCAACTCCTGCGACATGGCATTGCAGCTCTCAGCCACTCTTGCAAGCATGCCGGACTGGACTGTGGAGGAGCGTAGTGAGGCTAAAGCGAAAGTGTTAAGCATGGCAGGATCACGGTTCGGCTACGTAAGTGCAGGCATCAAAATGAATGTCGTATGATACGCTCTGCTAACTCTTCTAGATTTCGGCTATTGCAATTCCATTTTTACAACAACCATTCCAGCGCCCGCTTACCCGAAGGCTCGAAAACCTACCCGAAGGTACCACGGACTCGTACAAGCAGGCATTACAAAGCACACCCTCAAACTATCTGGATCTGCTACGTGCGGCACTCACGTGGACCTTGTACTCGGGCCAGCTGGTCCGGGTCAAAGAAGTCATGGAGGATTTCTCAGGCGTCTATGACGCAGATCGTGACGGCGACGTGCCAACTGGCTATACTGGTCTTATTGCGACCGAGCTTGAGGTACAGCAATTACAGGGTGCTAGCGGGCCTTTCCTGAAGATCACACCAAACAGGGCGAAACAGCAAGTCGTTGCGCCTCAAGATGTTGCACAGATTCGGAAATTCTGCAATAGAACGGACAAGGATAACAGCAATCCTGCAATTGATGAATACTGCGCTCGCTGCAGAGCACATGACAACACTACTGACTCGATAACTTTGTCCGAGAAGCAAGTCCACCTTGACATGGCACTGAAACTAGTGCGCCATTTGAACAGTCCATTGTTCCAGAGACGGTTCAAATTGCTATTGCGGCGCGACTCAAAAGATACCGCCATGGAGCAAAGCAAGGATGGGACTTGCGCTGCAAACAATATCCAGCCGCCTCCAGTGCTTGTTCGTGGCGCGCTCACGGGACCTGATGTGCGCGGTCTACGTCTCGAAGGACGTTTCCTCGTTGGTGAGTGTGCCTCGAATCCGCAAGAAGACCGCTGGCAGTGGAGCATGTTAGATCTGAACGACTGCTTGACGAATACATGGGGTAAGATTCAGTGGTGCAAGGCTGGAAACTTTGTAATGTCCTGTCGCAATATTGTGTTACTGGACGGGGCAGTGCTGGAGGCTGAGGCTGGCGATCGCGTACGCTGGCTCCGAAATGCGGTGAGGTTGGAGGAGCGGATACGAGTCATTAATGGCCACCTCACTTTTGTTGATGAGAAGGCTGCAGCCGCAGGCTTTAATGGTCAGGCTGACGACATATAAGGATCCAGCAATGTCATCGACAAGAAAGATGGTGTTCAGGCTTTATACCGGAGAAACGCAAAGGCCCCGAGTATTGCCGAAGTGGCAGATTCTGTCGAAACAAGTGACCATACGGATGGCAAAGAAACTACAGACGAGAATATGTACGACTCGGACGACTCGGTAGAGGACGAAGACCACGGCAATATTAACATCACCAAGAAGATGAGGGGCCAAGAGCAAGGCAGCAATGAAGCAGAGGATGACCGTTCATGCAACGTGCGGTACGAGATCTCACAGTGGCCTTATCACTTTCGGGAAGCAGACAGCCTGTGGTCCGACGAAGAGAAAGCCGGCAATCCACAGTGGACCGAACTGATAACGGAGCTGGATAAATTTGTCATTGACAACGTGCGAGCTTTCGACTCGTGGCAACAATGCGCCGAAGAGGAAGGTGGTTACCTTGAGCAGGGTGTTGGCCCGTTGCATGTTGCAGCCCACTTGGGATTGACCTACTGGGCGCGGCACCTTGTCCAAGCTCGCGGCATGGATCCCAGTGCATTTTCCGGTGGACGCAACGCATTGCAAGCTGCTGCAATCAGCGCAGACCGCCTAGCCGGCCGAGAAATGCTCGGATTCCTTCTGAGTATTCCCGGAGCCGATGCGGTGGCCCTTGGCACAAGCGATCCAAGAGAACCTTCTGCCTTGCAGGAGTGGCTGTGGAGGGATCCCAGCCCGGAGGCCATCAAGCTGTTCATCGACAATGGTGTTGATATGAACAAATATGCGCTCCACGCTTTTGCTGCGAGCATGTCAACCGACACGGCGGCTCTCCAGCTTATCCTTGACAGTGGCGGCACAGAGCTGCGACCTCGACCGGACATAAATGCGAAAGATACCAACGGCAACACACCCCTACACTTTTTGATGACGATGCGAAATGTGCCTGTAGAGTTGCTCAAGGCATTCATTGCTCACGGTGCGAACATCGACGCAGAGAATGACTCGTCTTTGAGGCCTTTGCAGTCAGCTTGCTCTTGGTCAGAACCAGAGCTTGTCGAGATCTTCCTTGACAGTGGAATCAGCGACATTAACGACAGTGATCTTGACGGCCTCACTGCACTTCATGCCGCCGCCTCAGCCGGCTCAACCGCTTGCGTCAGATTACTCATATCCCACAACGCAAACATGGGTCTCGAGAGCCAGGATGGCCGAAGTGCTCTCCATCTCGCAGCCCAAAACGGACACAAAGAAACGGTAGAAACACTCATACAATCCGGCGCGAACCTCAACGACGGTGATTGTCATGGCCGTACACCATTCTGGTTTGCGTGCAACGGCGCCTCGAAGGAGACGGCAGCCACTCTCCTTGCGGCTTTGAAACCAAGATTTCCGATCGCAGAGATCAAACGACCATCTCAGCAAGGACGCACACCGTTCCGCATGGCGGCAACACATGGTTTTCTGGAAATATGCGAAGATCTCATCGATACGACAGCTGTCGCTGGCCTGGATGTCAAAGCTATGATTGACTTGAAGGACACACGCAAAGGCCTCACTGCGTTGCATCGTGCAGCTTGGCGGGGTGAGCTTTCATGCGTCCGTCTTCTCCTGCAACATGGTGCGGATGCCACGCGCAAAGATCTCGCAGGCAACACTCCTATCATGCTCGCAACAAGCCAGTGGCAGATGACTGGCGAAACTGCTTTTGAAGAGATTGTACTGTGCTTGGTCGACAAGGACCAAGACCAGGCAAAGCTCGATCCTGAGCTACCAGCTATTGCGGCGTTGAACGGCAGTGTCCGTGTCCTTGAGAAGCTGCATCTTATTGGATCGGACGTCAACAAAGCAGATGTCTATGGATGGACACCGTTGTCCCTTGCCAAGCGTCTGCAGAAGACCGATGTGGTACGATACCTCAACCACCAAACAGCGTGGGGCGGCACACTCCCAAAAGCCTGGGTGCCGCACAAAGCCATCAAAGATTCCGTCAAGGTGTCCGAAAATGGCCTAGAGATCATACACAAATCCAAGCTGCAGTGCAGCATCTCGACTGACAGGCCTCTGCCTGCAGGACTTGATCGGTATTACTTCGAGGTCACGTCGCGGAAGCTCGCAGATGATAGAGAGCAGCCCGACAATCCCATCATGGCGATCGGTTTCTGCACCTTCGGCGCCCAATACTACCAATTCCCAGGCTGGGAACCAAAGCGCAACACCCCTTCCGGTCAATCATGGGGCTATCATGGTGACGACGGCGGCCTATTCGCGGGCGTATCAGGATTCTGTCAATCTTCTGGCGAGCTATATGGACCTGGCGACACTATTGGTTGCGGTGTCGATCTCGAAGCGCGAAAGCTGTGGTACACCAAGAATGGCAGGAAGCTCGACTTCGAGCAGGATGGAGTTTCGGGAAGGCTTTTCCCCATCTTGGGACTTGACGGGAGGGTATCGTTGGAGACCAATTTTGGCGGACAGAAACCTTTCCTCTGGGCTGAGGCCAACCCAGCTAATGGAGTATGGATTACAGAGTCAGGATCATGGAGCATAGATTACAGAGTATAGGTCATAAAGCAAGATTACAAAGTACAAGTTGCAGAGCATAGAGTACAGTGAGCAAATGAGAGAAGATTTTTATTGAGAATAGCAGACCGTGTTAGTCCTTAGCTACTGATTGATGCGTTTGATGTAGTGTTCCTCAAGGGTAGAAGTGCAACACAGTGTGCTGTGCGCATCTTGCAGGTTGTTTGGCTCATTGACTTCTATTATCGCAGTGCAAGCCGGATTCCCGATTGCGTGTTTCCCAAGTCACACCCACGCCTCGAACTAAAACATAACATCGCTCATTGATTCATCCCCTACGCAAGACTCAACACTCATGAGAGAATCTGCCCGGGCAGCAACATTGGCATGTGAACCTTGGGGTCATTTCTTGGCCACGTTAGCATGATCTGCCAGCTTGGATTTGGCGTTTGAGCCGAGCAGCAACGTCACGTAAAGCTTAAATGCGTCTTTATCCACCCGTTTGCGTGGAGGTCTAAGTCGCGAGTCGGGCTGTAAAGCGATTCATCGTTTTATTCATGAGCATGAATGGAAATGCAAGTGTATGGTTGCTACTGGGAGAGAAGTCCTCGTGTTATCGTTATCCCAACGGTACCCGCATGTTCTCCCGATCGAAACATGAATTGATCCTGTGATAAATCCCATAATGGCATGCCGATGTTTCTGAGTTGCTGTCATTACCTTCGCGCTCTCACGTCCGTGCCCAGATGTGCCGGTGAGCGATATCTTCAAAGGCTTGGAGAAGCTGGGCTCAAGGCCCAGCTTTCGCCCTCTAACCTTGACTTACGAAGAGACGGGAGACGGGGTGAAGGCATGCTCTTTGAGCCAGGCTATGCATTTAGCACTGGCCTACCGTCGCCAAGTGGAGCGACGTCAGGAACGCGTACAGTATTGTACTTGGCTACTCATATACAGAGCACGGCTTTGCTGGCTTATTGGACCGCATCTTCTTAATGTAGTAGACCTTCGGACAGCGCTTGATCTCGTGGTCCTTCATTTTGATATCATTCCTGCACTTGTTATTCCTAGTATATGCATTCGCATACACTGTCGACCCATCCATCCCGAACCATGCTACGGAAGCAACGAGAAGTCTTGCTTCACATTACGTTCTACGCCTTATTCGCCTGCATCATCTTGGTTGTTGGAAGAGAGACCTTAATTGAATCCCGGAGCTGGACGAGCAGTGATTGCAATTCCACATCGAGGGCGCCGAGCTCGAAACCGTTCGCGTCGTTCGCCCACCTACACCTCCCATTTAGCACGCGGCCACCGCAAGTCGTCCACCTTGGAACAGATGTGTTGCCCGCCGGCAACCAGTGGGCATCTGCCTCGTCGGGCATTGGCAAGGTCACCGTCATGCATGGCAAATATAGCCCTGGAGAATTACCGGCTTTCGATACCCACCTCAGACATAGCGATACTCATCGATACCCGATCTTCGTTCTTGATCGACCAATTGTGGACGGCCTCTGGTCAAAGGAAACCGCTCTGCTGGCGGTCCTGCTCCACGAACTGTCAAAACCGGAAGAATTTCGCCTACGCTGGCTTATGTGGTTCGATGCTGACACGCTGGTGATCAATCCTCTGATCGGAGTGGAGACATTCCTGCCTCCAAGTGACCTCGAAGGAATCAATTTGATCGTGACGGAAGACTGGAACGGCTTGAACAACGGCGTGTTCATCATGCGCGTGTCCGCATGGAGTGTGAACATGTTGACAGACACCCTGGCATACCCCTCCTACAAACCTGATGAGGACCTCCCGTTCACCGAACAGACAGCCATGGAACGAATGATTCAGGATCCTCGATATGCCAGAAACTGCATCTTCGTTCCTCCGAGATGGTTCAATGCGTATCCCAGGGACGAAGACGAGACCCGCACCAAATATCATGTGCAGCAAGGAGATATGATGTTGCACTTTGCTGGTATTGGAGACCGACCAAAGATGATTCGAGCTTTCCATGACCATGTTGCTGCTGAGCGCGAGAAGTGGGAAATACCAGTGGCAAAGACGCTCTTGCCGGAAGAGACTGCGGATTTCTGGATGAATGTCAGGATGCAACGCCAAAGACAACTTTAAGAAATGAACGGGGAGCTAGGCAACGGGTTCACTGAAAGTGTTGGGGTAACAAAAGAGCATTAGTGTGGCGATATCAATCTTCCAAGTAGTAGATTGTTACCGTCCTTGTCCCGACATTTGATTCATGTAAAGATACAAACTTGACGAAGTCCACCGATTTCGCGCAGATGATCACAAGTCATCAACATCAATGGCCATTGGGACGCTCCGTCATCGAGGTAGTCGATAGCCTAGAACCTCTTTTCATGAAGTATCGCAGTACGCGAATTCTGCTGATGAAACGTAGCATGGCCCTCTGTAACGCGACCGTGCAATGGTTTGTGTCGGACACCCTCCGCCATAACCGAAGCGCGAGGATTTGTGAGGATTGCGCGGCGCGCCCCGGAGCAGAACACGAGGGGGAAATGTTGGGGGCAGGTGCTTCTCCGGAGTCGGAGGAGCCAAGCAAACCAACCCCCATGCATCGTTCATTGGTTGGAATCCTATCTTCCAAGACCGTGGGCGATAAGGATTGCCCTTCTCACGTTTTGCTCAGGTGGCAGAATTACTGTACACCTTCGAGCGGTGCCATTGAGACTTATATCGTTTTGACCGTCCCCTCTCCCTATCGCTTATCGAACAGACTGGTGTCTGCGCGAATGAAGATGCGTTATCTTATCATGCTGGATATGCATGGAAAAAGTTACATGTTGCCCTACATGCACATGTGGTCGTATATAACGTGGCAATGCCTTGACGACTCTGTGATGTCCCAGTAAACAATCCCCAAAATCTCACCGTTGAGGCCAAATCAATTTCATCGGCCAATATGGGACGAAACGATCTTGACCATGGCTCTGTCGAGCAGAATGTCGCCGTCAACTCGACCTACATCCCCGACTTGGACGACAAAGCGATGGAGCGACGGATCGTGCGAAAGATTGACCTACACATCCTTCCGTTCATTTGCATTTCCTACCTGATCAATTACCTTGACAGGGTAAACTTGGGAAATGCGCGAACCCTGAACAACGACATCCCCGCTGACAACATTGTCAACGAGCTGGATCTTACCGGCAACCGCTACAACATCGCCGTGGCCGTTTTCTTCGTGCCCTATGTCTTGTTCGAGGCTCCAAGCAACTTCGCTATGAAATACTTCTCTCCTTCGATCTGGATCGGTCGCATCATGATCAGCTGGGGAATCATCACCATCTGTACCGCAGCTGTTTTCAACTTCGAAGGCCTCTTAGCCATTCGCTTCTTCTTGGGAATTGCAGAGGCTGGCTTCTTCCCTGGTGTCGTCATGTATCTGTGCTATTGGTACAAACCATCAGAACGAGCCACACGCCTTGCCATCTTCGCCGGATCGGTCGCGGTAGCAGGAGCATTCTCTGGACTCCTTGCGTCTGGTATTTCCTTCCTTAACGGCAAAGCCAACCTTGCAGGCTGGCAATGGCTATTTATCCTTACAGGTATTCCTGCTGTTATCTTTGGAATCATTGTCTGGATCTTCATGCCCGACTATCCCAGTGACGCAAAGTTCCTGACCGAAGAGGAGCGTATATTTGCTGTCGCTCGCATGGGACCATTTGCGCCGAACAAAGAAGACAAGACCTTCGATGTCAAGGTCGCGAAACAAACACTGCTGAACCCTGTATTCTGGTTGTACGCCACTTCCTATTTCTTCATGGTCAATTCCTTGAACGCGTTCAGCTACTTCTCGCCGACGATCATAGCAAACCTGGGTTTCTCCGGATATACTGCGCAGCTGCTCACAGTGCCCCCGAACGTGTTCGGACTTATCATCATCATCAGCAACGCAATGCACTCCGATTATTCCAAGGAACGTATCGGTCATGCACTTGGTGGATTGACTCTCGTCGGAACTGGTTATCTCTTGCTCGCCTTGCTCACGAACTGGATCGGTCGTTACGTCGCTGTGTTCTTGATTGCCTGCACCAACGCTGCTGTCATGCCGTTCTTGGCTCATCGCACGGCGACTGTGTCAGGCTCAACCGCCACCGCTCTCGCTACAGGTGTGACGATCGCGTTCTCAAACTGCGGTGGCATCAGTGCGCCGTTCTTGTTCCCAAAGGCGGATGGACCGCAGTATGCAACGGGAAACGTAAGTCATTCTAAAATATCCTCCAACCGCACATATGGACATTTACTGACAACCATGACAGTGGACCGTGTTCGGAATGCTGTGCACCACCTTCTTCATAATCATATACCTTGGCTTCAAGCTAGGCGTCAGTTCCGAGTATCGCGACTTCGCACCTGGTGCCGAGGAACAGTTAGCGCAGGTGATCAGTGTCGAAGGCAAGGTGCCGGACGATTCGCGAGACTCCCAGGAGATCCCGACTACTAGCAACAAAGCCGCGGATCAACCATATGGTAGCAAATGAGTGCTCGCTTCAAGAAGCATAGTGTAGATCAGTCGAAGCCCAATGGTACACTCTAATATATTGTTAACGCGCTTAAACTTCCTTGCTCCGGCACATTGTTCGGGCAAACCTCTGCGCATGCTCGAAATCTGGGCTACAATCGTTGAGTGTGGAGCGAGTCGCGAAATGCGTGGAATTAATTGAGCCCACAAGCATTTCAATGGTGGGCACAGTCGTTTATGAATGCTGAGGGTGGTGACTGGAACACTTCATGTTTTACGGAGGCGTTTCCGACGTCTGCTCTTGGGACGATAGCCATGTTCTACCTAGATGAATTGGGCAGGTTCATGCTGGCTGTACCGGTGTCGCTTTTCCGACGAATAAACGTCAAAATTAGGGACTTTTACTTTGAACTCTGCTTGCGAGAGGTCCGGCAGTGGAAAAGACTTCAGCCACTAGCTGGCGATTATCAGTCAATTAGCACGAATTTACAAACCGTACACGGGCATACTCCCAGATCAGGTATTGCAAACGGCTTGGCGGCAGTATTATGCTGTCTCCAGGAAAATTCGGAACCAGGATTCCTAGCACCAACCCCTATCATCCTCTTGTTCTCGAGAGGCCAAGGACAGGCTAGAAAAGCAACACTGATCAGTCTACCACCCATCATCACTTATCCGCCGGCGCGGACCCACCAAAAGTACGACGTTGATTAACAATCTTTAGGGATCTGATAAGAAAACGACATGGAACACGGCAGCAATCATGTGTTCCAGACTAATTAGGCCCCCGAGCTTTTCGAAACATTGGTCGTCATCCCGTGTGGCGCCACGTGCGATCCTCGTGCTTGGATTCAGGGCTCCTCTCTGGTTCGTCGCTAGTCAAACATCAGTTCCATCATCGCCGGAACGCGCCATTCGGAGCTCGTTTGTATCTTGCGATTGTATTCTGTGCGCGAGATCGCAAGGTCGCTCGAGGCACAATCTAACTTTGGGTAGATTTTTTCTTTCTCGCTATAAAGTGTCGTAGGTTCTCACAGTAAAGTATCCTCAAAGTCATATCACTTTTACGTTGGCCATCATACCGCAGGCCGGTCATTCAACCTTCGTCTTACACTCATTTGAACATTCCAACTAGTCAATTTCCGTTGATCGGAAGTCTTCTGAAACATGCAACTCCAAACTATTGCAGGATGGCTCAGCGTCGCCGGCCTTGCTGCCGCTGTTGAGTACGACTACATTATTGTCGGCGGTGGTCCGTCCGGTCTCATTGCTGCTGAGCGCCTCACGGCAGCCAACAACTCCGTCCTCCTCCTCGAGCGTGGTGTGGGACCTACCGTCGAAACCGGCGCCAACAAGACTCTTCCCTGGGACAGCCAACTCACTGAAATCGATGTTCCTGGTCTTTCGGCCAACATCGGCAACTCGGACCTTTGGTCCAAGTATATCTGCCAGGACACTCCCTCCGCTACCGCTTGCGTTTTGGGTGGAGGTACCTCTGTCAACTACATGGTCTTCGTCCACCCCTCGGACCACGACTTTGACGACAAATGGCCCGTTGGCTGGAAGTGGAGCGACGTCGAGGCCGCCTCTGAGCGCCTCTACAGCCGCAACGCTGGCACCACTCTCCCATCCGCTGATGGCAAGCGTTACTCCCAGGGTCTTTACAACTCGCTCTCGAAGGTCCTCGGCAGATTCGGGTTCTCTTCCGTCGACATGATCGAGGAGCCTAACGCGAAGCACGAGGTCTACAGCCACCCTTCCTGGAACATTGAGAACCAGCTCCGTGCCGGACCTCTTCGCACTTACCTGCCGCTTGCTGCTAAGCGTCCCCACTTCGAGCTTCGCACTGAATCGAAGGTCGTCCGCGTCGTCCGTGACGGTGGCAAGATCACTGGTGTCGAGCTCGAGGCCAACACTGGTGTTAACTCAACCGAGATCGTTTCCGTGAAGCCTAACGGGCGCGTGATCCTCGCTGCCGGTGCCCTGTCGAGCCCTCGCATCCTCTGGAACAGTGGTATCGGAAGAGCTGCTGAGATCGAGACCGCGATCAAGAGCGGTGTCAACGTTCCTTCGCGCGACCAGTGGATCGACCTGCCCGTCGGCGAGGGTCTCATGGACCACCCCATTTTCTCCATCACCCTTCAGGCCAACGAGACCTTTGCTCCTCTCGACGCCAAGAGCATCCTTAACGGCACTGCTGTTGAGCGCATCCAGGCATATGAGCAGGACAAGTCGGGATACCTGACCGAAGGCAAGCACGAGCTCATCTGGTTCACAAGCCGCGAGGGCGAAGATGGAAACACCCGCTTCTACCAGGGTTCTTGCGCTGCGGACTCTGAGGGCGTCTTCACCATCAAGGTCTACATGACTCACGGCCTTACCTCCAGCGGAACTCTCAGCCTCAACGAGACCCAGACCACTTACTTCTCGAAGAAACCCTACTTGACCACCGCGGCTGACAAGAGCGCTGCCACCGCCATTGTTGGCGAGATGCTGAACAAGCTCCTGACCAGAGGCACCGGCTACTCGCTCGTCAAGCCCGGCAACGTTTCCTCCCTCATTGAGAACTACTCAAATGGCAACCACTACGTTGGAACCACCCGCCTGGGCACTGACAGCGGTCTTAACAACGGTACCGCCGTTGTTGACCTTAACACCAAGGTCTACGGCACTGACAACCTTGTAAGTAAAGCTCTAGATGCAGTTCGAGATCGTCGCTAATTCTTTGCAGTACATCGTTGATGGTGGCATTCACCCTGATCTACCTACTGGTAACGTCCAGACTACCATCATGGTCGTCGCCGAGGCTGCCGTCGCAAAGATTATGGCTCAGTAAAGTGCTTCGGCATACTGGCCGTGAAGCTTCAGTGTTGTAGGCGTAATTTCCTGCATGCGCTGTACTACGCGATGATCTACGAATGTGGCATGGCTTAGTCTATACATAACGGATATTCCACTGTATTGTACTCTCGATTGTTAATTTTGTTCGCGACCAAAAGCCATATGTGATCAAATCCTGTACAAAGGTTTGAGGTGTTCCAGGTCAAAGACGCTCGTCAATGATCCAGTTCTGGCCTGGCTGAAAGCCTGTCAAGTCAACCTGATCGGGCTACACACACAGTTGTAATATGTATACACAAGTTAGCTGGAAGCTATTGGTTGGATCTTGGCAGTAGCATATACAACAAATAGTATAGCGAGACATTCATCACGGTACGTTCTCGCTTTCCAAGCCGTTCATATCAACATTTGATGCTGCTGCAATGTATTCACCAGCACAACAGCTCCCACAGCCAACTCTGCTTCTCGTCCTCACTATTAAATCTCACACTGACCAGGATCAACATGATTTCTCCCACCATCTCCTCCGTCAAAGCCGCCGCCGCGTCCCCAAACTTGACCTCACCACCACCGTCAACCCTCAAAACATCTCTACCATTGGAAACAGCATCCCTCAGCACCATCCCCAACCCGAAACCCGTGTCTTCAAAGAACGCCCACTCCCCAGCAACTCCCTGCTTCGCCCAAGTCGGTTTCCAAGCCCAGCAAGATCGCACAGTGCCCATGTCCTTGATGACTGCTTCGTCGCCTTGAACGCCGATGGTCGCAACATCTTCGTCAACCCCAGACGCGAGGCAACTGCAAGATCCCCAACATGTGCTCGCCGTTGAAGCGCCGCCACGGCGAATTGTTCCAATTGTGATACCCGTTGGAAGGTGTCTTAGAGTAAGGAGCGATTCTGGAAGATCGGAATCTGGTGCCTTTGTGACAGTGTAGGCGTACAAAGGCTGGTTTGTGAAGCTGTTGTAGATCGTTGCACCATCGATCCGCATTTGGGGTGGAGGACCGCTTGGTTGCGGTTGGTGATGCTGGCCCTGGCTGGGGTACATGTATGGTTGGTGTTGTTGCATGACGGGCTGGTTGGCCATGTACTGTGGTTGCTGCGAGTAGCGCATGTCTGGTTGCTGTTGGTATGCCATGCTGCGTTGGAAGGTCGGTTGCCGGACTATCTCTTTTGTGACATATGTTCAAAGTATGTTCAGTGATTTTGATGTTCGTGTAATGAGACGAAGGCAGAATGAAAAGCTGATCATTTTTCATCGGCGATCATAGGAATGTAAATCTTTCTGTTCGCATTGGTAGGTGCATTGCACTGCCTTGCAGCCTGGGCTAAGCATCCTTCGTCCATCCTATAAGCATGGATGTGATGTCAAGATAGCAACCCTGGTATCTCGCATGCCTGGCGAAGGATTCACGAAAGCACAAGTCAACATCAGGTCCGACGGATGCTATCTTTAGAAAGGTCAACTTAGGACTTCAACGACACGTCAAGGATAGCGAAGAAATCTTGCGTTTTGTACATGACGTTACTGACACTTACACCACCTTCTTACTTAATCTCCTATTCTCTCTCTGCCTTTGCTGCTTCTTGGCCTCCTTCCTCTTCTTTTTCCATGCACGGTTGTTTTCACCTCTGTGCTCGTAGAACCACTTCCTGAATTCACTCTCTTCTTTCGCGTCGCCATCAGCTGCGGCGCGAGCGCCACCAATCGTACCTGTTGTGTTGTCCAGCATTTCCTCGTCTATGTCATCGTCGCTGTCATCCTCGTCGTTGTGCTCTGCGCCGTCTATCGCAAAGCGGAATCTTTTGCCGAGACCAGCAGTGTCGGGTGTAGGAGCAGCAGATCGAAGAGCACGCCATTCGAGGTCCTGCTTTGTGTGTGGGGTCTGAGGTAGATGTGCTGGAACCGAAACCAAGTCATCCTCCTCCTCGTCGACATCCTCAGGGTTAAAAAAGCTGAAAGACGTGTTTATAGGTGCAAGACTGTGTTTAGATCCATCTCCCGCTGCAGTATTAGGCGCACGTTTGTAGAGAGCCTCCAAAGGATGCACCTCTCGAGTTGTTTCAGACACAGGGTTCGCAAGATGGCCTGCCGGCGCTGAAGCCTCGCCCGTTGCCTCAGCAGGCTGCTGCTGACTGTTGGAGACGGGTGCATCATCTGCCATCTCCTCGTCTTCGCTGTCATCGTCATCGGAAGGTGCAGATGCGCTGTCGACATTGTCCTCCGCGGCATCTTCGCTGTCGGATGCATCCTGTGCGACACTCTCTGCAGGTTCTTCAACGTCCACATCCATAGCCTCTGCTTGTCGGCGCTCTTCCTCGGCGCGACGAGACTCCTCTGCCTGCTGCAGCGCACGATCCTTTGCGCGCTGTCGCTTCACAGATGGTGGCTCGGCTTCAATGATATCGCCATTCTCATCCACCCAGCCCTTGCCTTCCACATACTCCGCAGCAGCCTTCACATCGCTCTCGGTGGAAATAATCATGTGCTTCTTCTTTGCGAATTCCTCAACGACCTTTGGTGTCTTGCGGCTTTTCCTTTTGCCATCCTTGGCTTCTTCCCTCTTCGCCTTCTTCTCTTTAGACTTGCTCTTCTTGTCGTCTTCCAAAGGCATGGCGTTCGGCGGAATACTAGTCTTGAAGAGCATTTTTTGCTCCTTTGACTTCTTCTTGTCTTTGCCTTCAGACCACCCACGCTTCACATGCCTGCCATCCTCCAGCTCGTAGCCAGGAATCACACCATCCTCCTTCTTGGCTTTCTTCTCCTTCTTCTCCTTTTTGGCCTTCTTCCTCTCTTTCCTCTCCTCTTCGGTCTCGTCAGCCTTGCGCTTCTTCTCAGGCTTGGCTTCCTCTACGCGAACTTTGGATCCCTTGAGCACAAAGCCGTGGATTTTCTTCTTCAGCTTGTCGGCTTCCATCCTGGGTAGTTCGATGTATCCGAAACCGCGTTCGGGCTGAGTTTGTACGGAGTGGTACGAAATGCCAGTCGCGGTAGCCTTTGCTGATGCCGAGACGACACGGTCGAAGAGGTCCGGGGTGAAAGGGGTGATATGGAGTCGCACGCGATCCTCGCTTGCCATCGTTATGGCCGTTGACGTCTGGAGTATGCGCAAATTATCGAGACATGTCGATAATAGCAGGAAATGTTAAGACTTGCTCTTGTTCGGCAACAGAACAAATTCTCGGCGATCCTCTCACAGACCGACTCCACACAAGCTGCGGCCCGTCCAAACCAGACGCGAGGGTTTGTCTGTGCGCTCAGAAGGCATGTGATACTCACACGCTGCTGGTGCATGCTCGTGTGCTATAGACCCGCAATCGGCATGTGATTGCACCATCCAATCGACCACTCGACCATGCTCACATTACGATGGCAACATCTGTTGCTCTTCCTTTCCTTCTTGTCGCTCTCTCTAGCAGCCAGTAGGTACCATCTTACATCTCCCAACATCGCCCTTTGCTAACATCCGCCCAGCCCCGACGTCCTTCTGCAAATGCACGTGTTTCTCTAATAGCACCATAATCCCTCTATCAAGTACGACATCTGATCGCAAAACACCCGCCAACAAGCCGCCATCGTTCTTATTCGACAGAGCCGACTCTACCGCGAAAGAGCCAGCGCATCATGCTCGAACCTGCGCCGATTGCACTAAGCAGTTCTGTCTGTCGTACAACCTACCTATATGCTCTGCGGCGAAAGAAGAGAATGTGTTTACGACTTGCTTTCAGAGGGATAGCGTGAAAGACGAGGCGGTCGTGTTTCTGTTTATCGGAGCGACGGTAGGGTTGTTGATATGGGCAGCCGTGCGGCCTGCGTATGAGAGATGGAGAGAAGGGAGGGGATATGCCAGTGTTGGTGGATAGACAAGATTAATGAATTTACTCTTTATTCTGTTCTGTTGTAGAAGCAAGCTGGAACTCATATGCTCACGCGACGCTGTTGAGAAGGTCAGTTGTGAAGCAACACTTGACGTTACTCGACACAGAAGGAAGCTGTCTGCCTTTTTCTTTACAATATGCCGCTCTCCATCGAATGTTGACGCTTAGTTCATAGTTCGTTCATGTCTTGTCGCAAGCGTTTCAATAATGCTCCATTGCAGTCTTCGATGCCCTCTCACCAACTTCACTTGATTCCAGTCTTTGATCGCCACGGCGATAAGCATTTATAGAACAAGGCTATGAGCAGAAAAGCAGCACTGTAAGTACAATATTGTCCAGAGTAATTGTAATGTCCTCAATGCCGGACAATTTAATTACTGCTTAGTCTCTATTGTGCTTTGCATGTTTTAATGTGAAGCCATTCAAAAGGTCAGTTCTGAGACAACATTCGATATTATTCGGCACGTGAGCAAGTCTTGTTATAGACAGTCACTCTTCAATAAATATTGGGGCTTAGTCAATGATCCTTTCTGTGAGACGTTGTTTAGCGGTTACAGTGAGTTTCTGATGCCTAGCAATCAACGTTGATCGCTCGAAGTCTACTTGAATACTGCGGCTAAAAGTATTTGTGCAGCAAGCAATGGATAAATCAAAAGCAAAAATGCATCGTAAGACGACAGACTAACTGTATTGTCCACTCGATGCTAAAAATTCGCAAAAAGATTGTAGCTGAGAATGGTTTCGATCCATTGCCCTCCGGGTTATGAGCCCGGCCTATGAGATGTGTCAGTTGATATTCGAACAGTGATGATTATGGGTAAATTCTTACGCGCTTCCGCTGCGCCACTCAGCTTGAGTGAACAGACTAGGTATGTTCGATGACGCCAAGCTCATCATTTGTAAATATATTCACTATCAAACAGGAGACGATGCAAGAAATTGGGAGCTCAAAGCGCGATCATCTGGCTGTATCTCGACAAGCATCGATCATATAAAAGCTTCGAAGATGTAAATCGACAGAGCTAGTTCATTTATACTGCTCTAGTAAGTCTTAAAGTTCTGGCATTTCTGCGCGATTTCTGACAATTAGCCAAAAACGTCGGTTTTCAAATCCGAGTGTAGCCGCTTTTTGGGCCGTCTCGATGTCAGCCACATTGGCCCTTTGCACCAAGCCAACGACTCCGAGAACTGCTGGTGGTCAAGCCTTCGAGGCTTGGTTCACCTTATTCAAGACGTCAGTAGACCGGCTAACAGTCTGATACCTATTTTGCAGTCTTACAGCATTGGATGACTTGAGCAAGGAACTTGCAACAATTACAAGTGAAACCATGTCGTTCAATCACAGTTTGTGAAATAAGGACGGTAGCTTATTGCCCCCCCGGGACCACTGATACCGATGGACAAAACCCAGAGCCGATATCAAGGCTGACACTTACCCATCACTCCAGATCAGCATTCTTGACACATCGCGGACACACGACACACAGCAATCATGAACACAAAATTTGCAGCAAGGAACCATCGCAGACCATAGCTATCTGACTCTCATCGAACGCTACCCTCACAACCCAAGAAAGCTGTGTCTTCCAACCAGCCCTCCCGAATCCGGTCCGCGGAAAACCTGCTGAGAGATGGCTCTACATCTCATTCTTTCGGTTGTTTTGCCCCTCGACGTGCTCGACCGACACGTCCATCTTTCCCTTCTCGTCGTCTATTGAGAAGGTCTCGGCCGGGTCGCGCAAGCCGGGAATCGGCTTGCCGCGGATACCAGCCCACACAGCCTTGCAACATGAGTTGGCGAAGAGGGCGTCCATCTCTTCGAGCGTGATACCCTTTGTTTCAGGAACGCAGAAGAAGGCCCAGATACCCATGCAAATTAAGATGGCGCCGAAGAAAAAGTACGCCCCGTAACCAAGATCGGAGATCATGTAAGGTGTAGATCTCGCGATGATGAACGAACCGAGCCAGGTGTCGGCAGTGGTGAGGGAAACACACAGCATACGGATATCGAGAGGGAAGATCTCGCTAGCGTATGTCCATGTAATACCCTGCCAGGTGGCGCAGATGATGAAGGCGTTTAGGTATACAGCAACCATGGCGACGTAACCCGCAGCACTGCGCTCAGTAGTTCCAGCTGCTGCTGCAGCCACTGGATCGTTCTGCGGGGTATACTGGTTAGCAAGCTATCGATGTTAATGTGTAGAATGACCTTCACTCACCTTCGACACGTATCCGCCAATGTACAACATGGGAATGCAACCAAGGGCGGCACCCCAGAGCAGGCCTTTTCTGCGGCCGACCTTTTCAACAACGTAGAATGTGAATGTGCACATGCCGAGCGTCTTCGCAATACCATAAAATCCAGTGGAGAAGAGCTTGGTAGAGGTTCCAGTAATTCCCAAGGTCTCGAAGATGCGTGGAGCGTAGTACGTAATTATGTTGACACCAGTAAAAGACTGCAAGAACATGAGGGCGAGACCAATAGCCATGCGGTTGCGAGTGCCTTTCTGGAACAGCTTCATGAACTGCTCCTTCTTGGTCATCTTCAGAGTACTTCTCTCTTCAACTTGTTGGCGGATCTCGCCCATTTCGCGCATGACGTATTCATGATCGCCGGGCAGACCACGAAGATCGCAAAGGACTTTCTCGGCCGCTTCGAAGTTGTCCTGACGCGCAAGCCAGCGAGGTGACTCAGGGCAGATGAAGAACATTCCGAGTCCGAGAAGGAGACCAGGAGCGAGCTGCAGGGCAAGCGGGATGACATATTGAGCCACGCTGTTGGAAGAGATGTGCTGATCTGTGCCATAGTTGATCCAGAAGCCTAACATACCACCACCTTGGGAGGCAATCTCGAAGATTCCGACAAGTCGACCACGGATAGAAGGAGGTGCAGTCTCGGCAATGTAGACAGGAACGGTCAAGGAAGAGGCACCAATTCCAAGTCCAGCTACAGCTCTGCCGGCGTAAATCATGTTGAGGTTGCCGTTGGCGGCAGTCATCAAAGTTCCGCCGAGCAGGAACACGAGCGAAGAAAGAATGATGGTCAATTTGCGACCATACTTTTCAGCGATCGGAAAGGTGCAAAGAGCACCGAAGAAGCAACCAGCCTAAATGATGGTCAGCTATTGTCGATTTACATGTCTCATGGAATTGATCACCAACCTGGAAGGTAGAGACAATGTTGCCTTGGATGGTGTCTCGGACAGTCTTGTCGACACCATCAAGCTTGAAGTCTCTTCTGAATGAATCGAGCGCCATCGTGCCACCGATGACAGCCGTGTCGTAACCCATGGCTAGGGCGGACATTGAGGCCACGAGGGCCACCATGTGGATGCGAGCATTTCGAACCTCAGGCGGATCTAGCGTGCCACTGGCATGCGTGTTGAACTTCTTGGTGAAGGAAGACCAGCCCATAAGTAGGTTAGGTTAGATTGGTTTGTTGGTGGTAGTGAAGTTGTCTGGAAGATGCAAAAGCTGAAGATGAGCGATGCGATACGAAAAGCAAACCATTCATCGTGAGAGCGTGAGGCTCCTCATATAGCCATTCGCTTGAGTCCTACTCTCCGGGGTCGCATATACCTTTCTTCCCGACCCTACATTGTAACGATGTGGGTGGTTTCCCCGCTCTACCCCGTGGGGTGTACTGTGTCGTGTGGTTGCAGAGCATAGACGGCGTTCATGTCCAATCGAACAAACGATTGTCCGAACAATTACCCGATCGGTCGAGGCCGGTCGAGTGTGAGTGGAAGACATCCACTCGCCGAGACACTGAATACACTGGGCGAGAATTCTGCGGACGCAGCTTGCTAGTGGGATGTGTCACATCCTTGCTGGCAAGCACATGATCAGCTGTGGTAACATTGGCGAGCTAGCCACATGCGATGGGTGGCTGTCGGTAGAGGAGTAACAGCAGCAGGCGTAGCGAATTAGCCGCGGAAGGAACACAGCGCGTGCAGGCGAGAATGCCGATCGGAGTCAGCGATTTCATGTGAGCTCGTTGAGGCTTCTGAGGAGCATGGTATAGGCTTAGTTGATGTCTTGGTTATCGGTCAAGTTCCGTGAGTTCGCTTCTCGCGTGGACGCCACGGTATGCATTACAAGCACGAGTCAAGCCGCTTCAAGAGCAACGGAAAATTGCCGGAGTTGCAGTCCCAGCGCTTGACTCTACGTACGACAATTACTCTTGAGGTGCACAAGTGGTAGTACCAATACGTATCATTTTTTATGTGACCAAGGCAGCCTTTGAGATTGCAGTAAGACTCTCACCTGTAAGTCGGTGGTCAATACGCCGCTAGTATCGGAGAGGTGCGGCAGAACATCATGCTTCTTCGATGAGATATCGCGAAACCCAATACCATGGCAGCTATACCGGAAATCGCACGTGAGATGTGTGCAACCGGCGGGACCGACAGGAAAACTGGACCTTGACCGTTGCGGAAACGTGGAGTAGGGCGCGGAGAGGGCGTGGAGATGCTGGAGATGCTCTGGAGATGGCCGGGGTAGTGCGTCCGTGGTGATTTTTCCGCTCTAGACACCACCAGAGTGGATACTAGCACTGTATGGTAGGTGAGGGTGTGTCTTGTGTCTTGGTAGTCTGTCTCGCCACGAGGCTTCGAGGTAAGCGGGTTAGCTTGCCTGAAGTCGTTTGGGCTTGACTTTGCGCCAAGCCAAAATCTACCGCCAGTCTTTTGACAACACTCCGCTGCGAGACGCCTATCTAATCGGCACTTCTTCCCCACGACGCCCACTTCAAAGGTAAACTCAGCCTCGTCGACGCCTTATAGGGAACCCTCTTGCGCAAGCACTGCTTTTCGGCGACCGGCAGCCCATATTCGGGTGGCGATCCCGCGTCTCAAGCTCGAGGCTACCCACGATAGTGTTGCTGGGCGCCCAGCGACTGCCACGCCTCAACCAACGCCATCACTGGACAAAAGAGCCTCCATATGAAGCCAGCGCTGCGAGAGTCGACACGATACGACATCTGAAGGACTCCACTCTGCCCTCGCAATGTGCCATCAAAAGCCTTTCTCCGCATCTCCAACTCATATTGTGGAGAGCTGTAGCATCATGCCCATGTTGCTTTCGCGACTCATGCAGCCTTGAATTGTGGCAGTGCTCTTGGTAACTTCCTGGGCGATAACGAGTCCACTTTGCTCGTCATCGATCTTGGAGGCTCTGTGTTTAAGAGGCGCTCCAGTGTGCCTCTCTATAGCACTTCTGTCCATCCAACGCTCTTTGTACCTTTGTACTTCCACGCCACCAACCCTTTCAAACTCCCCTAAAATCGATGGTTATTACTTCCACCTTGTCCCATGGCAACGACGCTGCCCTCGTGTCCGCTTCTCCTGTAGAAGACGAGACTGTTGAACCCCCTATATGTGGTTATTCAAGTTCAAGTGAAAAGCCCAAAGATGAATCGGTGACTTACATCGAAGAGCGTACCGATGATGAAATCACCGAGTACGCTCACACTTCTGATGCTGCATTCATTGCACGCCATCTCCGAGTAGACCTCAAGTAAGCACTCTTGTCTCGTTGAATTGTACTCCCTTCTGTGCTAACATCATCGTAGGAATGGTCTCGGAAATGATGAAGCGGCCACTCGCCTGGCCGCAAACGGCCCCAATCGCCTGAAGGATGGCAAGAAGGTCTCTGTGTTCGAGATTCTTCTGAGGCAAGTCTCGAACAGCTTGACCTTCGTCCTCGGAATCGTGATGGTCCTCTCCTTCTCGCTGGGCGATTGGATCGAAGGTGCAGTTGTCGCTGCTGTTGTATCAGTCAACATTGTCGTTGGGTAAGTCTGCGATAAATTGTGAATAATGATGAATTGTTGCTAACATCACATACAGTTTCGTGCAGGACTTCAAGGCTGAACAGAGCGTCCTTTCCCTGCAGGTCCTGTCTAGCCCAGAGTGCAACGTTATCCGTGGATCTATCATCCAATCGGTCAGAGCAGAGACGCTTGTCGTTGGCGATGTCGTTCAATTGTCCACTGGCGATATTGTACCCGCCGATCTTCGTCTGTTTGAGTCTCTTAACCTCTCCACCGATGAAGCTCTGCTCACGGGCGAGTCTCTGCCCAGCTCCAAGCATGCTGAAGTCGTCATGCCACTCAGCAAGGCTGATATTTCCATCGGCGATCGCGTTAACATGGTCTACTCTGCTTCTATTGTCGCACGCGGCCGAGGTCTGGGTCTCGTCACCGCTACCGGCATGAACACAGAAGTCGGCAAGATCGCAGCACTCCTGAACGCAAAGAAACAGGACAAGAGCTCAACTCCGTTCATGCTTCGCGTCGTCAAGCGATTCTGGTACGGCGTCAAGTCAGCCCTTGGACTGATTGGCAGTCCCCTCCAAGTCTCTCTCAGCAAATTCGCACTCCTCCTCTTCGCACTAGCTATCTTGTTGGCCATTATCGTCTTCTCGACGGCTCGCTTCGATGTTTCTGATGAGGTTCTGATCTACGGCCTTTGTGTGGCTATCGCCATCATTCCCGAGTCCCTCATTGCTGTCCTGACCCTCACAATCGCGGTCGGTACTCAGGCTATGGCGAAAAGCAACATCATCGTGCGAAGACTTTCCTCCCTCGAAGCTGTCGGCGGTGTCACAAACATCTGTAGTGACAAAACAGGTACTCTTACTCTCGGCAAGATGATCCTCAAGAGAGCAATTATCGCAGGTGGTGGAAACATCCGTGTTCACGACACTTCGGATCCATTCAACCCTCACAGCGGCACTGTCGAGACTACTTTGTCAACTCAGGAAGAAAAGCGAAGTGTGGAGCTTGCAAGATATCTGGAGATCGCATCTCTGTGTAACCTAGCGGAGGTCTCTTCTGCAGGTGTCACGAACGAGTCCTCGTCCACACTCCCTACTCAGAGTGCTTGGACTGCCATTGGCGAGCCCACTGAAATCGCTCTCCAAGTGTTCGCGACAAGATTCGACTACGGCAAGCCCCAGGCACTTGCCAAATCCCAGCGCAAGCTTGTCACCGAATTCCCCTTCGACTCTACTATCAAACGCATGGCCGTGGCTTACACTGGTGCCCCCGGTGCGACCGACGTTTTCGTCAAGGGCGCCACCGAGGCTATCCTGCCACTTCTCGCATGTTCCGACCAGACTAGACGCGACATCTTGGCCGAAGCAGAGGCTATGGCGCTCAAAGGTCTGAGAGTACTGTGCCTTGCCAGCAAATCAGTCGATGACTCCATCGACCTTACCGAGCGCGCCAACGCCGAATGTGACCTGAAATATGCTGGCCTTGCTTGTATCTACGACCCGCCTCGTGCTGAGACAGCAGAGGCAGTACGCACTTGCCAGTCCGCTGGTATAAAAGTGCACATGCTCACCGGAGACCATATCGGCACGGCTGCGGCCATCGCTGCCGAAGTTGGTATCACTCAAAGTGTCAAAGCCAACCGTGGCGAGGTCATGGCTGGTGGAGATTTCGACAAACTCACCGAAGCCCAAATTGACGCTCTTCCGGAACTACCTCTCGTCATCGCAAGATGTTCCCCTACCACCAAGGTCCGCATGGTACAAGCTTTGCACCGCCGCAAGGCCTTCGCAATCATGACCGGTGATGGTATCAACGACTCCCCAGCCTTGAAGCTTGCCGATATTGGTATTGCCATGGGCATCAACGGAAGCGATGTCGCGAAGCAGGCCGCCGACATGGTTCTGGCTGATGACAACTTCGCCTCCATTGTTCGCGCAATCAAGGAAGGCAGACGTCTCTTCGACAACATCCAAAAGTTCTTGCTCCATCTCTTGTCTTCCAACATTGCCCAGGTCGTCCTTTTGATGGTTGGCCTGGCTTTCAAGGACGTACATGGTAGCTCAATCTTCCCCATGTCGCCGCTCGAGATTCTTTGGGTTAACTTGGTCACTTCCGCACCTATCGCTCTCGGCCTTGGTCTTGAGCCTGCTGTCCCCGACATCATGAACCGTCCGCCGCACCCATTGAGTGTCGGTGTCTTCACCTGGGAGCTCATCGCCGACAAGATGGTCTATGGCTGCTCGATCGGTGCACTCTGCCTGGCAGCTTTCACCATTGTCGTTTACGGTGTGGGTGGAGGCAACCTTGGAGAGCACTGTAACGAAGAGTTCAGCGCATCCTGCGAGATTGTCTTCCGCGCCCGCTCTACCGTCTTCGGCGTCATCACCTTCGGCCTTCTTATCCTCGCGTGGGAGGTGATGGACTTCCGCACTTCACTCTTCAACACCCGCCTCCCTGGTCGCAACTACACCAAATCAAGAAGCAAGTTCTTCTCGGTTGGCCCCACGCTATACCACAACAAGTTCCTCTTCTGGTCCTGTATCGCGGGCTTCGTGATCATCTTCCCGCTCATCTACATCCCCGGCCTCAACTTGAAGGTGTTCGACCACTTGCCTATCACCTGGGAGTGGGCCGTCGTCTTCTCCTGTATCGTTGTCCAGATCTTGATCGCCGAGGCCTGGAAATGGGCCAAGCGTGGAAAGTTGGGCAACATTCTGGCTGTCAAGCAACCAGAATCGTTCGTACCAAGCCATGCGCAGGTCACCATCCCAGTCTAGGGACAGATTATAGCTGCCAGAAGTTGTGATCGGGATCACAACAAGGATGCCTCGATTCAGATGATCATCCTATTGGCACGCTTTGCAAAACATCAAGCGATTGTCACACGTTCAACCCGTGCTGGGCGACAATCTTTGGAAACTCCAAGTCTGGAGACATAGATCTCATTGCTTCAACATGCTCAGACTTCGGAGTCTGGCATTTAATTAGTACATTTGTATGGTGTTCTGCTGGTTGGCGCCTTGGTCTTGAGGATTGAGATAGTCATAGAACCCTACATACACACTCATTTGGCACGTACACAGAAATTATGCACCAATCCCGACTCAACTTGAAAGGTGTTGTGATGCTCATATGTTAGTGAAGCTGTAATTCTTGTGTTCGTTTCGATCTTTGACGCCGGTGGCTCGCTGATAGTAGTATTTTATTGGCAAGGGCCCGGCTTTCTCCGCCCTACAGCAATCCAGCCAGCCCCACCCTCAGAAGTGTTACTACAACAATCCGACAACCATGCCAGACGGTCATCATTCTCACCACCATACCAGGCGGTCGCGCTCACCACGCGATGACCGTCGCGATCGCGACACGAAGCGACACCGCTCACGCTCACCTCGGCGCCATGCCACCCACCACAGCAGCACCCATCGAAGACCTGAACCCAAGCCAGTGCGCCTACCGTTCAACCAGCGAGAACTTCATCGCAGGCATCTCGAGCGCTACACCAACTTGTTTGCGGACTATCTCGACCTTCAAAAGGGACATGACATTGCCGACCTGAGCGAGGATGAGGTGAAGGGCAGGTGGAAAAGCTTCATGAACAAATGGAATCGCGGCGAACTAGCAGAGGGCTGGTACGACCCGAAGACCAAAGAGCGGGCGGACGAACGGGCTGCAGAAATGGACATCCAGCCAAAGACCAAACATGAGCCGCAGCGGGCGGTCCAAGGCTCTACCTCCATAGCCAAGGTCGGAGCAATGGACGAAGAAGACGATGATGATTTCGGACCAGCATTGCCAGCGCAGAGGTCCGGACCTTCAGTGCCCAGCCTGCAAGATCTACAACACCGACAAGAACTCACTGAAGAGGAACGTTTAGCCCGCATTGCTGATATCCGCAACGATCGCAAACTGGACCGCCAGACTCAGAAGGAGCGTTTGGAGGAGCTAGCGCCTAGAGCCGACCCTGGATCACGAGAGCGGCAGATAGAGAAAAGGCGTGAGGTCACTGCTTCAAATCGCTCTTTTGCGGAGGCCAAAGACTCCGGCGCCGCAGAAGTGCCTGACAATGAGCTGATGGGCGGCGGCGATGGAGTCTCAGAGTTTAAAGCACAATTGAAGACGAGGGAGAGGGCGAAGAACGAGCGAGAGATTAGGAAAGAAGAGCAGCTGAGAGCGAGGGAGGCTGAGCGTGAGGAGAGATTGGCAGAACACAGGAAGAAGGAGGACAAGACTATGGAGATGTTGAAAGCGTTGGCTCAACAGAGATATGGCTGATACCTGTTCGGGCTTCATCCTGGCTCATTATTAATTCTTGGTAGTGACGCGCGCATTGAGATCTGTGCAAGCAGCATCCGTCTGGCTGGCGACCATAATTTCCATGGCTCCATGTTGATTGATATCGATACGTTCACTGTCAAAATGCCAACATTTTTCTACTAGTGCCACGATAGCAAACGAAGCTATCGCGAGAGCTACACTCGAAATGGATAATATTGAGGGGCCCTAGAGACGTGCGCAGACTTCCACAATTCAAAAGTACCTTTGACTGCATATCGGTGGTCGGCATGATTTGCTCCGACAAGGGAGAGAGTGTCCTATAAGATAGCAATCTGTATCGCTCGCATTCTCGCATTCTACATAGACGTCACCTTGGACAATCCTACGGGACAACCCTGCGCCCTACTTTGCGCATACATGGCTAGAGGCTAAAGCTTGATTACCTGGACTGCTACCTTGGCTTAGCTTGACGCCACTCCTTGACCTTATATTCGCGCTAAACCCTCTTTCGTATCGACTGCGAGGTTGATGATATTAAGTCTCGTTGTTCATTCAGCTGGAATGTGTATATATACCGCGTGATAATTCCAACCATCGAGCTATCGATCAGAGACCACGAGGTATCACTTCGCATCCAAGTTGTACTTCTGCTCACCTTCCCTCCCTCTCACTATCCAATTGTCTATCACTAGAACAGATACCACACACACATCTTCACAGAATGGCTACTACCACCCTCCCACCAACGATGCGTGTTTGGAAGTACGCTTCCGCCGCAGGAGGTCTGGAGAACTTCCTAAAGCTGCATGCATCGGAAGCACTGCCCAAGCCCGGTCCCACCCAACACCTGATCAAAGTGCTCGCAGTCAGTCTCAATCCAGTAGACTTCAAGCCCGCCGAAGCTCCTCTTGTGGGCCGCTTCGCTGTGAAATACCCTGCGACTCCCGGCTTTGACATCGCTGGACGCATTGTAGTTCCAGCTGATGGCTCCTCGCTCGAACCTGGTCAACTGGTATTCGGTGCGGCGAGCACTAACCCCCTCGCTGGCGGTGGTCTTGCAGAGTACGTTGCTGCACCAGCCAAGACCCTGGTTCCGATTCCTACTGGTGTTTCGCCAATTGTTGCTGCTGGTGCTCCGGTTGCCGCTGTCACTGCTCATGGATCCATCGTCCCATACGTGAAAGCCGGCTCTCGGGTGTTCATTAACGGCGGCAGTGGCGGCGTTGGCACCTATGGTTTACAGATCGCCAAACTCGCAGGTGCCCACGTAACTGTCTCCTGCTCGACCAAGAACGTCGATCTATGCCGATCGCTCGGAGCAGATGAGGTGCTGGACTACACCAAGCGTCCCTTGCTAGAACAGCTCCAGGATGTCGCCAAGCACGTCCAACCATTCGATCATATTGTCGACAACGTCTTCAGCGATCCAGCTCTTTACTTCCAGGCCCACACATACACCTCTGCTCATGCCAAGTTCGTAGAGGTCGCCAGTGGCCCGACACTCGACTTCGTGCGCTTCGCACTCGGTGCTCTGCTCTGGCCTTCGTTGTTGGGTGGTGGACGCCGAAAGCTTGTCTTCGGCTATGCCGATATCAACAGCGAGAACCTTGCGCAGATTGGAAAGTGGATTGCTGACGGGGATATCAAACCTGTCACAGATCAGGTCTTTGCTATGGAAAATGCCGTGGAAGCGTTCAGACGTTTGAAGACAGGCAGGGCGACAGGGAAAGTGATTGTCAATCTCGACAAGGTTGGAAGTTAGCCAGTGTAGCTTGGTAGAACGTACCGTAATTGATGACCGTCGTCTGCAGTGGCTGGGACAGCCTTCGCTCTGCGTTCTTCTTCCTCTTCCTCCGTGATAATGGCTGCGTTGTCTGTTAAGAGCAGCGATCCTGACCGCATCGTCTGCATGAGACTTCGCCGTGCGATCCTCATTTCAAGCCGGATCTTATGCGATCTCTACGTCGTCGTCATCATCATCAGTATCTTTCAGGTCCTCCTATTCCTCGCCGTCTTCCACGATAACAGTGTCCACATGTATTATCTCGCCTTCGTTGTTAAGCCCCTCGCGACTGCTTTCTTTAACGGCAGCAGCGGCCTTTGCGCGTTCATTACACTCTTCGCACCACTTTGGAAGCAGCTATCGGTCCTCGTCACTTTCGCCGTCGCCGTCCTTGTCGACAGCAAGGCCGATTCTGGTGAAGTATACGCGCTTTTTCGGCGCACTTCGCGTGATTTCAGTGCTCAGGATATTCTAGGATACATAGAGAGTAACAGCAGTAAGAAGAGGTACATCCGCGCTCTTGTTTAGGCTGTGGGCGATACGCTCGGCTTCACGTATTTTTTCGACGTTGGTAGGACGCTCGCAATATGCTTCATTCGTCTGTCCATAAAGTGCGTAGTAGACCCGGGTCGTGTTTTCATTGGTGTCGGCCATGATTGAGTCAAGAGGCCATCGAAACCTGAAGATCGGCCAGCCGCTAGTTGTACTACCAAAAACTCCAATCAATTTGTAGCAGCCAATGCTTGTAGGTTTGCCTCCGATCGTGCATCAAAGTCAAACGCCAGCTTTTTGTCTGTTGTCGATTTGTGACGCCTCGATTGGTTCAAACTAACTTGCTATTAGATGGCATACGGTATGGAAATAGAATCCTCGATCGGGAGGATTGTGATCTAGAATCTGTGCTTCCGGCAGCGGTTCATTCTTAGCAGCCTCGACTCCCAGTCAAAGATGCGGCAAGTGCATTCCTCGTTCTCGATCCGAGAACTTGCCTTTGTACTAAAAATCAAACACGGTTGTGTTGATGCAAATGCATCATTGATACTCATTTCCCTATTTGACGCACCAAAGAAGTGTACACTCCATATATCTGTATAAAACATCATCGCTTTCCTGTACAAGTATGGTACAAATTCTATGCTTACATGCGCCTTGCCATGCGTAAAGTGACCCAATGTGTCAACTTACATCCCACTGTTGAATCTCACTGCCTTTGTTCAACACCCACCCACCGACCATTACCGGCCAGTCAACCAGCTGGTCCAGCTTTTTCCTCCTGTGACAGCATCCGCCGCTGACTGTGCTTGTCGATCCAAAGGTCCGCCGAGAGGCTTCACGAGCTCGACCACCTTCTCGCCTTCCCGCCTGTGTGAGTCGAGCTTCTGCTCAACAGCCTTCAGAACACCAGGATTCTCATTTTGCCCGAGAAGCTTCTCCTTGATGGGATGTACTGCTTCCTCTGCCTTTGCGGTAGCTGCGCCGAGCTTGCCGCCCTTCTGCTCTTCCTTCTCAAGACCTCCAAACAGATAGCTGCCCGCACGCTTGAACATGCCAGGCTCGTTCTTCTTTTCCTCCTCGGCAGCAGCCCTTACACGCTCTCTGTTAATAAGGAGCATCTGGTCCTCAGTGATCCTGCCGCTATTCTGCGCCTTCCTCGCCTCCAGAAGTTCCGCAGCACTCTGAGCCTTCTTCTCCGCCAACCACTCATTCCGCCTCCTCCGGTTGTGCATCAGCATATCTGTGATACCCGCTGTTGCGACAACGCCCGCCACGACGGTCAGGCCGATCAAGCTGAGAGCCGTGACTTTATGCGCGCGGTCGGCCCAGACTCTGCCGACTCGCACGGCTGTGTCGAAGCCGGTCTCTTTGCCTCGTTTCGCGTTGGCCGCTGCTGCGCGTAGACGCGAGATCTTCTGCTGTGGGGATTCATTTGGAGGAGCCTGACCGAAGCTGATCTGAGAGCCGGCAGATGTTGGTGCAATGGGTGCTACATTGGGAGGGCCGTTGGAGGTGAAGCGGGTGGCCTCGGAGGGAGAGCGTGGCATTTTGGCGATTGCGCACGGCGCGTTGATTGTGTAAGAGGAGGGTATTGTCGGTTGTTGTGTTTATTACATATGGCTTTGGTAGGGAGCACGGGCAAGAGATCCAATGCTTCTTCCCTCCTCCTAACCTTCAAACTTTCGAGGATGCATGATGCTGATGGCGGCCTTGGCAGCGCTTTCCCGATGGCGATCAACATAAAGTCGACCCTCGCTTCATCCCTCGCTCGCTCGCCTGCAGGACACCAGCAATTAATTTGTACTGGCTTGCATACTCATAACAACAAGAACTTCATCGCAGTTGCAATATACATCATGGCCCAGCAGCCTGATCTCCAGGCAATTCTCGCTACTCTCGCACAGTATTCGCAGCAGAGCGCAACGGAACAGCCTATACAGCAAACACCATATCAGCCTGTCGAATCCAATCATGCTGCGCCCTCAATACCTGAAAACAACAATCTCTCAGCTATCTTACAAAATGCCCGAGTCGAATCACCCGTTTCGGCAGATCCTCGTCTAAGAGGCCGCCCCCAAAGTCGCTCAATCACTCCCGCCCAACCTCCCAAACAAGACCAAGTTCAACCACCATCCGTCATTGACCCTGCCACCATCACGGTCTGGCAAGATGCCCTACGCTGTGTGACTAAGATCGCCGCGCAGAACAAGATGTTTGAAGCCACCATCCGTAGAGTAAGCCTTTTCTGGTGCCACTGACCTGCCATCGACCTGAGCCTATTGACTTTCTTTTCTTGTTGTAGATGATGCGGGATCAACGAGCGCACGAGATGCGCTGGTACACAGAACGTCAAACCTTGAAGCAGACGCAAATCAGTCGATCCTCGTCGGCGGCCAAGGCTCTGTCGATATTGCAGTCGCTTAATCAGGGTGCTGCGGGCCCTTCAATCGAGCCGCAATCTGAAGAAGCAAAAGAGGCTGAGTTGGCAGTCTTCGACCGCAAGGTCTACGCTGCCCAGCACTCGATGGAGGAAGCGATGACGGGAGAGTTGAAAGGCCTTGGTGTTCCGTTCTTTGGCACAAGCTTAGATCTCATTGTTGCCGACGATCAGCAGGCTGCTTCCTCAGCATCTCGCCCGAAATGGAGTCCCTTGGTCACTGAGGCTGAGTTGATGGACTTGAAGCGGAAGATGATCGGTCATTTGGAGATGCTCTACCGAGACTGAGTAGCATCGGCGTGGTCGGTTCGTGATGTAGTTTTGACGATGGCGAGAGTGGTCCATTCGATATGCTGGAACGAGTCAAAGGTCATCACATCGTTTGTTACAGTTCATGGCTCTGATGGAACACATCCTGCAGGTAGCAAATACAGAGTTCCATACTCACAACCAGCCTAGAACCGTGAAGTTCGATTGTCGCTTGGTGCAGAAGTATTGTACCTATGTGTAGACCAACCGGGGTGAGAGTGCGTTCTGGTGAAGTGGACATCGTTGTGCGACCACATTGTCACTCGCATACAGAGAGCCACACTTCAACAACTTGTGGAAAAACATTGGGCTATCGTACAAATCGCTATACCGTTATATAAAAAACCTCTTAGGATCCGGGGGGAGTGTATCACAAAAGACGTCCGCCACTCCAAAAGAAAACGTCCTTTTGGCAGACTCGTCCGCCGCATTTTTTTCCATGAACAAGATTGTCGCAAAAAATAAACCTTTGCCTCGCCGCGCAGTCTGTAGAAATGTCAAAAAATTTCAGCAAGCAAAAAAAACAAGAACCCAAAACTCCGCAGTTGATCAAATTAATCCGTAACCAAAAGGCACGCTCGAGGAGATCCGAAGCGCCTGGCAGCGGAAACGGGGTGGTGATGTGTGTTGGCCACTCCGTCTGCCGCGAGCCCGGAACTGGAGTCTTCAATTCTTTCTGCTCGCTGCCCTGGCCCGGCCGTCAGATTGCAAAACGCATCTCACATAGCAGAACATCGCAAACGCCTCGCTGCTTATCGACAAATCAATAGACGTATCGCGAGACACGCCCACAAACGCAGTATCCAGACGCTAGATCATAAACAATCGTAATGATTGACGTTGCGACGTGCTTATGAAGGCTTAGGCTTCTTCGGCATGCGAGGACTAGGCTTGATCTTATGGGCGCCGTCTCCTCCGCCGTCGTCACCTTCCATCTTCACAGTACTGCGCCTGCGTTTGTTGTTGACTTGCGGACTGGTGTTCGCAGACGCGGCGCTACTGTTTGTTCCTTGCTGGCTATGTTGTGGCATCATTGGTGGCGCGGCCATATGTGTCTGTGCTGGAGATGGTGTGCCCATTCCGCCAGGCATCTGGCCCGGTAAAAGGCCGCCTTGAAGATGTGGGCTGCTGTGGATGCCATTCGGCTGCATGGGAAGGTTCATGTTTGGGACCGAGGGCGAACTTTGGAATCCTGGTTGGCCAATGCTGCCCATGCGTGGAGTGCCTTGTGCGCCTGGAGGCATGCCATTCGGAGTGCCATTCTGACCAGGTGGGAGGTTGATTTGAGGATTGTTGGCACCGGTCCTTTCGTACTGCGAAACGAGCTGGTCGAGTGCGTGGTTCGGTCTGAGATTCTTTTCTTGCGCGAAGATCATGAGGTCCTCCATTAGGCCCATGGTTTCTGAGATCTGGTGCTTGTCGTCAGCACGCGTTCGCTTACAATTCGTCGGGATTTTGGGTCGCGTCTACCTCGAGGAACTGCAGCATGCGCATGGTCATTCCGCCCTGCCCCTTAGGGGCCCTTGGCAGGTGGTCTGTTACGCTATCCTGCTGCTGTTGGAGCTTCTGCTGTGCCTTGGGCAGTTTGCCTTTGGTCATCTTTGGGCTTTGCTTGTTCGACAAAGTTGGGCTCAAATTAGTCAAGACTTTTTCCACCTCTGTCCTCGATAGGTGCTCCTCGCACTTGGTCATCTGGAATTCCATGCCTTCAATCAGGCTTCCGTTGCTGCCATACAACACAGTCAAAGGTCCGCTCATTTCGACGCGTGCGCCGTTTGGATACGATACTGTAAGCGTGGCGTTTTTACAGACAAGTCGGCAACGTCCGTCTGCTAGCATTGTTTCGGTTCCGTACTCCGTGTGTAGCCGTAATCGATCCGCACCAGTGTCAAAGTACATCCAGAAGAAGCGTGGCAGGCTCGCTTTGGGAATCTCGACCTTCTTCTGGAGCTCGTATGGCGCCCAAATCAAGCGACCTTCAGGAAGAAACTGACGATCGATGAACTCCGCCCAGGCAGGCAGGCTTCGTCCATCTTTCTCGCCCTCTTGCTGGCAGAAACTGCTAAGACCGTCTGAGAATTGCAGCAGGCGCAGTATGTATTGCCCATTCGATTGCTGAGTCTGCTGTGCGGCCTGTTGGGCAGCCAGAATCCTCTGCTGCTGGATATGTTGACCACGCTGCAACAACGCCATTTGCTGCTGGCGTTGGGCAATCATTTGCTGCTGTTGCTGTTGCTGCTGTTGCTGCTGCTGCTGTTGGGCTTGCTGCTTGGCCTGGGGCTGTT
>Ga0265797_10001776_pt1 | contig 37433 bp, 26 predicted proteins | sample P2T30metagenome_FD_192433 | JGI IMG/M metagenome (GOLD analysis project Ga0265797, IMG submission 192433) | Plant litter microbial communities from East Loma Ridge, Irvine, California - P2 T30 | ecosystem: Environmental > Terrestrial > Plant litter > Unclassified | place: USA: California...
GCTACAGTCCCACAACGAGAACACGGAAATGACCCGCACTTGGCGTTCTGCCTCAGGCATACAATCACATACAAGTTGTATTCCACTCACAATCATCATTCCATTTGTTTACTCATCTCGACGTTGCTTCTCAGGTCTTCAATCAGACACGGTTGATCAACAGCGTGGTGGACGGCTCCTTGCTTTGCTCACTACATGAACAGAACTGCCAAAATAAACAGCAATCCAGCACTCAGGTATTGCAACCTTCTTCTGCACGTCAAGATCGTCATACTTCCTCAACTGTGTGCATCATCTCTTCCAACGCCTGATATGGCTTTACGCTCGTCCTACTGCCGATTCACCGATATATTGTAACGAATGCGGCTCCGGTAATGGCGTCGCTGGTGGCTCTTTACACAAGGGACTGTTCTATCGACCATCCTTTAGTGCTTCCATCGTCTTGGACGCAATGATTGGTCTTTCAAGGATACATGTCTCGGTCAGTTAACACCGTCGCGCCATTATCAAAGCTGTGCCAGAGATATCACCGATAAGATCTGATGGCCATGGAGTCTGGACTTCGAGTGATGGCTATTTGCGAGTTTCTCGGGAGACAAGTATATTGGGACAGACTATTACTAGCATAGCCTGCATCTGTCTCGATTTATTTGTCCCTTGGGAGCGAGACTCGCGACATGGCGAATGTTCTCCACGACCTTGATCTTGGTAAGGATCTCATGCGCTGAAGACATGGATGACCACACCTATGGTAGTTGTCCCTAGCCAAGTAAGCTATGTCCGCAAACTGTTCGTATCATCCGATAACCATCAGACTGTCAGCAGAGATATAGACATGGGCCTCGAGCAACGAAGCTACAGAGGTGCGACCATCTCTACGGCATGATCCTATAATCCCATCTCAGGATTCTTAGGTATTTGCACATCTAATTGTAGCCACCTCTGTGACTTGCTCGCGGCGCATACGAGTAACCCTTTTTCCAAACAAGGGCTGTTCAGGCTTACGAGCTCGCTCTTGCGAACCTTTACTGTCCTGTCAAACTGTTCGCTCCCGCGTCCTCTTTCGCCTTCACGAGGTTCGTGAATTGTTGCTCTATATTTTCACATTCATCTTTGCGGCACAATATCATCAACCAACTCGAACTACCAAGGTAGTACGATCTCTACGACACCTTTCCTTTCACATTCTTAGGTGTCACGATAAGTGTTGCATCGCCCAGAGACTACTAGCAACCCACCAAGCCCGACAGCAAGTATACACTCTTAATTTTCTACCTTAACATCGTGTTCAATTTACGCGTGGCTGAGCCTATCCACGCTATAGACGTCACATGCCATCAAGACATGCCCAATTGTTTGTGACCAAACTACAGCAAACCACAGCCACAAACTTGCTTGCTTACATTACTTGCTTTACCCTAGTAGTGTGGGGTTCAAGTGATTGCGATCTTGACTAGGATATGCCTGCCTACCGCCAACTCTTATACATGCGATGGGGAACATTTTGCGTGAACCGCGATGGAGCCGCAGCGGCTATCGACTGGGGTTTAACGCCACTGACTAGCCTGAAGACTTATCACTGTTTGCTTAAGAGAGCTCGACTTGCTTGTCATCTGATGTTGTCGCATACAGTACACAAGTAGGCACTTCTGGCCTGGCAAAGACATTACCAGACAAGGCTGTGCGCTCACTCGATTGTTGACTGCACTGGTGAAGTCTCCAAATTTGGGTTCTGCTTAGGTTCGTAAAGTAAGGTTTCTCCCGGAAGTCGGAAACGACAATCTCTTCAATGCGCTGTTGATGTTTCGGCACCCTCTTGGCTCCTACTCAAGCTACGTCGGATGAACCACGCCGACCCAGTAAGATGTCCACCCTGCCGCATCCCGATGTCCGTATCGCCGGGCACGATGGTCAGCAGCAAACAGAAGCCCCATTGCCGCCAAAACGGCATCGACCTCGGGCGTCACTCGCATGCGACACCTGCAAGACGCGCAAAACGCGCTGTGATGGCAGGCAGCCGGTGAGCCTACTAGAATACCGCATGACTAAGGCCACCAACGGCTAACTCTACCTCTAAGATCTGCCACGCCTGCGAGTCTAGAGGGCTATCTGCCTCTTGCACGTGGAACTACCCACGTCGTCGCCAGTTGAAGCGCAAGCAGCCTGAACAGCCTCCGGTGGCAAATCAGAATCAGAATCAGACTCAGACTCAGACTCAGGCTCCAAATTCCATTCCCACACCATCGCCATCCTTGCCCAGCATCCCTGCGACCTTCGGGAGAGAGCTACCTCAGCCATGGTCGAACAACCTACCCGGTGTCGATGGCGCCATGGCACATCGCCCCCCTGCTGCCTACGCTTCTTCGTCGCAGGCATCGCATTCGCAGTCATCGGGATCATTCAGTAGTACTCGTCCACCACCACCCAAATTCACGCTGCAGCCTCCTGATACACAATCGCACACAAGTAACGATGGCCTCGCGACTCTGGTTGGCGGGAATGATGAGTCCCTTTTTGGACCTTCATCGACAGTCGCGTTCATGAAGAACATCTTCCCAACTCCCAGTCGCCGTGCATCTCAAAGCCCACGAGAATACGAGCACAATCAGCACGCGTCTGTCAAGCGCTCGGATAAGGCCCCAGAACGCTTGCCAGAATGGACAAACGCTGCTGCGATGCTCCCAAGACGGCGCAATGCAGACGACTTCCTAGCTTGTTATTGGGAGTTTACCCACCCATTGTTCCCAGTGTTGCACAAGCCGAGCTTCCTCAAGCAGTATCAGAACCTCTGGGCGAACGAACAGGAGCCCGAAGCCCGAGATCTCAGTACTTTAGGGTTGGAGGAGCTGATTTTTACCGCGACGCTCAATCTGGTGTTCGCCCTTGGTTGCATGTTCAGCAATCTAGTGCCACCTTCGCAGAAAAACTCGATGTCCAACGAGTTTTATCAAAACTCGCGTCACTCGTTGCTTTTCGAGGTACTTGATTCGACCTCATTGTCTTTGGTACAAATGATGTGCTTGGCTGGTGTCTACTTGCAGTCGACACAGCACGCGAACCGCTGTTGGAACTCTGTCGGGCTTGCTATCAGAGTCGCCCAGAGTCTTGGATTGCATCTTAACGAAGTTGCAGGAAAGAAGATTCCACAGCTGGAGCGAGAGATGCGAAGGCGTGTGTGGCATACATGCGTTAATCTTGATAGGTGAGCACAGTCATTCCGATACACGAAAGTTGCTGGTATCACCACAAACGAAAGCACTTTTCGCTGGAAGGCCGACCTTTCGTTGTCTTCTCTTGATGGAGCATTGGTCTTGATACATTGAAGTGGATGATACCACCATAAAAAAACGCTGTTCCCAAGCTGAGTTTTTTTCTCTAGGCTTCTCGCAATGACTTTTGGTCGCCCCACCATGTTGACAACATCATGGGACGTACCTGTGCCCGCGCTCATCGACGACGAGTATCTGAACAACGCCACAGAAGGGTTTCAGCCAGTGGGCAAACCTTCGGTCATGGGACTCTTCGTATCGTCCTGCAACCTGTTTGAACTGCTTGAAGAGATTCTCAACTCTTTCTACAGCGGCGAGCCTTTCCCGGATCTTTCGAAGCAGGAGAAGGCTTCCGAGATGGCGAAAGCGTTTATTGCACCGGTGTTACAATACAACCGTCGTCTGGATAAGTTCATCGATTCGGTGCCGGATTACCTGAAACTCACCGAATACGGTGATGGTATGAAGTTCAGCAATAACAGTGTGACCCTGCAACAACAGGTCTTGTATTGCAGGTACGTGGATTCTCCAAGAAGATCCAGCGGCCAACCGGATCTCAAAATTGCTGACAGATTTCACCTAGATTTTTGTATGTTCGCCTGCTTTCGCTTCGCCGTCTTTTGATGGTGACAACCAAGCGTGGACGACGCACTTCGAGACACATGCTCTCTGGTACTGCGCAGTCATCTCTTGATGAAGAGGTCATTCAGCGATGCTGCACCTTGTGTGCCGAAACAGCGTCTCGACTCATTGAGACGCTGCACGAGAATTTAAATACTCTCTATCGCAGCTCAGGGTGGCATTCGGTTTACTGTAAGTTTTTGCAATTTCGCCCCCCAATGCTACCGCATCTGGATAGCACTTCCAGGGTCTAAATTGAAAACATTTAGCAGGGATACTAACATGAATGCAGTCTGCTTCTCGGCCGCGACCGTATTACTCGCTGCATGCAAGTGCCCCGATGTCGCCGTCACTGTGGGTGATCCCAGCTTCGAAAGGGACTGGGCTCGATGCCTCTACATCCTGCACCATTACGAGGATCAGATCACATCGGCATCACAAGCAGTTCAAGTCCTGGAGGTAATGAAGCAGTCAGTATCCGGCAGCGGCTTTCCATCGCAGCGTGAGTACTTGCTCGCATTTACCTCAACCACCACCATTGATACGCTCCGCTCATTAACGATATTCACAGCCACTCCGGCCCAGCAGCACATTCGTTCACAAACCTCGATGCCGCCGCCGGCGAACCTACAGCCGCTGCCGCCTGTCGCCCAGTCGACAATGCCCGACTATTCCACCATGCCTATGGATCTCCAAGGCGTCAATCCATTCTTGCCCGGCATGGATAGTATGAGTGACGCATGGTTCGGCCAACAGCTCCTCAACATGGACTGGCTTGATCCGAACATGCCGCTGCAACAGTCATGAGAGCAAGTCCTTGTTGTCTTTTTACGTACATGTGTCTCTGTCCTTGCAAGTTTACCTTTTGCATTTACTTCTTTCAGCGCGAAGAGTCGGAGAATACGAGCGAACCTTCAGCCGCGTTTACCGGAGCAAATACGATGTTCTTGACGTTCAATTATCTTTTCATGTCGTTTGCTGCTCCACTCTTGTGCTCGTTTGCTGTGCAAGCCCCTAAGTATCACCCTTCAGTGACTTCACATGCAAGATTCGGGTCCTGATTCGATGTAAAATTGGCGATCTTCTAATTACCCTTCCAGTCTTCACTCTGATCATGCCTTACCTCTTTCAAGAACAGTCGGTGAATATTGTAAATATTACCACTGAAGGAAACTCACTCTGGTGAGTGAGATGTTGGGATTTTGAAAGTGCTCTCTCACTGGCACGTTTGTAATTTTTGATAGGTAGAGGTTGCAGATTTCACCTCCGATGAACGATTGTTCAGGCTAGGAATCCTGCTCGGAGTAAGCTTTCTCACTGGCAAGTCGCAAGGTGGTTCCCACAAACAGTTGAAGGTTGCAGATATCACTCCTTGGCGAGTGATTGCAGAAACGTTGACAGATCTCTCTCGCGGGCACCGCATTTTCCTGAAGTTGTGTCAAATTACACATGTGAGATGTCAATGGGACGAAGAAGCTCTCTCGCTAGTACGATGATTTTAGCAGATGGAGATTGCTGAAATTACCTCTTGGTGAAGGATTACTCGGGCGAGGTAATAATATATAAAGATGGCCCTTTCGCTATCCATTACAGTGGCCGAACCACTCAATAGCTGGTCACAGATTCATACCGCCATTTCTCATTCTCTAGCTTCGACAGAACCAGCTGTCGCACTCGCGAAGCCACGGCTGGGTAATGGTCCTCGAAACCTGTCAACAGTCAGCTCTGCCTTATTAGCACAAGAACAGTATCGCAATCACTTACTTCGCTCGTGCTTCTCATGTGCCCTTGTCCCGGTTACAGGCGCAGTGGTGAAATAATGCCGCACCGTAGCCGAATGCATGTCATCTATCGCTGCGACCTCCGACTCTTCGACCATCTCTTCCGCAAGCAAATGCATACCGAGGCACACGTCCAAACCCTCCACCTCTTTTAAGAAGCTTCCATCGCTCTTCCTTACGACAAAGTCCGTCTCTTCTTCTCGCTCTTTTTCTAGCCTGGCCTTCTGTTGCGCTCGCACAAGCTTGCTCTCGGGACTGGCATGCCTGGCGCGCGCGTGTCTCACTTGTCTCCGTTGTAATGCTGCGTCCAGCTCCTCGGCATCCTCTTCCACCTCATCTGCTAAGACATCTTCCTCGAACGCAGGCGTTGCGCGCCGACTCGTGGGCTTGCGCGATAATGCAGGCGCGAAGAGATTTGTTTGCTGTTGTTGTCGCGACCGAGATGAGGCTGTGCTCGCGTTTGAGCGGAGCGCGTGATGAGATGCAGAAGCGGCAGCTCGAAGGTTCGGCGGCGCAATTGTGGGATGGCGTAATGGTGCATCCGTGAAGGGATCGTTGGCTGCGTGAGTTTGGCGTGTCGGAGGCATGTTTTGATGTCTGTTTACTTATCTTCCTGTGCAGTGTCACTTCAAGATTAAAAGGGAATCGTTCCGTATATCTAGCACCGATCTTGGTACCCTGTACCATCAAACGAGCCTGGTATGACCTCGGCGTGCGCTCGGTATGTGCGGGCGCGCGGACTACATGCGACAAGCTACAGTCAGATCCATCTCCCAAGACATCGCTACCTATCAAATACTGCCGGAAGCACGAACGCACGTCTTCTCCAATGTCTTCGCATCAAGCGAAGAAACTGATGAAAAGTGACAATGTTCGCATCAGCCAGATGAAGTGCAATACTGGCGACACTGACCGTTGGGCATCAGCAAGCTGAGCGGCCCATCGTTGAGTCCAAAAACTGATTGATCGAAAAAGTCGCCGTAGCGACGTTTCAGCGGTCAAACTGAAAAGAACAGATACTACACTAGATCTTGAGAGGGCATTAGCAATGGACTTGGTCAGAATGGATGTTAGAAAAGACATACCAAAGCCAAATGGCAAAGACGAGCTGGTCTTTTGAAGAAGGTCGAAGGATGAAGCTGACTGTTGTACTTGCGGCGGGAGCATGTCTTGGCATCCCGCGTCGTTGCTAGCGTGCCTGGTTGGGAAGCGGTGCTCGGATGGCTGCCTGGTTGCTGCCTGATCAGACAAGGTGAGAACCTCCAAGGCTCATTTTCCAGACCTCATGCGTTGCCCGGCTTCCACCTTGATACGAGTAATGTCCATCGTTCCGCAGTCGTGGCGGTATACATGATCCAATTGATCCTTCATCATCCGAAATCCGACTCCCGGAAGTGGGTCACTCCGTCAGAGGACACTCCACAACGCCACCCGGCACTCCACGATGACTTCAAGCTCTGGGGACGGATCCATTCGGTGATCTTCTCACCACTCTGTGCTGCATTCCTTTCCTTGTTGCATGGTCCAGTCTCTCAGCGTTTTGGTGGCAGACGAACCAGATATCATGGAGTTGTACTTTTCATGATCGTAAGCTACCTACGCGAACCGACGCGTCATGAGCATAGGGTTTGTAGCCCCGGGAGACAGTAGACTGGTGTTTTGAGGCGTCCGCAGCATAGAGACCCCGCCCAACCCAAACACACCTCGGCATTCAACTAGGCAGTTGTGAGGCTAGGTTATAACATTACAGTTCATCCGTACTGATACTGCAGCAACTGTTATCACGAAGACCAGCTATCCGCATCTACGTGCTCACGCCTCAAGGCTTTCCCAGCCCTTCGTTGATCACTACTACTCACAACACCTGCTTCTCCTCGGCCCGGAATCGGACTTCGCGTCATCACCCAGGTCACACTACTACTTCCAGAATGGCGGCGACAGCGGCAAAAGACTTCGACCTAGCAATCGTAGGCGGCGGCATCGCAGGCCTGACCTTGGCACTCGCCCTACACCACCGCGGGATCAAAGTATCGATTTACGAGCAAGCGCCCAAATTCGGCGAAATCGGCGCTGGAGTATCTTTCTCGCCAAATGCGGTACAAGCGATGAAGATATGCCACAACGGCATCTACCAGTCTTTCGAGAAAATCTGCACGCGCAACCAGTGGCCGTCCAAGAGGAAAGTCTGGTTTGACTTCTTCGATGCTTATGGGCGCGAGGGCGAGCAGTTGGAAACTTCTACACTGAAGTTCACTATCAGAAATAGTCTGGGCCAGAACGGCGTGCACCGCGCGACTTTCCTGGATGAGCTGGTCAAGCTTGTACCGGAGGGCATTGCGCACTTTGGTAAAAGGTTGAAGACTCTAGATCAGGATGGCGAGGGTGGAAAGTGCGTTATGCGGTTCGAAGATGGGAGCTCTGCGGTGGCGGACGCCGTGATTGGATGTGACGGGATCAAGTCCAAAACGAGGCAGCTGATGCACGGTCTGAATCATCCTTGTGCGCAGCCCACGTATACTTACAAGTACGCGTATCGGGGAGTGGTGCCGATGGCGCAGGCGATTGAAGCCGTGGGCGAGGAAAGGGCATCTAACTCTTGCATGCATGTGAGTGATCGTTATTCAAATGTTGCCGGTGAACTGTTCACGCTGACCATCAATGGAAGCTGGGTCCCAACGGACACGTTCTGACATTCCCTGTCAAGCACGGAGAAACCCTCAACATTGTTGCCTTCAGAACGACAGACAAGCCGTGGGAGAACTTCGAAAAATTGACAGCTCCTGCACATCGCGAAGACGCTCTCAAAGACTTTGCAGGCTACAGTAACGACGTAATGGGCCTGTTGAAGTTGACTAGCGAGAACCTTGACATTGTAAGTTAGGTCATTAGAGGGCATTGATAACGACCAGCTGACGACGGATCGTAGTGGGCGATCTTCGACCTTGGTAAGAACCCTCCGCCCAGCTACACTAAAGGACGCATTGCTATCATGGGCGACGCCGCGCACGCCACCTCGCCTCACCATGGCGCTGGTGCAGGCTTGTGTATCGAAGACAGTGCAGTCATGGCCGAACTGCTAGCAGACGATGCAGTCAAAAGCATCAGCGACGTGCAAGCAGTTTTCTCGACGTTCAACGAGGTCCGCAAAGAACGTGGCCAATGGCTCGTGCAGAGCAGCGCGAGGATTGGCAACGTTTATGAGTGGCGAGCGGATGGCGTGGAGCAAGACTTCGGCAAGATGGAGCAGGAAATCAATAAGAGGAATAACACCATTGGAGGTGAGGATGTGGATGTTGGTGACATGTGCAAGCAGGCTAAGACAATGCTGCGGCAAAAACTAATGGCGTGACCGTGATACTATTGAAGAAGTATCAGCTGCTTCAGTGCATCGAGTTTGAAGCGTGCTAGTGAGAGAATAATTCCCAGATCTCATCGTCTCGCCAGAGACGCCGTCAGTGTATGGCGAATCAGCGACTTTATCGTCCGGACAACACTCAATACCATTGAGAGAGCAGAGTATCGATACTAGCATCTCGCCAGAAATTTATTGCGCATATGGCAGTATCAGCAACTTCAGCGTATCAGAAGCACAGTGATCCCACGAGAGAGTGGTGTTTAGATACGAATACATCAAAGGAAAAAATCATTTATTTCTGGTGGTATCAGCGACTTTGGTATATTAAAAACACAACGATCCATGGAAAATCCAAGAACTCCTCGCACCCTCGCAAAAGAACTCGTCAATAAAGACCAACAGCTGCAAGCTACCAAACGACGAAACCTAGGCAAAGCCTATTGCTGCTTGCCCAAGCTCTGTAAATTCACCAGCTCGAAATACCTGCCTTTCAAAGCCAAAAGCTCACTGTGCGTGCCGTTCTCGACTACTCTGCCTTGATCGAAGACGTAGATCTGGTCAGCTTTCTGAATCGTCGACAAACGATGTGCGACTGCGATGGTAGTGCGACCCTTTGCAGCGATGTCCAGAGCAGCCTGGACGACTTTCTCGGACTCAGAGTCGAGAGCACTGGTAGCCTCGTCTAGCAGCAAGATTTTGGGATTACGTAGCAGCGCGCGAGCAATAGCGATTCGTTGCTTTTGGCCGCCGGACAACATGCTTCCCTTGCTGCCGACAACGGTGTTGAAGGCGTCGGGGAGTGAGAGGATGAACTCGTAGATGTTGGCATCTTTGCAGGCTTGCACGATGGCTTCTTCAGGAACATCTTCAGGCTTCGTATCGGCTCCGAGCAGAATATTTTCGCGAATTGTGCCTTGGTAGAGCGTCGGTTCCTGGGAAACGAGTGCCAGGTAAGAGCGATAGTTGTTGATGTTCAGACTGCTGATCTCGTGGCCATCGGCGTAGACGCCTCCTACCAGCGGATCGTAGAAGCGCTCGAGCATGGCGATCGTGGTGGACTTGCCGCATCCTGAGGCGCCAACGAGGGCGACGTACTGACCAGGCTTGACGGTGAGGTTAAGGCCACGGAGTACAGGCTGCTCAGGGCGGGTAGGGTAGCGGAAGTGAACATCGCGGAACTCGATGGAGCCCTCCATGTTTTCGAGAACCTTGCCCTCGGTGCTCCAAGCGTCGATCTTCGGTTTGCGGTCGAGAAGAGTCTTGAGCTCAGCGGCGGCATGCTTGGCTTTGCCCATGTCCGGTGCAAATGAGAAGATTGTACCGGCGGATTGCGAGCCGAAGATGATAGCACTGAATACAAGGAAGAACTGGAAACCAGAATATTCACCTGAAGAGATCAACGTGCCACCGTACCAGAAGCCGAGTGCCATGCAAAGGAAGGTGAGTGATTGCGATGCGGCGTAGAGGGTAGAAGACCATAGAACGCTGTTCAGAGACTTCGCACGTTGCGAGGTAAGCTGATCGTGGTAATGCTGCCAGACGTCGTCTTCGCGGCAAAGAGATGCAACTGTGCGGATCGCCGAAGTGGCCTCACAAGCGTAAGAAGCTGACTTTTCGTAGGCCCTTTTGGCTGTAGTTTGAAATCGAGCAAGCATCCAGAAGCGGAAGAAACCGCAGCCAAGCAGGATTGGTATAGTGGCAATGCAGACAAGCGCAAGCTTCCATCCAACGGCAAGTGAGATAACGCAACATGCGACCAGGGTGGTAACAACCAAAAGAATCGTTCCCAGTGTCGTACCGCTCATTCCCGCGAGGTGGTTTGTCTCTGTGCTCAGGAACGAAGTGAGAGCTCCTGCGGTGTTCTCTTCGCGATCGAAGAACTCGATATCTTGTCTCAACATGAAGCGGAAGGACTGGTCTCTCGCGCGGTGAATCAAGCGTTCACTGCAGTAGGCGAAGGCGGTACCTTGAGCGAAGAAAGATATGAGCTGAACCATGGCCAACATGAAATACATCCAAGACCAGAAGTTCGCTTCAGAACGTAATTCGTCCCAACGCGATTCGGGCAAGGCCAGTGCCATGACAGCTTTAGCGAAGAAAACGGATTGCACGGGGTTGCCACCACCGCATATGATCGCCCAGAAAATACCGAAAATCATGATTAGCATCTCGGGTTTATTGAAAGAGGCGACTACTTTGACCAGCGTCCAGAGCGAATACTTTTGGGCTGTGTCTTCGCTTCGGGTTTCGAGAATCTTGCTCGACTCGGATCTCCCTGTTTTGGTACGGCCGAGCGTGAGGTCGTTAGGGTCGGTCTCGAAGTCACCTGCGCTCTTCTCCAATTCAGCGGTCTCAACTTGAGGATCTTGTCCGCTGAGAGCATCGATCTCGTCCTCGTTTTGACGCTCAGTCTCCTGGGCAATCCTTTGCGCCTCGACAAGGTTGAAATAGGCCGTTCGTTGTTCCAGAAGGGCATCGTGCGTTCCTTGTTCAACGATACGACCCTTGGACATGACGACGATGTTGTCTGCAGTCTTGATTGTGCTAAGACGGTGGGCAATCACAATAGTGGTGCGACCCTTGGCAGCTCTGTCGAGCGCGGCTTGAACGACACCTTCGCTCTTCGTATCGAGTGCGGATGTCGCTTCATCGAGAAGAAGGATCTTGGGGTCGCTGACAATGGCTCTGGCGATCGCAATGCGTTGCTTCTGTCCTCCACTGAGTAAGAAGCCTCGTTCGCCGACATTGGTATCGTAGCCTTCTGGAAGTTGCGTGATGAAGTCATGGGCATTGGACATGCGCGCTGCATTCTCCACGAGGTCCTGGAGGACCTTCTCCGAAGCGTGTTCATGTTCTGTTCCGATAAGACCATGGCGGATGTTGCCAGCAATCGTAGTAGCGAAGAGGGTAGGCTCCTGCGACACTAGACTTATGTTGTGCCTCAGCCACCGGAGGTTTAAGTCCTGTACGTTGTGTCCATCGAGATGCACTGTGCCTCCTACAGGGTCGTAGAATCGTTCTACGAGGCCGACGATCGTGCTTTTACCACTCCCAGACTCGCCCACCAAAGCCGTGGTCTTTCCCGCAGGAATCACCAAGCTGACATCCTCCATGACTAAGACTTCTGGGCGTGAAGGATAGATGTGGCGAATGTTACGTAGTTCGACGTTGCCTTCAACGTTATCGAGTCTTTTGCCAGTCTCAAGTTTCGGGTCCAATGGAGAGATACGATCGATGGTAGAGAAGATCTTAACTCCCGCAGCAGTAGCAGTGGTAATGCTGCCTATGTTAGGCGCGACGTTGCCCAAGCTAAAGGAACCAATCATGACGGCTAGAAGCACCGTGACCACTTCGTTCAGTGAAGTCTCGCCCCATACCAGGAACCGAGAACCCTGCCAGAAGCTGAGTGAGTAGTTCAGGTAGACGAACGTCATTAGAAATCCGATCATCGAGCCCGTTATGGCCTTCATCTTGAATCCAGACTTCTCGGCCTCTGTAAGATGCTTAGCGTACTCTGTGGCGAGCTTGTCCTGGGTGCCAAATGCCACGGCGTTTCGAATGGATGAGAGCACCTCTTCGGCAACGGTACCACCCTCGGCATACGCGGCAAGAGACTTCTTTTGATACTTGACAATCAATTTGCCCAGTGAACCCATCGTTACCACGATTGCCACAATAGTAGAGGTGAGAATCAGAGTAAGCTTCCAGTATTTGACGAAACCAATGATGTAGGCGGTGACAAACGTAGCCAGTGCTGTCAGAGTCAGGCCGACCTTCTCTGATATGCCGTCTTGAACCAGGTTCGTGTCTGCAGTGATGCGAGTGGTGATTTCACCGGCTCCTCGGACGTCGAAATAGGCGATATTCTGGCGCAGAATTGCCGCAAGGTATTCCTCCCTGATCTTAGCCGCCATGTGTTCGCCAGCGTAGATGAATCCCACAGTCGCGATGTATACTGTTACAAATTCTCCAACTGCTAAATAGATGTAGTAGATCGTCAAGTTGTTGACAGTGTTGCTGAATCCAGATAGGTCCGCGCTGTTGCCTGCGCTGAACTCGCCAATGGAGCCAGTGAGTTGTCCAAAAACAACGGTCATTAGCGGTAGCACCGCACCAGCAATGATTGCGGCGATCGCACTGATGAGCAAAATCCATTTATCGTTGGTGGTCGCGTAACGATATAAGCGGAAGTATGTGACCTTGACAGGTGGTGTAGCCAACTGACGCCTCAATATCTCAGCCTCATGCTCTGGTAGATGTGCAAAGGCATCGTCACCTTCATCGCCGCCGTCTTGCTTCCCGTGCTCTTTATCCTTGTTTGGCTCGGGCGGTCTCGAATCCAGTCGTACAAGAGGCGCAGGCTGTTCGCCAGTCATGTTGGGAAAAGGCGCCTGCCCTAGAGCAGCCTTCTCTTGATCGGCAGTGATCACATCGTGGTTCGAAGTGTTGCTGGAGGTGTCCGAGATTTGTTTCTCCCCGTAGCTGGCACCGATTACAGCCATGATGGCTGTGGGTGGCCAGAGGCCTTGCTACTGGTTTGTGTAACAAACAAGCGTTGTATCCGGGTAAAATGCTATGCACCGAGGTCGAATTCCACAGTGGCTTGGGATGATGTTGTCCTAGAGTCTCGGGTGACAATGGTATGAGTCCTTTGACGGAGGGGTAAAACGGTGAAAGGAGTTTGTGGCGAGATGAGGAGAAATGAAAGAGTGCGTGTACCTAGACCTAGTTTATCATTGCGGCGGTGACCGTGTAGCCGCCTGCCGCATAGAGTACTCGGTGTCTAGTTCACGGGCGGCGGATTGTCTGGCGAGAGGCGAGAGGGCAACATTAGCGTCGGAGCAGGCCACATCCGATCTTCTCTTTAGTAGCGTCTTTAGCGCAACGGGGCGGTTGTGCACCCCTCGTTGACGATGTGATGGCTATACAACAAAGGAACGTTGTTTGCGTGCACTACAAATGCATCTCGGGCAGTTTCGACACTCCAACAACCCAGAACTGCTGGAATCGACACATTCCAGCATATCATTATCACCACATCACCATAAATACGAGAGAAAAGCCTTTCATTCTGATTCGCGATTGGGAGCCGATGACACTGATATCAAAGATGACATCTTCGAATAATGAAAAGCTCGCATTCTCGCATTTGAGAAGATTTCTCTCGCTAGTACATGTAGCATCAAGGTCGATAATACTGTTGCTAGCATGACGCATTGTAATCGTCCTTTCCAGTAGGAACTTGGAAACGGTAGACTAGCATGTTTGTTGATCAGCATGTGTTGAGATCAAAAATATACGTTCACCATAGAATGAGTAGGGGGCTATAGCTGGTAGAATCAGAACCCATAGCAATCAGATACGCAGATACCATTGCGTATCGAGACTTGATTGCTGGCAAAAGCCAAAGCCAAAGCCATGCCTTCAGCCTCAAACTTCCACATTCCTCATAGGGCTATTCGGAAACCCAGCCCGCTAAGCGAGAAAGCGAATACGTTGTGGAGTCAGTACGATTTACGAGTCCGATCTCGAATCCGAGCCTTGCGCTCTACCTAGGTAGACTAGTGCCGAACTTTCTTCGGCACGTGTTCCTGCCGATTGCGTTTATGCAGATTAGAAGGGTCTTTAACGTCTTCTGGAGACATTTCTTCAGCGTTCTCAACCTTCAAGATTTAGCCGCTTCATATGCCACGGAAGCAGGAGTCTTCACCTAGATGTTGACTCGATAGGTACGCGTACGCTTTGCGGCATACTGCCAGCAGTCGGTCCGTTCTGCACGATAGATAGGTAAGCCCCTCAAACTCGTACACTAGGCGCCACAAGCGAGATGTCGTCTGGCGGCATGCTTGCCTCGGTTGGTAATGGCTTTGATTAAGGACTTACGGCGATTTTTCACCGCAGCGCTATCCATCTTCGCATTCGCAAAATCGATATTGTGAATTTTATACAGCTCCAAGGCACGAGCGGATGTTGCGTGTTGCGAAACCACGACGCATTATGATGCCTGTCACGGGGAGTTCTGACTCGCAAACTCATTAATATCACGGTATGCAAACGAAGTATTTGTCGACGACTTCCGAAAAGATCGAAATGCACCACAAGACATCGACAGGATGCATGCAACCGATGAGTACTTGTCTATGTATTCATTGCGTGCGATTTCCTCAACATGAACGTTGCCATTCGGATCCAAAAACCCCATGATTTATCAACAAAAGGCGTTGAGCTACCATCCTGTCAAACTCCTCTTGGGCACGATAGCTGGGGTGTTAGCTTGCGTCGATGGCCAAGCCGACTTTACTCCTCGCGAGGGAGGACTTTTGGAGCCACACGAGGAGAGAATGGAGATCTAAAATTCTGGAGACAAAAAACGGAGCTTTACCACAGGGAAGGACGCTGGATGGTGGGGTGTAGAGGACGTGACTGCCCATAGAGCCCAAGAGGGCGGCTTTGTGACTGCGTGCTCGTGGATGTTGAGAATGAAGGAGGCCTGTCATGAGAAGGCCAAAGGGACGCAAGTGGGATGGGGAGCGAAGTGAAGCCTTGAAGAGCTGAAAGAGTTTGTGAGGCAAAGTAGGAAGCTGGGATTGGGACACTTCTGGGCGTGGCATCGTGATGTTGCCATGGAGAGTTGCGCGAGTGGTGTGGAATTTCACGGACCTTGACAACGACCGTTTCCCCAAGGCGAAGGCGATCGTTGCAGGTTTAGGTGGCAGCACGTTTGCTCTTTCACATGCACATGCAGGGTTCAGGTGAAGGCGCAAATTGAAGATCGGGCGCTGTCATTTTTCTAACCACACCTTCCCTTATACCGCGCCTCAATTGAGTGACTGTCTACCACTCACCTGTTCCCGCCAGTGTCTTCTTCCCCGTGCTGAACGCAAAGCGAAGACCGTGCGGATAATATCGGACGTCTGGATTGCAATGAGCCAACATGCTTGGAAGGCCGAAGGGAAAGAAGGAAACCTGCAAAGAAGCATTTGCGCCACTGATGAGAGCCACCTTGATCCTGGCCCTAACGCCCTCGACCCGGAGCCAAAGCTTTGGAAACGCTGACGAACAAGTCGCACGACGGCGACAAAGGAGATCCAGAGGACGACGAGCACGAGCCTCAATCGAATGATGGGAAAGGAAAGGCAAATGTGAGAGTTTCAAAGAAGAACAGGTCCAAACGTGCACTCGTCAAGTGCTTAATGATGATCACCAGGAGGGCCTCGAAAGGCGAGCGATAATGGAGGTAGCGACGAACAACGACTGAGACAAAAGCTGTTCTACACGGCTAGAAAAGTGAGTAACGCTAGCACTGAGGTACTATCTGACCAGCGCTAGCAGACTGATGAGTTATATAACGGTGTACAAGTTGGAATCAATTGTGAACAGACTGTCCTTCATGCACGTATTAGTGTGATCTTCATCATGCCGAGTGTTTCCAGGCAGTCATCATATACTCATTGAGCAAGACTTCAGCGGTTACAAAGCTAAATTTGCGCAACGCACATACAGCAGATAGCCTCGTCGGAAGTGCAGAGGTCTATGAATACTCAGTAGCGCAAGGCAGCGATTCATTGAGTCTGGCGCTGAATCAACACGCACCTGCAGAAATGTACGGTTGGAAGTCATGCGTAGAGAGAGTAGAGAGGAAGAGAAAGATGCCATAAACCCATGAACCATTTGCTGCCTAGTCGAGAGAAGATACCACCGCATGTCGTATCGAAAGAAAACAGCCACTAGCCCATATCATGTCGGTCATATCGTGTCTGCGGGGCTCTCCTCGCTTTCTTGCAGAAACTGGAAAGCCGCCGTTCGCTTCGTCGGCGGATGATGCTGGTCTAACGCTCCTTCAATTCCAAGCAAACAACTCCGTTCATGTTTTGATCATGCAGGTATCGTGTCTTTGCAAAGGTGTCCACTCTAGATGGCGTACTTCCTGGTCCACTCCCTGGCGGTGGCCTCGTAGCGAGAGCGGTCGGTCTTGTAGACATGTGCGATCTCGGGGACGAGAGGGTCGTCGGGGTTGGGGTCTGTGAGCATGGAGCAGATGGAGAGGAGCACTGCGTATATGTCAGCAGTCTGCGTCTGGGAGTCCATCACGGTGTCCAAGATGGAGAGGCGTGGAAGATGCATGATAGATGCAAACAACACACGGAAGACGAGTATGCTTACCCTTTGAGATGGTGAGCGCAGGGCTCCACTGGTCCCTCAAGATGTCCAAGCAAATAGAGCCGTTGCTGTTGATGTTGGGGTGGTAGATGCGGGTGGTGAAGTTGACCTTCGGGGGCTTGAAGGGGTAGTCTGTGGGGAAGTGGATTGCGAGGAAGAAGACACCGCCAGAGTATGGTGAGTCGCCGGGACCCATGATGGTGGCCTGCCAGTGGAACTGCGGTGGGAGAGCATGTCAGTGGATGTTGAGGTATCGCGAGATCACGCCGACCAAGACGGAGTACGTTGCGGCGGCTGGTGGGGTCATAAACTCACGAGATCATCACCGATCGGGCCAGCGCTGCACGACGAGGGCGGGTCGCTGTGGTATGGTCAGTATACTGCTCGTGGGTATGAGAGTGTCGCTCGTGGTGAATAGGCGGATTGCGTACCGGCCGAGATCTGTGAGTTCCTGTTGCAAGTCAGTCAGCGAGGCTCGTCGTTTGGACGCGCGGAGCGGAGCGGTGGCGGCGGCAAGATACCTTGTTGATGCGCTTGAGAGCCATGTTTGTGGCTGTTTGCGGGTGGTAAAGGTTTTGGGTTGGTGTTGCTGTGGTTCAGACAGTGTAGGTCGGTGGTGTCGGGCAGGAAGCGCAGTCTGGTGTACGAAATGAGAGTTAGGTGGGGCATCAGTGAGTGAGTCTTCTTCCTCAGGCGCTGAGGCGAAACTGACGTCTGCTGCGCCCGCGCCTGCCAAAATGATCGAGGTCTGTGATTGGCTGCTCGTCCTGGAAGTGAATCCCCGCGCCACATCCATGTCATCTCGTCGGGCAGGGCATGTTTGGCTTGGGCTTTGCGGTCGTGAGACGACGTAACACTCACCACTTATTCGACTAGGCTGCCGCATGCGCATGGCCTGTTTATCTTCCCTCTAGATCACTCCTCCGACCTTTCTGTACACTTTTGTCTGCATTCGACAACACCGCCACCATGAATGTCATCAAGCTGCAAAGGTTCGACACCCCGCCAATCGCTGCATCTACCTTCGGCGCAACTAACAGCACCGCCCTCCCAGGAAATACCCCCAATTCAAGCAAGAAGAGGTCCTTGCCTTCTCCGACGCCTTCGGCAAACTCGACGTCGAAGACCGCGGTTACCTCGACGAGGCTACCGTCATCAAGGCCACCCAGAACTCCGAGCGCCAGCCCTACGATGTCGTTCGCCAGGCGCTGAAAGAGGTTGAGCTGGACAGCTCACGACGTGTGGAACTCGACGACTATGTCGATCTCATGTCCAAGCTAAGGCTATCGTCGCCCGCACAACAGCGCATGGGAACCGGACCCCAGCGACCCAGAGGCGTTAGCAGCGCCGCTGCCCAGGGGAACGGCGCATCCGGCGCACCCGGCCACGCTTCAAAACCCAGTGTTGGTGGAGGTGCGGGAGGTGGCAGGATTACGGTCGGCGGTGCCACTGGCAGCTCGCAACATACCATCAACGAGGATGAACTCACCGAGTTCACCAGGCACATCAACGCGGTACTTGCCGGTGACCCCGATATCGGCAACCTGCTGCCTTTCGACATCAACACTTTTGAGATGTTCGACCACTGCAAGAACGGTCTCGTTCTGGCAAAGCTCATCAACGACAGCGTACCGGACACCATTGATGAGCGTGTGCTGAACCGTGTTGGCAAGAAGATCAAGACCTTGAACGCTTTCCACATGACAGAGAACAACAACATCGTCATTGAGTCGGCCAAGGGCATTGGATGTTCCGTGGTAAACATTGGCAGTGGAGATATCATCGAGGTCAAGGAGCACCTTATTCTGGGTCTGATTTGGCAGATTATCAGGCGAGGTCTTCTCGGCAAGATTGATATCAAGCTGCACCCTGAGCTGTACAGACTGTTGGAGGATGGCGAGACACTCGAACAGTTCCTGCGCCTGCCTCCAGAGCAAATTCTCCTCAGATGGTTCAACTACCACCTTGCGAACGCCAAGTGGGGAAGACGGTATGTCGGATTGATATGACTATGCCGGAACATGCTGACAATCTACAGCGTACAAAACTTCTCTTCCGATGTCAAGGATGGCGAGAACTACACTGTCCTCCTGAACCAGCTCAAGCCTGAAATTTGCTCGAGGAGTCCCCTACAAACACCCGATCTGTTGCAGCGCGCTGAACAGGTCTTGCAAAACGCCGACAAGCTCGAGTGCCGCAAGTTCCTTTCCCCTACTTCTCTTGTGGCAGGTAACCCGAAGCTCAACCTTGCCTTCGTTGCCAACCTATTCAATACTCACCCTGGTCTTGAGCCCATCACCGAAGAGGAGAAGCAGGAGATCGAAGACTTCGATGCCGAGGGCGAGCGTGAAGCACGCGTCTTCACCCTCTGGCTCAACTCCCTCAACGTCAAGCCCACTGTCGTTTCGTTCTTCGATGATCTCCGCGATGGCACTATCCTTCTGCAAGCCTACGACAAGGTCATTCCTGGCAGTGTCAACATGCGTCACATGAACAAGGCTCCCGCAAACGCTGCACCCGCCCAGGCAACCGACCCCGATGAGGAGTACCTGGTGATCAAGTCCGGTTTGTCCCGCTTCAAGGCCGTCGAGAACACCAACTACGCTGTAGAAATCGGCAAGCAAAACAGCTTCTCGCTCGTCGGCATCCAGGGCGCAGACATTACGGACGGCCAACGCACTCTTACCCTCGGCATGGTCTGGCAGCTGATGCGCCGCGACATCGTCAACACCCTTTCCGGCCTCGCACAGCGCATGGGCAAGCGCGAAATCAGCGACGCCGACATGGTCAACTGGGCGAACTCAATGTCAGCCAAGGGCGGCAAATCCTCCCAAATCCGCTCTTTCAAGGACAAGACCTTGGCCAACGGTACCTTCTTCCTGGACGTGCTCCACGGCATGCAGAGCAACTACGTCGATTACGATCTCGTTGCACCTGGCCGCACCGACGAGGAGATGTATGCCAACGCCAAGCTGGCCATCTCTATTGCACGCAAAATGGGCGCCACCATCTGGCTCGTCCCCGAGGACATTACCAACATGCGCAGCAGGCTTATCGTCACTTTCGTCGGCTCGTTGATGAACACTGCCGAGAAGATGGGTGCGTGAAGTGTGTGATTGGAAAAGCTCTTGATATCGTTTGCGGAGGTATGCTACTTTTTTTTTTCAACTACCAGAGGAAATGAAAATACGAGATATCGAAAAGCAATTCCAAAACATGAAGGATGGATCGTTGCCAATGTACTGACTGTTGCCGTTTCACTTCCTCTCCTATCATCAGTCTCGTCATTCGGAACTTTCCTACAGTCTCTCAGAAGTCCCGGGCAGGTATCGTCCAAGCGAAAATAATGTGACCATTCCTGTTTCACGTAAAGTCAAATTCACAAAAAATCACGTTGCGGCATGTCTTTGACGGAACGACAGCGAATCGGAGTGATCAATGTCTCCATGGTTTACTTCGCGTGATCGACATTCTTCTTGAACAAAAACGGAACCTACCGTACTTGACTTCATTCTTTTCGCAGGTTCGTCTTACAGCCAAAAGGCTTGCAAGTCGACGGGAGGGAGATCAAACAAGGAAGGGATATAGCGAACAAGACCTGGAACAGTGACGGGAATATTCCTTTGCATGCATAATTGTCGTTTAAATTGGCAATGATGGCTTGGATATGAACACGTTCAGTCATTCCGAGACATCTGCATGCAGGTGGAAATGTGGTCGCAAGAAAAAGAGCCCGTGAGCCACGCTGCCCAGCTAAAGCCATGGAGTTTTCCCAGCAGCTGTGCATGCAGCATATCCCATTGATGAATCGCGTCTTTTTTTCCCAGTGCAGTCATAAGTGTTTGCCGAATTCGTATCTCTTGACTGTAGTTGAAGTCGCGATGAGGATGCATGCCTTTTCAGGAGAAACGAAGCTTTGATTCCGAGCACTCGAGGATCATGTACTCGAGAATGCTACATGCACATACCACTCCATCATCATCCCTAGCGCCTTGACCAAATGCACACATCTAGAAGACGAGAGCAGCACCCTTGGTCTTCTTGTCACCACTGTAGAACACAATGTTAGTATAGTTGTTTCAACAGGATCCGCGCAATGCGGATAGTCTTTCGAGACTAGGAGCATGACGTACCCAAGCTCGAAGTGCTTGCAACGCTTGAGGGCGAGCTGAGCCTTGGTCTTGCACTGGGTGCATTCTAATCTGAGCACGACCTTCTTGGTGGTCTTGGCCTTCTTGTGGAACACCGGCTTGGTCTGACCACCGTAACCGGACTGCTTACGGTCGTAACGACGCTTACCCTGGGCGAAGAGGGAAGCCTTGAGAGTATGTGTTAGTTTCGCGGATTCGATCGGGTAATTTCGAAGGTTTGGAGGTGTCGCACCTTGCCGGCCTTGTACTGGGTAACCTTGTGCTGGGTGTGCTTCTTGCACTCCTTGCCCTTGCAGTAGGTCCTGCGCGTCTTCGGGATGTTGACCTGTAGGCGCAAGAGAATCAGTCTGAGTGATCTCGTTGTGATTTTTTCTTTTGACCAATGTGCGTGCGAGAAGTGTGCCTGCAGTGAAGTTTTGCGATGCATGAAGTCGCCACCTCGGCTACACTTCAACATCCATCCCATCCATCTATTCTTTCCTACAAGACAAATCCTCACAGCATGCGCCTTCTTTGTAGACAGGCGAATACTGAGGTGACAGTCCCGTCCTTCAAGTGCAAACTTGTTTCTCCATTGCCCATCGCCCTATTGCCTTATCCTTCCATCTTTCTTCCATCACTTTTCCTCAAGTTCCAGCACAGCTGTCGCGGCAGGCACACTCGATCGCACGCATTTCGGTTCCAGGTAGTCGCTTACCATTTTGACGGTATTTCGGTCGTCGAAGGGCGGTGAGGTTGTCGATGGGTCGCTGGGCGTAGTGTCTCTCGTCTCGCTATGGCGTATAATTCGGGATGTCGAACTTCGTGAGATTTGTGTGGGGGCTTGGCATCACGTGGGGACAATTGCTGCCTGAGGGTTCATCAAGCTTCCTCCTTCACTTGCAGTCCTCCCTCGCGACTTCCATGCATGTGCGCATCATGTTGCTCTGCCTCACGCTGAAACTGTTGTCTTCTTCCTTAGGTACGTGTCGAAGGAATGTCATCGCATGTATGTATGTCGCATACTTCGATGAAGCCGGCACGTTCTCTTCAGGAAAAGATCTAGTCATTGTCAATGGTAAGATTGAGTAGGCGAATCGGCCTTTGCTTTATTTCGCCTTACGTTCAAGTAAAGGGATGTAAACTTAGTTCGCATGCGTATTTCCAACATTTGAAGGCCACGCATGATATAAAAACAATGACGACACTGCGAAAAGTTCTATTGCGATCAATGGCTTCTTCGACAACAGCTTTATAGACAACGTTTGAACGCCTAAAATGCACGCGAACATTACCTAGGTGACTGCGATTTTAGCACGAGGCACTATCCCTCAGTGCTTTCTTCGAACCCTCGACTGCCAACTAGTTACACTAAAAACCATAAGGTCATAGCATCACACTCAACTCAAAACAAACGGCTCCGACCGTCGAGATGCAATCCTTACAGCCCGCTCCACCCTCGCACTGCAGACATGCTTGTTGTTTTCACCTACCCGACTATAGGCATTGTGTCATCATGTAAATTCGGAGTTCTCAGCCAGTACGGTTCCGGCCTTTCTTTACCCAGGAGGCATACCGAGAACAGGTATCAAATCAAGTACAGATGGTGTCATTAGAAACTCAGATAACGATCATTAGCTCTACCAGGACTCAAATAACGATACAGGGATACCACTGCTCACGTGTAATTCATTCCAACCCGCTCAAGTACCCGCCATTCTCAGCCCATACTCGGACTTGAACCATTCCCTAACAAGATCCTGCAAGACTTCCGCAGCCAAATTCTTCGCGGCCTCAGACGAGTCGGCTTTGCCTTCGATGTACAGCTTGATCTTGGGCTCGGTGCCTGAACCCCTAGCAGTGAAAACAACATCTTCCAGCTCACAAGTGATCATCTGCGCCGAAGCATCAACGGGCAAGATGGGTTTGTTGTCGGGCGTGGCGCTGTCGAAGCCGAGTGTGAGATCACACCAGCGTAGAATCTTGCGGGATCCCACAGTTTCCGGGCGGGCACCATTGTTGGAAATGCGGACGTTCTCGAATACCTTGTTGGTCGTAGCGGGTGAGGGCGAGATGAGATAGGTGTTCGCGTCTTCGAAGTAGCCGTAAGTTTGGTAGAGCTGTTGCAGTTTCTGGTATGGCGTGAGGCCTTGTTTCTTCCAGCGCTGCCAAGCGGAGAGGAAGACCGCGGCTGCTGCGACGCCATCCTTGTCCCAGACGACGCCGGGGAACATGAAGCCGATTGCTTCCTCGTAGGCAAATGCGGGCTCTTTGCCTTCTTTCTTGAGGTCTTGGGCTACATTGCCGAGCCACTTGAAGCCGGTGAGGGTCTGGCAGAATTGGAAGCCTTCTTTTGCTGCCATGGAAGCTAGCATTTTGGAGGAGACAGTGGATGCCAGCATTGTCAGTCTAGAGCGGTTGCCCTGATAGGTGTCGAAGACGTGAGAGGCGAGGAGGATGCCGATTTGGTTGCCGGTGAACTGGTGCCATCTGCCCTTTTCAAGCTTCTCCGCGAACGAGAAGCGGTCTGCATCAGGGTCATTGGCCAGAACAATGAATGTGCCATTTTGCTCGGCTTCCGCGAAGGCGAGGTCGAGAGCGCCTTTCTCTTCAGGATTCGGGAAAGGAACGGTGCTGAATTCAGGGTCGGGGTCCGCTTGAGCCTTGACGACACGCATGTTGTTTCCTCTAAACCACATGTCGTGAGCGATCTGGCGCAAGAAAGGCAGACCAACGCCGTGCATGGCTGTGTACGTGAACGGCATGACCATCTCCACACTCGGCATGGGCCAGACGAGTTCGCGAAGGGAGCCCATGTAGTCTTTGGTGGCTTGAGTAAAGATGCGCTCGACGTTGTCGTGTTGGTCAACAACATCCGGATCCCAAGTATCGACATGACTGATGGCTGAGATGGCTTTCGCAATATCGGCGTCTCTGGGAGGGATGATTTGAGACCCGTTTGCCCAGTAGACCTTGTAACCGTTGTCGTTCTTCGGATTGTGGCTAGCTGTGACCATGATGCCAGCACTGGCCTTGTATTGGCCAACAGAAAATGGGACCATGGGAGTATGAACCAACTGGCCGAACCAAAGCACCTTGATCCCTTTGCTGAGGAATGCAGTGGCGGTCAAACGTGCGAATTTCTCCGAGTTGTGTCGCGCATCATATCCGATTACAACACTGGGTTTTGTCGAGACACCTTCAGCAGCTCCCGAGGCAAGAACGTAGTCTGCAAGCCCGTGAGAGGCCTGCAAGACAGTCAAAGAGTTCATATGAGCGAATCCAGCTTTCATCGCAGAACGAAGACCAGCAGTGCCAAACGCGATACGGTTTCTCAGTCGCTTTTCCAGTTCCGGTTCGTTACCAGCTTTAACGAGATCGCTGATCTCTTTTCGAGAGACCTCGTCGCGGTCCAAGTCCAGCCAGCGCTGGGCAAGGGCTAAGATCGGCTCCATGTTTGTTTGTTGGTTGGTCTGGAACTTTCTGTTGGTCGATGTTTGGGTGCCAGATGGGGAAGTCGAGTTGCAGCTAAAGGTGAATCTCTTATGATGCCATTCCTGTGAACACTAGTGTAGGACTACAGTAAGGGTCTTATGGTACAGTCCGCAGAATGTGTTGGGAAATGTATCGGGATGTGGATCGTCATGTATGTAGGTACTGTATCTTTCATGCCGAAGCCTGCTCTAAACTCCAGGTGGCTGCTCTCAGAATTCGAAACGAGTCCCTTTTAGGCGCTTTGATTCGTCGAGGCCAGACATATCGATAAGAATTCCAGATCAAATGCCTCCACCATAATCTCTACTGAGGCCAAGGGGCACTAAACACTTAGGCATGTATACACTGATTATTACACCCCATCAAATCTAGATTACCCGCCTCTCGGAGGACTGATGTACCGAGACAGATCCAGGCAATGTCGGTAGTAGTCTATCTCGATTCACCTGTCCACTGAGAGTACAGGTTTTGTAGATTGTCCGTACAAGTGCAGGATACAACATACATTTTGATCACAACTGTAGAAAGTCTATAGGCATGTCTGAACAATACACTTCTACACAAACGCTTGGACGCCTGTGATAGCCCGGCCCAAGATCAGCGAGTGAATATCGCTCTGACCCTCATAAGTCTGCGTCACGAACAAGTTCGCCACATGCCTACCAATGTGGTACTCGTCACTGACCGCATTGCCACCAAAGATTTCCTGCAGCACGCGTGCGTTGACCAACGCGCGATCGCAGTTCTGGCGCTTGATCATCGAGATCATCTCCGGGGCCGCCTTGCCCTCGTCCTTCAGCCTACCAACCTGGTACGCTGCTTGAATACCAAAGGCGGCGTCTGTTACCGCATCAGAAAGCTTCTTCTGCACCAGCTGGTATTTCGCAATGGGGTTGCCCTTGAATTGCTTGCGCTCAAGGGAGTATTCTCTTGCGCGTGCGATACAGTCCTCAAGTGCACCGATAGTGCCCCATGCGATACCGTAGCGAGCACTGTTGAGACAGGAGAATGGTCCACGGAGTCCTTCGACTTCAGGGAACATCATCTCGTGTGCGACTGGCACTTCGTCCATGTGGATCATACCCGTGATACTTGCGCGCAGACCGTTCTTGTTGCCCAGCTTGGGTGTCTCGAGAGTGCCAGGTGGGCACTTGCTGCGTTCAACGAGGAAGCCGCGGATCTTGCCGGTCTCTTGGAGCTTCGCCCACACGAGCATAACTTCGGCGATGGGTGAGTTCGTGATCCATGTCTTAGAGCCACTGAGGCTGTAGTAGCCCTTCTTGGTGGGATGGGGTTTGGCGACGCTCTCCATGCTTCCAGGATCGCTACCGTGGTTGGGCTCTGTGAGACCAAAGCAGCCTACGATCTTTCCTTTGGCCATACCGGGCAAGAGCTTTTCCTTTTGCTCTTCGGAACCGAACTCGTCGATGCCGCCCATGGCGAGGGAAGATTGCACGCTCATGCCACTGCGGTAGCCAGAGTCGACGCGCTCGACTGCACGAGTAATCAAGCCAGATGCGACGGACGAGACGCCTGCACATCCATATCCTTTGATGGTAGCTCCGAGGAATCCGAGCTCGCCCATCTCTTCTAGGATTTTCTGATCGTAGTCCTCATTGCGGTAGGCCTCTGCGATTGGGTGTTAGTTATGTTGCGGTGCTTGTGATAGCATACCGGGACTCACGTACCTAACACACGCGGAAGCATGCGCTCTTGGCAATACTCTTCAGCGACTTCAGCAATGGCTGTCTCGTCTTCAGTGTACAGGTTGTGTGCGCCTAGAGGATCTTTCCAATCGAATGCCACTGGGGCGTGGAGATGGCGGCGGGCAGCAAGCGACGAAGGTTGGGCGACTTGCCTCGCAGCGCGGAGGGATAGTGATTTGAACATGGCGAGGATATCAGTCACGTATATGTCAAGAGTGGAGAGGAAGATGCTAAGCGAGTCGTGGCGTAAGAAAGAAAGAGCAGGTGGAATAGATAGGCTCGAGATCTACACGGCGATCTGCATTGGAAGCCGAGAATGAGGGACCGATATGTGCCGAGGCACCGGCGTAATGATGTTCTGGCCGATAGTACATACATGTAGGGGTTGAAATGCGAAGTCAGAAGGTTCTGTACACGAGACTTTGTTAGAATCACACGTTTCTGCGATTGAGATACAGTACTGTACACACAGAGTCTTGTCAAAAGCCTGCATTCGTCGATGTATGTGCCTTCCATATTCCCTCGCCGCCGATAAAGACGTCACTCCGCTGCCTAGGTAGGTACGCGTTTCTGCCTCGCGCGTCTGCCTTTGTACGCGTTCCACTTTGAGCTTTCCGTCCTATCTTCCCTTCCAGCTTCGCTTCACCATCTCGCTCGTCCACCCATACAATCCTGCACGCCGCATACTCGCCTACACATTTGCCAACATGGGTATCAAAGGTCTGTACCAGGTCCTCAAGGAGAATTGCCCAGAGGCCATCAAAGAAGGCGAGATCAAAAACCAATTCGGCCGCAAAGTCGCCATCGATGCCTCCATGTCGCTCTACTCTTTCCTGGTCGCCGTTCGCAGTGATGGCCAACAACTCATGAACGAGACTGGAGAGACTACTTCTCATCTCATGGGTCTGTTCTACCGCACCCTTCGCATCGTCGACAACGGTATCAAGCCACTCTACGTCTTCGATGGTGCCCCGCCAAAACTCAAATCTGGCGAGCTGGCGAAGCGTTTTGCACGCAAGAGCGAGGCACAAGAGAACCACGACGAGGCAAAGGAGACTGGTACGGCTGAGGATGTCGAGAAATTCAGCAGACGCACGGTCAGGGTTACGAGGGAGCACAACGAGGAGGCGAGAAAATTGCTGAAGCTGATGGGAGTGCCCTACATCATCGCTCCCACGGAAGCTGAAGCACAATGCGCCGTTCTCGCGCGTGCAGGAAAGGTTTTCGCCGCTGCTTCAGAAGATATGGACACTCTCACCTTCAACTCACCTGTGCTTTTGCGCAAGCTCACATTCGCCGAGCAACGCAAGGAGCCGATCCAGGAAGTCCACCTCGACAAGGTTCTCGAAGGCCTGGAGATGGATCTGAATCAATTCATCGACTTCTGTATCCTGTTGGGCTGTGATTACCTCGACCCGATCAAGGGTGTCGGTCCCAAGGTGGCGCTGAATCTCATTCGCGACTATAAAAACTTGGAGGCCATCGTCGAGCACCTGAAGTCAAACACAAAATACACGATCCCTGAAGACTGGCCCTTCGCAGATGCTCGTGTTCTCTTCCTCGAGCCCGACGTGCGCAGTGCCGATGACCCAGAATGCGACTTCAAGTGGGAGGCACCGGATGTCGATGGCCTCATCAAATATCTGGTCGAAGAGAAGGGTTTCTCCGAAGACCGTGTTCGCTCGGGCGCTGCACGTCTTTCCAAGAACATGAAATCATCGCAGCAATCCCGTCTCGAGGGCTTCTTCAAGCCAAAGGAGAAGACTGAAGAGCAGAAGGCGAACCTCAAGCGTAAGAACGACGAGAAGCTTGAGGAGAAGAAGAAAAAGCAGAAGCAGGAAGCCAAGGCCAAGAAAGAGGCCAAAGCCAAGCCGAAAATGGCTTCTTGAGAGGGTTGACATTGTCATGCGCAGAGGATAACATGGGGATCATGGCGTTACCAGGAGCCGGCGTTACGAGAAACAAAAAGTGATACCATTGGGTGGCTGGACGACCTAAGCCTGTAAGTTACATTGTAGCGTTGAAAGCAATTGTGTTTCCGGTATTTACGAAAGACGAACTTGCTGCCTTTTTCCATTTCTCTTTCATTTGAGTGAAGACATGGGTGGTCGGATGGTAGGCCATGGAATGATATCAAGCAAAGGAAGAGAAAGCTCGTGGCGGTGGTGGCCTTCTATCAATAGACAAACTGCATGCCTTAATTCGTCAGTCGTCCGCTCACCACTCGAGAGGTATGACTTGCACATGCAAGGAATCATGTGAGCGGTGATGCATCAATATTAGTGCCCAAATAATGCCTTAGACGTGTGACAACGAAGAAAAAAAAGAGGCAGCTGAAGCACGTGTCTGGGACGAGCGAATCGACGGGAGTCGAAGCGAAGGCCAAGCTCTTCTCTTCAGGGCCGCCCAGCACAGCTCGTGCTATCTCTCTCTTGTTCTCTTCCTCACCCACCACCACAATAGACCTCAAGCACCTACGTACCTACCAGCATATCGCAACCTACGCCGTTCCATCCAGCCGCTCAGCACTCTCGCGCAATCCACATTCCTCCGCAACCGCTCTCCAAACCCTCCGACAGCCTTCAGGCCACCCTCCGCCACCCGAACCGCATCCGCGCAACCGTGGCAGTCCAACGCAATGGCGATGATAACCGGAAATCAAATCAGTAGTAGTAGTAATTACCGTCGCTCGTCGTCCGCTGGCAGCATTGGCAGCAGCGGCCGTCGCAGCGCAGCAAACACCACGGCATCCGCCTACCTTGTCAACGCCGCCACCATGGGCCTGACGGGCTTCCACTACTCCACCTGCGGGGCAGGGGGTACGTACACAAAGAGATGCATTGGCTAGAGTCCATACTGACTCAATCGCAGGAGTGGGGTGGTTGGTTTGAGGTCGATTCGGGCCAAATATCACCACCGCCGTCTCCGCGCGCGGCTGCAACACCTGCGAAGGACTACATGACGTCCTCGCAGCTGCCGCAGTCGCGTGGCGGAGACGCCGCGTACCACATCACGGAGGAGTGTGAGAGACTCTTCTGCGAGACGCTCCGGACCGCGTTCTTGGTCGAGAAGAACGCCGGCGCCGCGAGGAACTTGCTGGTGATGGGTGCGCTTGAGCAAGGCCGCACGGATGAAAGTGCGGCCGACTTGTCGTCGAAGACGCCTCCGTATGATCACGGGCACGCCGTTGGACTGCCGATGCCAATGCAGCAGCAACGCCAGCGCAAGCCTTCCCTCCCGACTCCTGCTCCGTCGCCCGGTACTGTGGCGTATGCCCCGATCCAGTCGGGAAGCATGATCAAGCAGTACCTGGAGGTGTATGATTACCACTCCACCGGCACTCGCTTCAGAGGCTTTGTAGCGGAGAAGCGCGAGCGTGCGCTATTCGTCTTCTTCGACCGTGAGGTTATGGAACAGGACTTGAAGCCTGGGTAAGTGCGACACGAGCCCGACCCTGATGAGGGAAAAAAGTGCAAAGACGCATCACTGACCTTCCAACAGCCTCACATCCCTTCTCGAGCTCGCGGGCACCGACGGCATCGACTGCGATCAACTGATCGTTTGCCTGGACCGCAAAGCCGAAGGCTGCAAAGACCTAGCCAAAGACCTCGGCTGGGTCGGCTTCGAGATTACCATGCTGGACGACTGGTCCGGTCATGAATGCACTCTGAGCGACCGCTGGTTGTTCCTTTCTATGGACGTTTGAGGTAATAGAGACGAAGGAGCACGCGACGAAGCAAGGCAAGGCTTGAAAGCAAAGTAGTTGGGCCTTTCTTGGGATATGGTGGATCGATGCTGTGAAGTTTCCTGAGGTTATGTTGTCTTTCGCGGAAGGATTTCTTGATTGATCGCGTTCAATTCGAACTTGCATACCCTTGATTTGCGTCAGGCTCTCTGAGCATGCTTCGGATTCTTAATCAAGCTGGGCAAAGTTTAACTGGTTCAAATTGTTCATACGCAAGTGAAAGCAACGCTACATTGCCTGTCTACCGTTGCCGTGATCTTCTCTCACAACTATATATTAGAAACAAGTATCACCATTCACCTCGATCTCGGTGGTGATAGCACGAGTATCGAGCGAAATCGAAGCTCCAAGTCATCAATTACTAGAGAGATTGGCTCACGATCATGGAGACATGCATCTCTTGTGGCTTCCTTCTCAGCGGTTGGTAGCACCGTAGGGGTACTACTACCTACAACACAATACAAGATACTCTCTTCTCTTCCCATTGAAGTCCTACACTCAGCGGCAACACAGGATTGAACCCCCATCAGTGTGCTCTGTTATCACCTCCAGAGCTTTAGGGAGGTACTTGCTAGATGTATAGAACAGGTGTCTACACTCTCACTGGCGCTTGGATCAAGAGAAAAAATCAGCTTTTTATTTTTCCATCGACGACACACCTAACAAAGGGAACTAAGGCAACTACTACTACTACTACCACTGCCACCGCTACCAACTCTGCATCATCATCGTCAACGACAACTCCTCCCCTTCTATCGGCGATAGGACAAGACGTTTTAACGCTCTCGTCCAGTCTTGCAGCAAAGACAATCAAGCAATCAATCATCAATTCTCATCGTCGTCCCAGGAAATGAAAGCCAAAAACCCAAAAGCACTGGCTGGCCAAGCCGAAGCTGGCCGTTCGTTTCCCGTCATCCATCGTGTGTAGTCCCTTTTTCTTCAATCACCGTCTCGCTCGAAAACATCATCATCCAAAAAGCAAGAAGCGAAAAAACAATTCGTCCATCGTAAAAGAAAAAAGGGAATAAAAACAACGCTCTCTCAAAAAGACTCTGTTGTTATTGTGTAGCGTATGGTTTCGTCGCTGTTGAAACTCGGCGGGCCTCACGAGCCAAAAGATCCCGAATTGATGACCATGCCAAAAGAGAAGGCCACCGAGAGACGTGCAGGCAGGCAATTTCGGCCTATGCCAGCAAGATCTTCGATAACCCCAGCTGGTTTAGCTCAAGAAAACTGCGGCCATGTGGTCTACGGCCCAAAGCAAGTTTTCGAGCCGAGCTAGCTGTGTCGGCGGTTCTCAATCTCGGTGAGGTTTGTATTGATGCTAGGCGCATCGTGAGGAATTTACTTTCCTCGCGTACATGAAACACAGGTCCAGAAAGTAAAAGCTGAAAGCAAAAGCACTCAGAGGAAGCGGCGATGTCAGTGTAATGTCGTTCGTTCGAGGTCGGTCATAATCGTCGTCATTAGCGCAAAATGAAACAAAATACAGTAGTGAAGTGTCGCGTTGTTGAAGCCTCGCTTGAAAGAACCAAGACAGCAATGAGCCCATGGAGCCGAGCGTTAGCGGATTGGCTTCACAGGCTGCTGCTGGCTGATCGGCCTTGTGGCAACGGCGCCAGCATCAGTACGCGCGCGCTTGATGCCGTTTGCGCTCGGAGGGCGGCCGTATTGGTCATCGTCGTCCATGTCGCGACCACGTTTGTTGCTTGGCGGTACTCCGTTCATGGAAGGATACTGAGGCGCGTAGCCTTGGGCTTGGTAAGCATCAGCGCCGTTTTGTGCGCCGGCACGTGCGTCATTGCTGATCACGCTGTACAGGTTGCTCGCGGGCAGTTGGGAGCGCTGGGGTGTGCTGTAGCCTGGGTATGTCGCTGTGGTGCGAGGCGTGGCACGACCAGAACCATTTTGGTGCGGCGAATGGGTCATCTCGGGAGAGATATGCGACGGGTCTGAGTGCATCTGTCCCAAAGGCGCGTTCGGCATGCCAGCGTATGAGGGCTTCCTCGAGCCATACGAGGCGCTGGTGTGAGTGTACTCGCCTTCGTGTTCACCGTCGCCGTCGTGTTGGCTTGAGTAAGCGTCATGCGGCTTTTGTTCTGGGTGGTCGTTTTCGGCACCCGCGCGAGCGGGAGGTGCCATCTCAGTCTTGACACCGGGGCTTGGCTGAACGTGGCCGTATTGAGGCGCGGAGTACTGAGGATAATTCGGTCCCGCGCTGTACATGGGCCGGGCGCCATCGTATGCCTGCGTGGTCGGGTACTGCATCTGGGAAGAGCTGCCAGGTGAAGTCGCGGCTGGAAGACTTGTTGGTACAGATCTCGAAACAACGCCATTGACTGGGATATGCTGACCTGATTGCATGGCTGCGGCCTGCCCTGCACCGTACTCGTACGAGTTCCCCGGGTTGCCCATGTTCATTGTCATGCTAGAAGCGCTTGTCGGGGGTGTCGGGAACGTGTGAGCCCGGTCAACACCCGGTCTACCAGCGGCCGGATGCGGTCCCATGGATTGAGGTTGGCTAACACCAGGGTTGCTCATCGAATGGTGGTGAGTGAGGGCAGGTGGCTGCGAGCTGGTCGGGGTACGCATGTAATCGGGTTGCTGCTGCTGCTCTGGGCGACGGGCAGCCATCGCGGCGCCACTCATGCTTCCTTGCCGAGCTTGGTTGGTCGGGTGGTAGAGCAAAGCACCAATGTTATGGACAAACAGCGGGTAAAGCAGCTCGGTGATTCTCTCCTTGTTCGCGAAATCCAGTGCACGGTCAAAGGGTATCCTGTGTGCTGTCAGTAATGCTGGCCAAGTTTCAGCAAAGGAATCACGACCTACCAGACGCCTTTAAGGTGCATCGGCCCAATCTTGACAACATGCCTAGTCTTCTCACTCTTAAGAATGCCGTCGCGACGTCCCCGCGTCATGCCGGCGACATTCAACAGCTTCGTACCGTTAATCATGTGGTTGTCTTCTCTCCGCGCGACACAAACGCCCTTGGCCTCAACCTGAAAGCACAAGCTGCCCTCGTCTTCCCAGAGGGTCGCAGTCACTCTCGGCTTCATGCCTGGAGGCGCGATTTGCCCTGTGGTATCGGGAGCGTGTTGTTGGAATTGCTGTCCTGCAGCTGGTGCAGGTGGCCCAGATGAACCCATCGTCGGCAAGGGAAGAGCTTGCTGCACCATTCCAGAACCCATCGAAGACGTCACAGGGTGGCCCGTAGCCATTGGCGGCATCGAGCTAGGGTACTGCTGATACGCACCATAGCTGTTCGGCGCGTAGGACTGCGAGGCTGGCTGGAGGGCCTGGGGTTGACCGTAAGAGTACTGGCCGATTGCTGAGCCTGGTGCGGATGCCGGAGCATGCTCCATGTATGCCTGCGGTTGGTTCATGTTGCTGAAACCCTGGCTGTATTGATACCCTGTGGGTGCGTACGGGTGGGAGTTGTAGGAAGCTTGTTCGGGAGACGGCGTCTGAAGGCCGGTCGCGTGCTGATGCTTACCAGCGTCTACCGGTGACGTATAGGTGGTGTTGGAGTCGTAAGACTGATTGGCGATAGAGGCGGTACTGAATGAATCAGCCCGGGGAGACGAACCAACCGAAGAGTGGTGTTGATGAGCCGCGTTCGTTGGTGTCGGGTACTGAGATTGGTACCAGTGGCTGTTGTCGTCGGTGCCCCGGGCTTGTACGTGGGATATCGGTGGCAGCGCCAGCTTCGCGGTAGCTCACGAGTGAGCTATCTGGTCTGGTAAAGGAGGCTTGAAGCGATGTGGGCAACGCGAGGCTGTCCAATGGTTCGAGATGAGGGTGGTCGGGTTGCTTGACAGATGGAACAGAGCGGTGGCTAGACGTGTGCGTGCGTGTGGATGAATGCTTCGTGCAATGTCGTTATAATTCGTTGGTCCCGTGGAAAGCGTGAGTGCTTAGGATGTTGGGAGTGCCGGAGCTGGACGGTGGGACGCAAGCAAAAGTCGTAATGTTGGAAGGCAACAGCAGCGAGCGACGCTCAAACAGTCGTCAATGCAAAGTCGTTAATATCGTTAAAGGTCGTGACGGATCGTGGGTCGTTGCGGCGAACGAAACAATACCACTGGCGTCTACGTGGGACCTGGGAGAGGAGTTGTTAGTATGGAAGACGGACTGGGGAAGCGCGTGTCATGCAGCAGCATGCGAGGTGTCTGCACGACGCGGACTGTTGCGGCGGACGCACCCTGTGCTGGCTAAGAAATGCAGTGCATTAGATGGGATGGAGCAGCGCAAAGGAAACGCTTGCTTTGGGTGGGGGAAGGCGGCAAAGGATAAAGATGCAACGCGGAGGAGGTTGGTGGTTGGCGAGCTAGCGGCGGACGCGAGCCAGCCGCTGGGCGGCGGGCGATATCGACATCGGATAGCGCTAGACGGGAAACGGACGGGCAGGCGAGGTGGTGTGGGGAAGGAAACAGCGTGCACGTACCTTTTTGTGGCTGCTGGCCGGGCCGAGAAGGAAAGGCAGATTGAGAGGAGGCCGGGCGGGCAGAATGATGAGCGAGTGAGAGCGGACGGGTGAATAACAGTTGGCGCGTGCGTTGGGGTGAGGTGAGGTGGTGAGGTGAGGTTGAGACCGGACGGGTGCCAGGGGGGTGGGCGGCGTTTGCGACAGCACGAGGGTGCGCAGCGGCGGTGGCGGACGGGCGGGCACGCGGCGGCGGAGTCCAATGCAATGCACCACGCGCTTCTGTGCAGCAACAAATGCAGGATGGGATGGTACTGTGTGGATGGATGATTGGGGGTGGGGTCGAGAGGCAGAAGAGGGAGGGAGGGAGGGAGGGATGCAGGCAGGAAGTAAGGCGGATGGAAGGCTGCAGGCTGCTTTAGCGAACGGACGAGCTGCTGCGGTGTTTTCTGGCTGCTGCAGGTGTTGTTGTTGATGTTGCTGCTGCTGCTTGTTGATGCTGCTGCTATTGTTGCTGCTGCTGCTCCTTGAACGGACGGGCCGTTGCGGTGCTATGCTCTGCGATAGCGATCGATATGCGATGCGATATGCGATAGACGTCCCGCGATGAGGGCTGGCGGAAGGGCAGCGCGTGTCTGAGAACGGGCAGGCAGGCAAGGCGAGGCAAGGCACAGACAGGCACCTACAGTATGCTTCTGCTGGTGCTGCTGATGATGATGCTGCTGGTGCTGAGCGATGGGCGAGATGCGGTTATGCGGTGTGCGGGAGAGGTGCAGCGCTGGCGCGGTTCTCTGCTTGACTTGGGGAGCTGTTCGCTCACGATTGCGGCGGGTGCTTGAGTCAACACACGGTGCCAACAGGCGGGCGGCGAGTCTAAAAGACGCCTTCTCTTCTCTGCTCGTTTTTGCTGAGACACCACTTCTCCGCCCCAGGGCCAACGGCGCGCGCAGGGATGCTGCACCCGGCCGGCCGGTGGGGAACGACAGGGAGGCTGGCCCAGCTCCATGCTCCATGCCCTCTCTCCTTGGCCTGTTTGGCCTGGAAGAATGCGCCCGCCAGTCTCTGTGAGGCGATCGGCGCTGCCGGCGACACGCACAGACTCAATAATAACATCAGTCCTCGCGCGCGCGAACAGATCTCGCGCGTGGGAGAGCCGTACTGCTGCTGTCTTTGCTGATGCTGCTGCTGCTGCCGGTGCATGTGCTGGGTGCGAGCGCGTGCTATAATTGTTGCGAAGCTCGAACCCGAGGCAAGGCATATACACGCTGCTGCATATCATGTACAGTACGTACTCGCTCTACACGCGCAGGACGATGGCTGCGGAAACACTGCCGTCTTCTTCCCTCGCCTCTTCTCTCATGAAGTCTCATCTCGTCAAACACACAGTACCTGGCTCTCTCGGGCGAGGATGAAATCGGTTCAAGCCACGGCAATAATAATGTGAACCCCAGCGAGTGAGAGAAGGCGAGGCGCGCTGGCATCCCTAGCTTCCAGCCATGAAGTCAACTTTCGCCGCGACGACAAGGGTCATCGGGTGAAGTACAGGCCGTGAGCCGCTGGGGAGCTCAGCGAAATGTGGAGCCTGCCATACACGACCTCCCACGCGTGTGTTGAGCCCTTCCGACCATCACATCGATGGAACGGACGTTGAAACGCCTCGCTTCGCAGCGTGGCGTGGCGTGGCGTGGGAGGAGGGAGGTCTGGCGTAGACTCTTATATCGACCCAGTCGATAACTTCGTATATCCAACACGACTCGTGAGACAGCAGGGCGTGCACTTTGGCAAGGCTCACGAATCCACGATTTACCTGTTCGATTCGGGCGAGCCCGACTACTCCACTGCACGGGCCTGGCCAGAAGACGAGCGACGCTGTGGACGGGCAGTGGCAGGGGATTGATGACGGGCAGATGCTGCCAGATAGCGCCACCGCCGCCAGCGTTGCGTTCCTTGCTCGCGGCGGTCCGACGTATGTAGCCAGCGAACGAGCCGTCAAGGCCAATCAATCCCGAGCGCGCTCAAGAAGGGAACGGCACGTGAACGTGGACGGCTCGGTTGTCTCCAGAGAAGAGGGAGAACGGTGGCCCTGGTCCATCTTATCGTGGTCGCGCCAGCGCACACGAGGTACAAGGTCTGGTGCGATCGCAGCACGGTAGATATCCATATAGTGGTATGTGGTAGTCGACGGGTTGCTGCTGCATGTGCGGCAACCTCGCAGCCTGGGGGATATCTGCTGCTGCTGGTTGCTTACTGTAATGCCGGCGCAGGGCCAAAGTGAACGTCAGCGAAAACCAAACGACCGGCCAATTGCAACAAAGTCACACCGCTCGCAGGAAAGAGTCGGACCCGGCCACACGGAATCCTTCGCTTCTTGCTTCCCGGAGCAGAGCTCAACATGGGAAGCATCGCCGTCCAGATCGACACTCTGTGAGTGTGATGAGTTGCAACTTGTGACAACACTACGACGAAGAGGACGTTGGAGGCTGTGATCCTAGGAAGCCTGGGAAGCTCCGACTGGATCATTCAGCAGATGGGCTTCTGAATCAGGGCAAGGCCAAGTTTAGACGCCTTGGCCGGCCGTTGTCAGAAATGCGATGATGAGGTGTCGAAGAATGGCACCTCTTTCAAGATTTCCAACGGGAGCCGATCGATGCAGCTAGCCGCAGCTAACGGGTCTTGATTCCGGCTGTAAGCTCATGCATGTGATACGGGCACGGAAGGATCAACGCCCTTGACACGCGAACGGTAGCT
>Ga0265797_10001777_pt1 | contig 37417 bp, 31 predicted proteins | sample P2T30metagenome_FD_192433 | JGI IMG/M metagenome (GOLD analysis project Ga0265797, IMG submission 192433) | Plant litter microbial communities from East Loma Ridge, Irvine, California - P2 T30 | ecosystem: Environmental > Terrestrial > Plant litter > Unclassified | place: USA: California...
TGTAGATCCATCGCGCTTACCTACCTTCCACGATCGACCACTTTTTGTTGGTTTCCATCAGCTTTCATCTCATGTACAATCAGCTTGCTTATTATGCTTGCTATCACACTCCTTTGTATGTAGCAAGCACACTGCTGCTTATAGGCAGCTTCCATCTCATGTTAGATGAATTAATACACTCATTTCTCCATCCAACACTTTTGTACATCAAACACATATTCCCCACGATTTGACGATCATCTCACTCCACTTCCCATGGTATTCTCTCCACGACCTCCGTTCGTTTGCGACGGTGTGGAAGATGATGCGCCGCTTTACCATTTCCCTCCTGTCGGCCATGGAAGCGTGGGACTGTGATCTGTGCACCCCAGCTGTATGGAGCTAGCTTCAGCTCTTCATCTATCGCGGAGTATACTCGTTTGATTGCCTTGTATAGCTATCCCAACAAAAACCCCTTTGCTGCACTGTATTTCACGTTCCCACAAACGGGTTTCCCTGCAACGAGGTGAGCCGTCCGTGTTGGGTCTTGTTGTTGAGACCGGAGAGTGCTATACGGATACGACATAAGAAGGGTGCGTGAGCCGCTGTCTACATGCACTATAAAATGATGTGAGATTTCGGAGGTATTATTCTAGGCGTGCGTGTCTTGGGGTGGGTGATGTGTGTTAGAAGGGATCTTGGAGGCTTTTAGGGAACGAGACCGATTGGTACACAAACTGGCGCAGGGAGGAATGGGTGAAGCGGGATGAGGCGGAGGAGATGTATGTGTCATCTTTGCTTATGTGCATGGTGACTGATCGGTCAGCCGTGTTATCGTTAGTCTCTCTCAAGGTTGTAGCCAACGTGTTTTCCCTCAAACACTTACTCATCGCACTGGAAGTTTTAGTGTTTCGTGGCGTGTGAATACCAGAAGACATGCTCGTCTCACGGCAAGTACGATCAGAGCACGGTCTTTCTTCTGGTATCTAGCAGAACACGATGAGTTCTCAAGGCATATGTGGTGTGGAATACAGTAGTCGTCGTGACAAAGATACGCTAGATACCTCTTAACGAACGTACTAATATCACGTGTTGCGACATTCCTCCTCCAGAATAGCGGAACTCGTGTATCTTTGTATCAGCGCAAGTAAGTAACCTGTTGAAGAGACTGTGCGTGATACATCCTATCATGGGCGATCAACTCCAGGGTCGTGGGAAGTGCGATGATGGCTAAAAGTAGACATCCAGGCGACGGCATTCTCGACTTCTGTAACGTGCTTCAGCTAAAACTAGTAGACAGAGGTTGTGATTCCATCAGTTACAGCGGACTGACTCTCTTTGCTTTACAGTTACGATTGATGCTGCGACAGAGAACATACACTGCATGCTAGCAGTCTCTATCGCCCAACACTACGTAGACTCTACGGCTTGTGATTAGAGTAACATACGATCGAGTGCCTGCCGTCCGAATCCGTCTCTTTGCACTCATGAGCATACATGGTTGCAGCTGGAGAATAAACAGCTGAAGTATATATTACATTGAATTGTCTTCTGGCAGTGTATCACTGCCGTCTACCCGCAACCCTGCGCAATAAGAGCGCAACACCCCTAAACTAACAATAACCTGGGTATCTAATCGTGTATCCGAATGTTAAGTAGCGGTACGCAATTCCGCTGCATCGTGCCCAAGATATTGTGTACCATGCAGCGTGTACCAGCCACGCTCTGCAACCCTCCCTCCACACATTGTAAAATACCGTGAACTCCAAACATTATGTATACCCAAAGTACGAGACTGAGCTCGTATGCGAAGACCGTAATTCGAAGAAAGACGTGAGAAGGCAAAGTCGACCTTTGAGAGTCATGGTCGCCCATCGTGCGATCCCCAGTGCCTGTCATGACGCCGTTATGACCACTCGGCGTTACTACAAAAGTATCACGCCACCGCTCAAGCATCCCCATCCTCCCTTTTCCTAACCCCCGCCCTTCCAAACCTCATCTTGCCTCCTAGTCGCTCTACCTCTTCGACGGCTGCATCTCGTTGCCGCTCCAACTCTTTAATGTAGTCGATGGCCACTGCCAGCACCATGCTCTTACTAGGCTTCACTGCGCCCGTATCTGTGGCATCACTCTGCGGTAACATGGGCACAGCCCGACGTAGTCGCTCTAGCTCTGCATTGAGCTTTTCGCGGTACTTGCGCTCGACTTCGGTGTGGGGCATGCATTGCGTCCGGGCGATTTTGGCGGTAGTAGTCGCGGAGGGCTCAGAGGCGGGGCGGTGGATGCGAGGTCGGCCTCGTTTGCGTGGAGCAGGCGGCTTGAGTGAGGTGTCCTCGGGAGAGATGCTGTGGAGTGCGGTGGGCGATAGGGGTATTGGGCTGCCGTGGCCAGTGGGCGGCGTCGGTAAGGGAGAGGGGTTGGACGGATAGCCGTTGGGGAAGTCGGTTGCAGTGTAGGTGTGTTGGAAATCGGCTGGGCAGCTCAAGGGCGTTGAGCTGTAATTCGGCCATGCGTTCAGAGGAGCCTCACCGCCTGCGCTCGTTGCACTGACAAGTGATGGTGTGCTGACGTAGCTGTTGGGTACCGGTGCACTCCAGTTGACATCTCGAGCCCCTGGCGTGATGGATCGGTTGAAGCACTGGCCGCTCCTGCTGTCGTAGGTATTGAAACCATAGTCGGAAAGTGCGGGATATGACTCCGTGAGGTAAGCGTCGATTTCGTCTGGTGATGGGAAGGCATCGCTGTTGGGAGAGTACATTGGGTTATTCGCGGCCACAGGGAAGGCAGGCAGGTTAGAGAAGTCCATCTTGGTGTCTAGCTGCCGCGGAGTTGTGTGGGAAGGCGTTTATTCCTAGTCACTTAGGTTCGGCGAAGTCTCATGGCAGTATATATTCAAGGGCTATTCGTCCTGTCGTCACTCTGTCATCAGCCCTCCCTTGGTATCCTGGCTAGTGATGGTGCCGGTGATCGGGTTGAAGCAGAATATCGAACGATCAACAGGCAGCACACCGGCTTTTGCCAGCTCTCAGAGACTGCGGTAGGCTTGATTGCGCTGCGCCTAGAAGATTCCGAGCTCGGGCGCGCAGCGAAGACGGCGGAGAAGCAACCCACTGGACCACTTGTCGCACCAAAACCTCAGCTCCAACCAAACCCTGGTGACAAGACTTTTTTCATGGCCTTCTTGCAGCCATGATAACCGCCACTTGAATGGCCAAACTGCTGGTAATCTCGCAGCGCCCAGTTTTATCATACGATCTGCGCCAGGGTTGCGAGTCTAGAATGGTCTATCTACTACAGTTGTAGTACGCGATGCCCGCCTCCTCACGGTGTGAGACGCAGCTGTCGTTCCCATGTTGCAGAGTGCCGTGACGTCGATGCAGGTGCTCTGCGAAGCTCGACGCGGGGAAGAAATTCTAGCCGGACAACCCTCCCACATCGAATCACAGCCAGCGAGCTGAAGCACTATACCCAATCAATTCCAGGCGGTGACATGCGGTAATACTTCCCTCAGCACCTGGATCTATTCAGCATATGGTCATCGCCGTCTGCTTTGTCCTTCCAGCAGCTTCCACTTCGCTTACCATGGGCATGCGACTTGGCAACGAGCGGGCTCGGTATGTTCCGGTTAGTAACCCTGGAGGACGTTCACGTGGCTCGATTCAGATCGAGATCAAACTGGCAGCGAATTCCAGAACAGCCGACGCTCGGGAGGGGGCGTATGTTGGTCCTCTCGACCACTTCTGAACATCTGCAGCAGTGATGCCGTTATTATGTTCTACGGTGAACATCATGTCATCTCGAAACACCTGAACCCCAAGTCACGACCAACAGGTACAGGTGCATCACCAACGCCCTTACATTCCTATCACTTATCCGCTAGCGCATCATGCGATGGATGCTTTAAGGGTTTTACGACCTCAGCTCGTCTTGGTGTGAGCAGGTATGTCTTAGATCCTTGGCCCCTGTGCCAGGTCATACTAATTCGCTAGCGCACTTTCGAGAAGTTGAAGAGCAGTTAGCTGAACACCCCCTTGATCATTTGCACTGCAGAATTCATAACTGCGCAAAGCTTAATATCTTAGCTTTTAGTTGAAACAATGTACTCCCAAAGAATCTGCAGGATTTCGTTACGGCGTGACAAACAGATACGACACGGCGCCTTGCTGTGGACTGTCTGATTCGAATCATGGAAAACCACAAACTTTTCTGTACATAAGCCATCCCCCACTTAGGGTGGTCGCAGAGTTTTAGGTGATTACTATACGCAAAAACCCTCAATCTAGCGTACAGCCATACCCCAGTATGTCGGTTTGCTCAATATCGTAATCGCATCAAATGAACTCACGCAAATGCCGAGACCAAGACTGGCGAATTTGTTGTTGAGTAGGAACCGGAGTTTGACAATTGTTCAGATGCAGGCGAGGTGTTTGTTCTGGCGTTCAAAGATCGGTTGGTTTGTTTTCTGTCGTGTCTCCGGGTTAGGTAGGAGAAGTTGTGTTCTTCCATCTCTGCAACTATCATGTTGGCCTTCCATTCCCCAGAGGCAGTAAACTGCCGGCTAAAGACCGGGACCTACAGGCAGTCTAGGCCCTATAGAGGATATTGCGAGCATCTGTGGTGGGAAACCGTATACCCGGACCTGCTGGTTGTGACCACAGCCTCCAACACAAACTGAAAGAGACGAGGCAACCAGATGCGAGTGGCTCCATTGTGAGCTACTAGTTCAGACATTCCCTGCGCCGTCTGTCCCCTCACCCAGATGCTCTCTTAAGATTCACCTGTGGCAGTGAAGTGTTCCGATGGTAGTCCAAGGCTCATGGCAGTGTAGAACATTTGCGAGACCTCACACTTTCCGCCCTTTCGGAACAGGTGGTGGTGGCATGATAAGCGGCCTCTTACACGCTGTGAATCCTCGTGGCGCTGGGTACTTTCTGTCCAGCCAGAGATTCCACAGCATGACAGAGGCTGTACTCGACGACCAGTACAGCATCAGTGCGGCAGGTAGATGCTGACACATGGGGCCGATCAATAGAGCCACCCAGAGTAAAGTCCTTCGAAGTATACCGGGCCACCTCCGATTTTTAGTGCTTTCGACACTATTCTTCGAGGTGTAGATGTTTGCGAACATGATGGCTGATGCAATGAATGGGAGGGCACCTGTAGGATCTGGAACAAGTAGATCCTGGAACCAGAGTACCCCCTCTGTTGCCAGCGAAGGCTCAAAATATGCAGAAGGTGTTACACGCGCAACGGTTTCCCCAAGCTCGTTCGTCATCGTTGTGCCTTCGCCTTTGACGGCTGCGATGACCATGCCTACCAGACCATCATGAGCGCCGCATTTCTGCCGTATGACCTCGGCCATGGCGATGAATATAGGTAGTTGCCCAACCGTCCACATGATTTGGCCACTCAAGCTGACGTTCCATCTCTTATCAATCGCCGACGTGACTTCCTTTATCTCTTTACTCGCAGTTACTATGCCCTGTTTTATTGTTCTGAAACCGCCGCGCTTCAATACCTCGTCACGTTTCTTGTAAGCAAGTGCTTCTCGGAGCGGTTGGAGACCAATGTATCGGGCCATAAGAGCGCGCGACCGAGTCCCGAATGTCGTAACAAGAAGACCGCGGGTGATGAAGGCGGTGATTGGTATGGCGGCATACCATGGTACGGCGGTGTGGACGAGCGACATCAGCTCGTGGGGAAGGTACAGGATGGCATCGACGAGGGGATCCTGTCGCGGGGCCGAAGCGTGGAAGGCGCGAGCCGATGGTCGACATATTGAAGATCTAGATGTGGTGGAGGTCCTCGGAAGCAGTTGGCATGCTGGCTGCCGCAGGAGGCGCGACGACAGCATCTTGCTGTAGTTTTGGTGTTGCAGCTGGATATCAAAATGTCCGATTCCCGAGAGGAAGAGGCTCCCACTAGCGCGTCAGGGTCCCACGCTCTCGGGCCGGCGCCAGGAACGAACCGATGTCATCCCACCTGAACAGCTGTCGCTTTGCCCAAACATTTGCCCATGGCTGAATGAGTCTTCGCTGTCTGTCTCTCCCTACTGTGTCCCCGCCCGGCGCTGTTCCACGATGGGTCTCTTACCCATCTTCCTCTCGCTACTGCTACCCGCACTCTTGGCTGCCGTCTTTCTTCCCAAGACCCTGCGCTTCGCTGCGGAAATAGTGGGACAACATCTCCGACGATCCTCCCGTACACGACGAGAGTTACTACTGGCTAGGGTAGCAAGCGAGACCAAGACATTCGAGGCGCAGCAAAAGAACAAGAAGAAAGAGGACGATGACTGGGAACAGGTCGGGAATACACCTCCTGGCAGTGCAGTGAAGGATGGACCGGCGAATAGCGAATGGGACGGCATAGTGGGCTTCTTCCACCCTTTCTGGTATGGATAGCATGCTCTTGGACTAAGAGTTGTCGCTGACAGGCTGTTCGTGTAGCAATGCAGGAGGCGGCGGCGAACGAGTCCTTTGGGCTGCGATCCGAGCAAACCAGAAGCGCTGGCCAAAAGCTACTTGCATAGTCTACACGGGCGACCACGACGTCGACAAAGCCGCCATATTGAAGCGTGTCAAAGACCGCTTCAACATCCAGCTATATCCCCCGACCGTCCACTTCCTCTACCTCACAACCCGCGACTGGGTACTCGCGAGCAGATGGCCGCGATTCACGCTACTGGGCCAATCTCTCGGCTCTCTCATTCTCGCCTATGATGCCTTCAGTCTTCTCGTGCCCGACATATTCATCGACACCATGGGTTACGCCTTCGCCCTCGGCCTCTCGTCCTTCCTCTTCCCGACCGTACCGACCGGCGCATACGTACATTATCCGACCATTTCCACCGACATGCTAGACTCGCTGCAGGTTGGGGGCCAAGGCATCAATGCAGGATCTGGCGCAGGATACCGAGGCGTGGCAAAGAAAAAGTACTGGCAACTCTTTGCGAAATTATACAGCAAAGTCGGCAGCACCATTGACGTGGTAATGACCAACTCTACATGGACGCAAAGCCACATCAAGTCTCTCTGGGAACCATACCGTATCAAACGAAGCAAGGCAATCGACATCGACGTCGTCTTCCCGCCCGTCGCAGTCGAAGAAGTCATAGAGGCCGTTCCAGTCTCCGAGTCTAGCGAGAAGGACCGTGGCCCTTACCTGCTCTACATCGCGCAGTTCCGACCAGAAAAGAACCACCGACTGATCCTCGAGGCCTTTGCATCCTTCCTGCACTCCAAACCCGACCTCCCAGCGTACCCCAACGATACCCCGAAGCTCGTTCTGATAGGTTCAGTACGGAACTCGCACGACGATGCAAAGCGCGTCTACGAACTGAGGCTTCTAGCACACGAGCTGCACATCAAGGACAACGTCGAGTTTATTTGCGATGCGCCGTGGCCGCAGATGCTAGAGTGGATGCGCAAAGCCAGTGTGGGAGTGAACGCCATGTGGAACGAGCATTTCGGAATCGGAGTGGTGGAATACCAAGCCGCTGGCATGATCTCTGTAGTCAACAACTCCGGTGGACCCAAGCTGGATATCGTGATTGAGGTCGACGGAAAACCTACCGGTAAGTCGAAAGCACCTCGTAATACCATATCCAGAACACTACTAACCTTTCACCAGGCTTCCATGCCACAACCGCAGAGCAATACGCCGACGGCTTCCGCAAAGCCCTCACACTTTCCCCCGAAGACACACTGGACATGCGACAGCGGGCTCGCCGGTCAGCGGAGCGCTTTACCGATCAAGTATTCGCCGAGAGGTGGCTGAAGAACACGGAGAAGCTCGTTGCCCTGCAAATCGAGCGCACAGCAAAATAAGGAGCGATTCACAAGACTGGGAGCATGGCGTTATACTGGGAATTTTCGATACCACACGTGAGCGTTGGGGCGGTTGCATACCACTTAGGAGTCTAGCATCCGATATGAATTCAACTTCTTGCTATCTGTATGTCACGGAGTACGCGGGTAGAAGTGATGAGTGATTTGCACATGTGCTGGCTGAGCTTTTTTGTATTCTGTCCCTTCTTTAGGGGGTTATAGCTACGTAAAGATATTCAAGTGGATGTAAACATCCCTATCCAGGAGTCCTTAACGCAAGTTCGATCCGACCGATCCAAACAGGTCGTCATCCTTACTAGCATAGCTTTTCGTAAAACGAGCATTAAGCGGCTAAAAGCCAATCGGTGAATGAATACAGCGCAAACAGCATGATAGCAGCAGAAGAGGAAGAATCAAAGTGGCGGGACCAGCCAAGCCAAACCAAGAATGCAAATAATCAAGCCAGATCAGAATCGCTCGAGTTCCTGGAAGCGCTCAACAGGGTCGGCGAAAGACCGCGTCAAGCCGACTGATGCCCAAAAGTCGTCACTGACATCTTCCCTGCGCGCGAGACGCTCCAGCAACGACCGCGCATCACGGAGCTCCTGATCGAGTGGTGGCGGTTGCGGCGATTCCGCGGGTATGAGTGGAGGCATACCCTCGTAGTCGTTGGCGCTCACGGGTTCCTCTGCTGGTCCGTCGAGCTGGGGGATTTGCGGTCTCTGCGGCGCTTCCGTGTCGGCATCCCGCCAGATGCCAGAGTTGTAGAAGCTGTGAACGACCTCGCTGGCGTCGCGGGATCGGTCGATTACGCGGAGTCCGTAGCGTTCTGTATCCCGCGCAGGAGGTTCGCTGGAGAAGTACGATGGGCGCATTCTTCGGCGAGGGGCGGTCGAGTCTGAGATATTCAAGCGATTCCTGCGGGCCTCTGTGCCGGTACGACGGCGTATGCTGCCGCGTACGTCCATCTCTTCTTCTTCGGTGTCGGAGGCTGAGTCGTCCTCCGAGGTATCGCATGCCCGCATGAATTGCTCGTTTTGTGGAGGGGAAGGACGTCGTGATGGCACTGTAAGGTGGGTTTGCGACGATACGGCCGAGTTGGCACTTCCTGCTCGTGAGCTGGGATGCGAATTTGTAAATGAGGCTGCCGCTGCGGCTGATGCGAATGATGACCCCGCACTTGGTGCGACGGGGTCGTCCACGACGGTGGTGAGGAAGCTGTCCCATTGCAACTGATCTTCAAAAGGACTGACGCTGCGATTCCGGTCGCCTAAGCCATCCAGCGCACCAGCTGGACTCCAGGACTCGCGCAGAGAGCTGGCAGGTAGCGGTCCGTCAGCAATGGTGCGGCGACCCATTCTACGCAGCGGAGGGAATGCCACAGCGTGGTTCTCGCCTGTTTCGTGGCTCTCCTCAGGCGCATTCGCACTATCATCTCGCGTCGATCGATCAGCACGGGGGCTCTGAGAACGCGTTGATCGTCTGGTAGCGCGACGGTATGATCTATATTCGCGCATGGCTGCAAATGGATCTTGCGCATCGCGTTGTGCCTCCGTTTCGGACGTCCGCGACGCTGCCGCTGGCGCAAATCCCGGGGTGAAAGCGGGCAGGGGGCGGTCATGGTCGGGTGTGGCGCGCGTCTCGTACGCGCGCATGTAGCCATCTAGGCGATTGCGCGACCGGCGCACGCTGCTCTCGTCGCGTTGTAGAGTAGGTGGGTGTCTGGAAGGCTCGTTGCTGCGGTATTCGGTCCTCGACACTTCGGGGACGGGTGGCGGTGCCAGACGCGCGCGATGCGACGAGCGAGGAATCCATTCAATATGCGGACCGGAGATGAGGAAATCCGTGTCGAGGGCGCTGTGAGGGCGCGGTGACCTGTTGGGTCTGACGCGGCGGCGGATGGGTGAGCGTGAGCCGGCAATGTCAGCCCTCAGTGCGTCTTTCTTCGCGTCTTCTTCGCGATTAATGTTCCATCCGATCGGGATACCCATGGCGCCAAATGTGTGATCTGCTTCGTTCCAAAAAAGATGGGTGAGGTGCGGTGTTGATGGTGACGCGCCGGATGATGCTAATGGGATGGGTCGGAGAAGGAACTAGGGCGGCAGAGCGGCGCACGTCGCAGCCGCCTTAACCAGGACAGTGAGGCTGAAGGGTCCGGGGGAGGCGCAGAACTTCAAGCGGGATGACAGCGCTGGCACTTGTCTCCCAACATTCATATAGCAAACGTCTTTAGTCTAGATTATCACCTCTGGATAGCTTGTCTCAGCTTCACTTTACTGTGTATCGCAGTTCGATGTTCCCACAGCAAACGACCCATCGTCTTCGCCAGGCGCGACCGCGATCGCCAAGCCTCAGTTACCCAATGCAGCAAGGTCGCACCTGTCCGCAGCTTTTGGTCCACTCGCCCCAATGAGTCAACTTAACCTGCAGGTACATCGTTTCAGAACATTCCGCGTCTGCCTGGATCCATAGTTGCCTATGCTACTGTAAACTACTCGTCTCGTGGTCATGATCCAGCCTGGCTTGGAACGGATCAGTCTGCTTCTGAAGAATGTCCACTTTCCGTGGAAATCGATACATGTCGCTGGCACCAACGGCAAAGGATCCATTTGCCACTATGCCTCGAGGCTCCTTTCCAAGCGACTCACAATTGGCAAATTCACATCTCCACATCTCATAGACAGGTAGGCACGCTGTCACGTGAGCTGGTTCTCATCTAACTTTTCCAGATGGGACTGTATAAGCATCAACCATAAGCCCGTGGAAGAGGCGCTCTTTCGCAAGATCGAGAAGCACTACCTGGACCTGAGTATAAGAGATGGCATCAGTGCTTCAAATTTCGAAATATTGACCGCCACTGCTTTCCACATCTTCAATGAAGCCAAAATAGACATCGGCATCGTTGAAGTGGGCATGGGCGGAAAGCTCGACGCTACCAATATATTGAACAACCAAGCGGTTTCAGTCATTGCAAAGATAGCACGAGACCACGAAGGCTTTTTAGGTGATACCCTAGAAGAGATCGCACTCCACAAAGCTGGCATCCTCAGGCCGGATGTGCCCTACCTTGTCAATCCTAAAAATGAGGGAAACGTCGTAGAGGTCATTGAGGAACATGCTCGCAGCATTGGGGCAGGACCTTGTTTGGAATATGACCCCCCGGGTTTTTCGAAGATGCTGTTTGCGAACGAAGACCGGCCACCAAAACCGACCGATCAACGAGAAAATATTGTCCTCGCAGCGAGGGCTACGATGGCAGCAATGGAGAGTCTCGGCAAAGAGATGAAACCGTTTGTGATGCAACAAACCTTGCACGGCGCAAGGAACATTCCATACCCAGGACGACTAGAGCCGGTTCGAGTACCGCCTATCTTTGGTGTGCCAAGCACGGATGGCACGACTGGAGTTGGTCAAAAAGGAGAGTTTATCCTGGTAGACGGAGCTCATAACGCCGACGCTGCCACACTGCTGAGTGGCCACGTCGGACGGAATTTGCGGGCAAGGAAGAAGGTTCCTGGTGTTCAAAGGCCACGCAAGGGATGGCCTATCACATGGGTACTTGCAATGACCGATGGGAAAGATGCACATAAGTTCCTGAGAAACATACTACACCGAGGAGACAATGTCGTCACTACATCCTTTGGTCCGGTGGACGGTATGCCTTGGGTGAAACCAATGCATCCAAAACGACTCCTCGCCATAGCAAAATCGATCGAGCCCACTATCACAGGGCTAGCTGTGGAAGAAGGCGGGCCGCTCCGAGCGCTTTGTACAGCAAAATACCTTCGAGAACCCGAAGGACCGATCGTCCTGACAGGTAGTCTGTACCTTGTGGGTGACCTTCATCGCGATTTGCGGGCGAACTATGGAAAGGACTACTGGAATAGACCACATTTTGAGGAGACCAGGAAGAAGTTTGCAGCGATGCTAGAGGAGGAGAAGCACAGAGCCAACCGGCTGCTCGGCGGACCCATCGATTCCTTTGATCAACCTCTTCATCTCAATGCCGGAAAAGGCAAAGAGAGCGATGAATGGAAAAGGCAGCAGGCGAACCGCGAAAAGCGGAGGGTCATGCAAGAAGAGATCGAGGCTCTTGACCGAGAAATGGAACTTCTCACAGCCGAAGAGCAGCGTCTCACAAAAGGGCGCACACCGGCTACAAATAACGACACACCGGCTACAGATAAGGGATCAAATCCACCCCGTATCCACAACCCAGCAATAACTTTGTTAGAGGAAGGCGCACCCCTTCCCAGCAAATACAAGACGAAGACCCTTGAAACCGGGGCAAAGATCAGATATCACAAAACAGTGTCGTCGTCACTGGATGAGGAGAAACGCGTGGAGCCTTCTCCTCCTATACATAGGGCACCCCTCAAGGCCGACTCATACAGTCCGACCACCTTGGATAATGGCGGAAGGATAAGATTTCACAAAGTAGAGTAAGTGGCTCAGCCAACAACAGCGAATGGCGTACCGAAACTGACCAGTGAATAGGAGCAGGAGTGGCACGCTGGTGGTCAACTTGAATCACCGTCGGGAGTAGACGTTCGATCGGCGCTTGGAGGTCGATATCCTAACCTGTACGATATGATTGTGTATGAATGTTGCGGTAGCGGTGGATTGCAGTCTGATTGTGACGTGGTATGTGCAAGGAGACACTACTGTGCAAATGTCATTGTATCTTCTCGGTTCTTTATGTGTATATCGTTACCGAACTTATCCTGGGGTTTTTAGTGCATTACACAAGTAAATGTGCTTCAGTCCCTATCGTACGCTCTTGACTCCAAGTTCTGTCCCAAAGAGCACAAGAGCGCACGTGCAGAAGCAAGTAGCCGCTCTCCGGCGATACAGCATCTAGCGGTCACAGATCTACTCAGCTCGCAAACTCCACTTTTTACTAGTGAAACTACCGCATGCGGTATCTTTGGGAAGAAAACCGTGGATTATGGCGATCTCTTGGCACAGCGAAACGTCGCGATCAGTTCTGAGAGGGCGCTGCCCCCCGCGGCGGCGCCGGCGTTAGCGGCCAGCACAGACCACCCCACACAATATTCGATTTCGACAGTCGAGCATCGTGACCCCGACAAGCCTACGCACGCCCGATTCAACTCCGCCGACAACAAGTCAATACTGTCAGTAGCCCTTTTTTGTGCAGCCGTTGAAGGAGCCGCCATAAAAGCACAAATTTAGCTGACTTTGAAAATAGCAAGCGACAATCCCCCGTCCAAAACCCTCCAACCACACATCATGTCTCACGAGTCGGTCTGGTATTCGCGCCCTAGGACTTACGGCAAGGGCTCCCGCGAGTGGTACGTTTGAATCCAAAATGTCGATACACTAGATGGAGGAGGGGGAAGAGGCGCCGATTATATATGCGGCTGGGGCCAGGGCGAGCGCACCGTGTTGGTCTGCGCGAGGGGAGGGATTGGATGCACCTGATGCAACGGGCCAGGATACCAGTACGCGATGGCTAACACAGTACTCACAGCCGCGTCTGCACCCACCCCGCTGGTCTGATCCGCAAGTACGGCCTCAACATCTGCCGTCAGTGCTTCCGCGAGAAGAGCTCCGACATTGGCTTCGTCAAGGTACGTCCTTGTTACCCACATTTGCACAAAAGCACGCATACTCACATCGCAACAGCACCGATAGATTTTCTCTCTACCGTACGCTTCGAGGGCTGGAGTAGAAGGCGCATGTGACGACGATGATTACCTGACGATACGATACAACAATGTTACCTCGACCCGACCGCCCCACACGATCAAGCAAGAGGACGGATATGGGTCTGAGATAAAAGGAAAAGCAGGCTGAGAGAGTGGGCTTTGTAGTCGGGTGGGGATGGTTCTGCATGGCGTATTTCCTCATACTGTGTTTACGGGCAATGGGGGATACCCGGCCTTGCATGCAATGAGAAATCAATCCTGAATTCACAATACGGCTCTCACCTGTGGCGTGAATACATGGTTTATTGGTGCACTGATGTAACAGAGGGGCGTCTTTCGAAGTCAGGACACATGATGCAGGTTATCATCGACAACTGGGACCTAGGGCTCGCCACCCCGACACCATATCTCATCATCGATGGCCTGGTCTTCTTAGTCCCACCATTACACAGTCATGTGTAGGGCGAGCGCTCATCTTCCTCGTCATCTCACAGAACTCGTCAAGTAGCAGATGATACAATATCGCCAGCACAAGCAAACAGCAGATATACATTGAGGACAAGGCAGAAGCATCCAATCTCATTCATACACAGGTATATACGTCAACCTCTTGATATCAAATGCGCGCAAACGAAAGCAACAAAACAAGACGTAAGAGACATGTACAAATTACAACCTTGACTCATGACATCCCGACGGCCAACTGTTCAAAGAGTCGAGAGCACGAGCATCCGTCATCCACCCATTCATGCCCGCCATGCCCTTTCATTCATCGCCCTTGATTGCCATGAACAAACGGGCAAGGAGAAATTATTCCCCTTCTCTTGATTCCACAAACACACGTGTTGCTTACTCCGCCTGAGGCATACTCTCCACCTCTTCACTCAACGCCCGCCAGTTATCCGCCTGCAGCTCCGCATACTTGACACGTTCCTGCGCCCACTCCTGATGCAGTCTACTAACGTGGTATTGCGACTTTTGGAAGAAGAGCAGTTCGTCGCGGATGCATTCTTGGATGAAGACGCCGCGGGCGTGTTGTTGGACGATGGATTCCTTATCCTAGTATCACGCGTTAGACGACCATTTCATTGAATAACGGGGATTGAAAACTAACCTTGAAAATGGCATCCTCCACCTTCTCCGCTTCACCGGGCTTGATCTGCTCGGCGGGCTTCTGGCGGATGTTGTGGAGCTTGGTTTCGTTGTTTGCGATGCGCTTTTCCAGTTGGGGGATGTTGTCGCGGGCGTACTTGTCTCGGCGGTCGAACATGTCGCGTACGCTGACTAGAGTGTCTCTCTGTCTCTTCAGGTCTTCGAGAACACCTTCTTCCCATCCTCTTGATTCGTCTTCTAGCAATTGTCTGCTGGAGTCGAGGTGTCGCGCTGTAGCGTTCATGCCCTCGTTCAACAATGGCACGTCGTTTGTGTCGACGGCGTATGTTTCTTGACTTGACTCTGTGAGTCCGCTGAGAGCAGAGGAGAAACGTGCGTATTCCGCTGCCATTCCTTCGTTTCGGCGGGAGAGGCGCTCCATCATGCTGCAGAGGGTGATGTAGGTTTCTGCGCTGCGTCGGACGCCGGATCGGACGGTGTCAAAGAGCTCAGGGAGGGTCTTCGGGAGGGAGTCTTCGAGATCCGGTGGTAGGGGTTTGCCGGTAAATTCTTCCTGAACAGATAGGTTGGCTTGTTTGCGCCATACTGCGAGTTCCTGTTCCAATTAGTACGTGCTGGGCAGTCTCCAAACAGATTAAACCTACCGTAGGTACTGTCAGGAACATGACTACCAGCTGCTCCTGGTTCAGCACTGGATGCCGTACGAGCGCGTTGGTGAAGCGCGCAAGACCCTTTCTTCGCTTCTCGAGGAAAGTGGCATCCGCAGCTATTGGGTTGCCGTTGACTAAGAAATCTCAATACGTATCAAGGCCACAGCAGGATGAGTACTTACTACCGACCCTCTTTGGGGGCAACAATGGCAATTGTCTGAAGGGATACCGCTTGTGCAGACAGTCCAGCAGCCAGACGAAATCACTGTATCGGCGCACGACCTTTGTGGTGCGTTTCGAGCTGGCGACTTCGTAGTTGCGGTGCTGGAACATGAACATGCCCTCTTTCTCCGAGAGCGCAGTAATGGTAATGACCTCTTCGTTCCCACTGCCGCCTGGATTCAGTCGCCCAATGGATCTGCCCAACTCTGGTGTCGCATTGGACCCACCCTCTCCTCCTGCGGGTGCGCCAAAGCCTTCTTCACCCAAACCAGGGGCAGCGAATGGCTGGCTCGCTCCACCATTGTATCCGCCCCAGCCACCTTCACTGCTCAAAGAACTTGGCTGGACGGGCTGCGGGATGTTGGAGGAAGCGGCGGTCGATTGTGTTGTAAATTGACTCGTCGTTCGTGCGGTTGGAGGTAAGCTCGAGCCGTTGGTGTGCGGTTGCGAGCTTGTATAGCTCGCGTGGCTGTGGCCTCTGTGCAGGTCGGGGCTGCCCCAAGGATCCGCCTCTGGGTCGCCGAAGGATTGCTTGCGCATAGGCGCGCTCGACTTGCTTGCAGGAGACGGTTGCTGCGCAGACGGCTGGCGTTGCGGCGCGGGAGGGGTCGGGGGCTGGACTTGTTGGGGAGGAGGTGATGGTTCGCGGGCCTTGGTGGACTGCGGCAGCGTCACCGTTGGGACGGGAAGATCTGGCGGGGCGTCAATGTCGTTCTTTCGCGGCATGCGCGACAATGCTAACACTCACTCCTTTTCCTCTCGTCGACGCTGTCTAGGGTGATGTCCTCATGCTCTTGCGCCAACCCAATCAGGGCGAAGACAACATTGAACTCGTTCCTGCCCAGTTCGGCGCTGCCACCGGACGGTAGTACAATCTCGAGTATCTTGGACTGCGCGTGACCGGGGATATCGCTCTCGGCCAGTAGCTTCTTAACACCCTCCACGCTGACCCCATTGCCTTCGCGGTCGCCAGCGTCTAGCAGTGCGTCGAAAGCGTCAATGTACGAGTCGGGCACGTCCGAGGCAGGCAGCAGCGACTTGACGAGAGCTTCGCGTCCGGCTTTCTTGGGCGTGGGGAAGCCCCAGGGCGAGTCGTTGGCGTCGAGGTCGTCTGCGAACAAGCTGTTGCCCGTCTTGCCCGCGGGCTTGGGATCGTCATCGAAGAGCGACGACGACTGCTTCGCGCGCTGCGGCGGGTCATCGTCACCGAATAAAGACATTGTCGTCTGGAGAAGATGCGCAGCCGACTAATTATTTCTAAGCTGCACGTCGTCGATGGACAGAATGCAGGGCCACAGCTTAGACTGGAGGTGCTACACGCGATGATAACATGGAGCTATGATGCGGCGGTGCAAGGAACCGGGCTCCACTAACGCCCGTCCCATGCCCTACCAGATCGTCACAGCCTTATCAATGCCTTGGCACACCTGCTTGACTTTTGACAACTGTAAACGTAGGAGTTACTGACAAGTGCAAACGTATGATTTACTGATTTATTGATATTTTGCTGTACATGCTATAGCGCTTAATAGATCGCAGTATCCACTGCTCCCCCTGTCGTCGCAGGCTTGCGCCATTCCACCTAAATCAAAGAGCCTGACCTTATGGCCGGCGGGTATCCATCCCTCATACAAACACCAAAGATTTTTTAAGTTCCAATTGCGCCATTCCATGCCGATGCTGTGTGGAGTTTCCACTTTCCTCAATCCATGCCATCAATGCGCCGTTCAATGTGGGGGTATATACGTGCTATCAACGTTCGAAATATAAACAGAAACATGCGAGAGAAGATGGTGCGCCGACAATCTACCTGTCGTGATCTGTCCGAGTGTGGTTTTCCGGCCTGCTAAAGTCGATGGTTGATGTCGACTCGTCTTGTGGCAACGGTGAACTTGGTGCAGACGGCGGTTGTCGCATCTCTGTCCCAAGACCACCATTGTTGTGTTGGCGACCAAGCGGGGCTGCCGGCGAGAACCGGATACGGGGAGTGCGTGTGGAGTTTGGCGAGGCCGACAGGTTAACGACCTCGCTTGAGTTAGTCCCTCCATGAGATTGATCTTGTTCGCTCGGAGTTGGCGCACTCGCTTGCTGCGTACCCGCACTGGCAGAGGACTCGTCCTGTTGCGCTTGTTGCTGTTGTCGGATAATGTCCGGAGACCAGGTTTGGCCCCGAGGTTGGGCAGGAATGATTGTGACTGGTAGAGTCGTTTCGTGCTGTGACCCAGGCTTCTTCTTCGACCTGAGCTTTTCGCCTTGCTGTGCGGCAAAAGTACCCAGGCGATCGGCTAGAGCTAGCCCGTTGTAGTTGCGAGGGGGTATGTTGGCTGCGACGTCGTCTACCGCGAGTGGTTCGATGACCTGCCCCCTCTGGAGTTCCTTTGGCGGGGTCCGTCCTTTTCGTCGGAATGGGTTTCCTAAAGCTTGCCATTGAAATCTACCCCGGCTGGTGACAGGTTCCAGTTCTCCTCCCTTCTCAGGATCCTCAGGGTCAGCTGGTTGAGCCTGAGGTTCCTGTTGTGCGTTTTGTGTTGGTGGTTGTGTTTCACGATTTCCTGGTCGATCGTCTGCTGGTACGTGCCGTGGATTCACAGGTGTATCGCTGATAGGATGATAGCGGACTGTGTATACAGTCGAGTCAGCACTGGTGGTGTCTGTCCTGCTGACCGGTGATGCGATGACTGGTACCGGAGGCGGGGTCTGCACTCGTACATAGGCCCGCGAGTTGCGGTCTCCACGTGCAGCAGATGCGGATCTTCGCACAACCGGGGGTGGTGCAGGAATGTGTATGGTGCGCTTCTTTCGTGCTTCTGCTCGTGGCGATTCGGTCATCTTGCGTCCAAACCTCTGAGCAAGGTCGTTGAAGCGGCCGGCATGTGCTGAGGTGAACGCGCCAAAGCCGCCTGAGCTTCCCCCACTCTTCTTCTCATCTTTTTCTGATAGCTGGCCCTTGCGTTTTGAAGGCCACTTGGAGTCGGATGGGGTGTTGTCGAGCATGTCGTCTCCGTCGTATATTTCTCTCCCTAGGATTCCGTCTTTTCTCTCTTCTCTTTCTAGCGCTTCGATGCGCTCAACCCACTCCCAAACGATGACACTGGCAGCGGCAGCCCCTACCCAGCGGAAGTAGTCTCCCCATCCGGCAATGGTATAGTTGGCGATATCGGTAATGAAAAATACGACGGGTGTGAGAATGGCGATGATAGATAGCAGGGCAACGACGCTCATGTTCCACATCATGGAGTGGTAGAAGGCGTATCGTCTCTTGGTGATGGCATAGTACATGACCCAGGCGGCGTAGAGCATGCTGAGTGATAGTTGGAACAAGTAGCTGAGGGCGGGGATCGCGGTGTCGAAATGTGCGGGGCGGCGTTGGTTCTCATAGGGACCGAAGCTGTTCAGACAGCTGAATGCAATGTCGAGCAGGATGAGAGCGAATCCGACCCATTTGATGATGACCTTCTCTTTGTGGCGCGGGAATAGGCGTATCAGAGTCTGTACTTGTGCGAGCCAGAGGAAGATGTCGGAAACAACGCGCGAAACCTTGATTTCCATGCCAGCCACGACCTGGTCGCGCAGCTCCATGGCGTCGATGAAGCCCTCCTCGTACTGGCGTTCGGCGATCTTAAACGTGTCGGCGGTGGCGAGCGTCAGGGAAATGGCGACGGTCAGGGCCGCGGCCTTCTGCAGCCATGGACGGCTTCCGACTCCAATGATCGATCCGCTCCCTGTTGCGCCGCTGATCATGCCGCGTCGTCCCATGAGCCCTGAGCGTCCCGAAGCGTTGCCGACGAAGAAAGTGCGTGGTGTGATGATGAGCATGATGACGAGCATCCAGGCGATGACGGTCGCGGCGCCTGTCGCGTAGGCCTGGGGCGTGATGGAGGCGTGGAAGGGGTCGCGCATGTCGGCGACGCTGGTGATGCCCCCCGTGCCGTCGTCGATGTTGCCCTGCTGGGTGGCCGTGTTGGTGCAGAGCGGGCGGAAGACGGCATTCTGGTCGAGCGTGATGGTGTTGCCGGGCGAAATTTCGATGGTACCGTGGGCAGGCAGCTTGTACGAGGGACAGTGCTGGTAGCGGTCGTCAGTCGCGTGCGTGGAGGGCGTCGCGGTCGTGATACTCACGTAGGGTCGGGTGGCATCGGGCGCGCGACGGTCCAGGAGAGGCGCTCCATGCCGCCAGGACTCGGCCTCCCACATGCTCGGTCGGCGGTTATACTGGTCCAGCAGCAGTTCGTGTCCGGTAGAAGAAGCCCATGGAGATTCAGACGAGCGACATGGCCTGTGTGTGGTGTTGAGGTCGAGGGTCGCCGTCGTGGGTTAAGCGTCAAGGCCAAGTGGGAGGTGTCTGGGCGAAGCTTGAGGGAATGCAGGCGGTCCCGGTGGCACCTGCCGTTCCAGACTGCCACTGCCCGCCGCTGATTGGCGCGTCTTTCGGCCCTTCCAAACAGAAAGTCAGAAACTACCACCAGCCGCGGAGCCCCCAGTCACTCCGCAGCCCGAAACGTCGCAGACTGAAGCCAGCAGAGTGGGCCGCGTGTGCAACTCCAAACTGCTTCACGCGCGCTCTGGGCTTTCTCGCCCGTATCAATCGCGAACACTGTGCAGCCTCCTCAGGGTGAGTCTCGTCCGCGCATGAACCAATCTCGTCGGCGCAGGGTGGCAGGGCGCGCGCAGCCTCGGATCATATCGGGGAGACATGGGGGACCCTCTTTTCGCGACTGGGGAAGCTGGATGCCTTCCCCAGCACTGACAGCAAAATCTAACCACCTGGCCGCTACTGCACCCGCCAGATCAATGTGTTCATGCGACGATGAACTGCAGAAAACATGGTTTGGCCGTTCCCTGCTCACGCTTCAAACGACAGCTCGGGGCTAAGATTCACTACTGCTACTGCGTCTATCCCAGCCCAGGCCTGAGGCTCACAGATGGCGTGATCTCGGTGACAGCTGCACCATGACTGAAGCCCAGTCCGCACAACAACATCGATATTCTTAGTTCAACGTCGACTTCATCCCAAAACCGGATTCTGCGTCCTCGTAATGCACCAGCGAACACATCATCGCGAGTGGTCTGTATACCAGCCGTTGTAGCCGGGCATCGTCCGAAAAACACTTCGAGTCTACCACGTGCATGCGCTTCGCTTAATTGAAAAGAGCGCATTCAGTTCATTCGACACACGAATCGAGCTGTCTCGATCTGTTCAACCTTGAGAACACCAACCTCAAGAGGCAAACGGGACAAGCTGCTTCGTGCGGGCGAACATCCGGGAAAGCTTGAACACGCCCACGTTCTGGCCATGCGCGTCTAGAACCACCAACACAGTTCAGCCTGGTCTGACGCGCTTGATCCTTCCGCGAACACCTCTGCAGCTGTGCGCCAAGGGACACTACATGCTGCCGACTTCCGCTCCTGACGCCGCTCATAGCCTGCAGTCAGTGTCGCGCAACATGACGAACCTATGGAACGTGCTGTCAGCCGAACTCTGTTGTCAGCTCTCACCGCTTGCGATAATTTGGGACTATGTATACAGCGAACAGGTATCACCAAAACCGTCATCTTCACGTTCATCCGCTGGAGTTCGACAAAAAGATACTCGAGTCTCATGTCGAGCGTAGACTCCCGAACACCGCATGCGATTAATTTGTATGTCTGCGTGACATGCCGGTCCAAACTGCCCTTCCAACACGCGCGCTCTTCTATTTTACACATCCCCTACAGTATCTTACGCTTTGCTCTCTGTATCTTGGCGCGGCATAGCTTTTCTAAGGATTGGAAATGTTCATATGTAAGTGTGGGATCTAAAACCTTCTAGGTGCACAGAGGTATCACAATCGGGTAGCTTGGTGCCCTGAAGCTCGCCAAACGAGGGTATCATCGCCTTTGAGGATATCAAGCGGGTTTGTAGCATTGACTTATGAGATGTCTTGTGGAAACCTGAGTACGTGAGTCCGTACGTAAAGGTTGGAACTGTTTGCTGTGCACACTCCATTGCCAGACATGTATGTGAAGCCACATTCAATGCAACGAACGCGTTTTCACATAGGAGTATGTGAATCTAGTCGATGTGCTAGGTATAAGTATCCCTCGACATAGCCATCCTTGCGTTGCTTCTTTAGAACACGCATTATACTATCGATAATTACATATACCTTTCAACTTACTCATCACTTCAATCAGCATTCGCCTGGAGCGAGCATCAGCACATCAATCAATCACGTTTCTTCCAGTCACGCACAACTACAAAGAGACCATTCCAACGTCACCTAGCTATATTACGCCTGATATCCCATCGACAATCCCACTTCTTGGAATAGCATCAGTTCACGCAGGAAGTGATATCTTCAAGCTCTTTAGAACATGATGAAAGACTCAGTGTTAGCACCAAAGAGTAAGATCGATGTGAATACATACCGCAAACAGCTCCAATCCTTGGAAGCACTGCGGGCCGGAAAACCAGAACCCAATTTCAACAAGAAGAAGCGGGTTCCGCCCCCAAACGAGGGAAAGGGCCTGTATGACCCAGTGTTGGCGCCAAAGAGCAAAATCGAGATGAAGAACTATCGCCAACAGGTCAAAGCCTTGGAAGCTCTGCGTGCCGGAGAGCCAGAACCCAAATTCAAGAAGAAGTGGGTTGAGCCCCCAGATGACGGAAAGGGTCTACCACCTGCTGTTATAAGAAAGGATACTGTGGTGCAGAGAAAAAAACGCTTATTGGGGGACCGGCTGGGACGAGCAGAAAAAAGCTGAGCGTCTTGAACATAAAGAGGCACAGGCACAAAAGAACCTCAAAGCCATCAACAACGCTCGATCTAGAGCGGAGAAGAAGAGGAATGACCACGCGAACACTGTTCGAGCTAGGGGCATGCCAGAAACCTATTTCAGGAAGAGTATGCCAGCGGCTGCGAAAATGATAGACATGTGCGATCCAGAACCACGTGGAGGGCCGAAAATCACGACTAGAGCGCAGCGAAGTGAAGATTCCTATACCGCTAGTGGCTGATGTACCAGCTCGCAGACCAAGCCTTCGCGGGAAGTTGAAAGCCGACAAGGCAGCGTATAAGAGACCACCGCAGCTAGAAGCAGAGCCAGAGATACTCAAAGGGAAGGCACTGTACAAAAAATTGACGACACCCTCGGCCCAAACCCCGACTCGTAGAATGATTTCAACGCGTACGGCCAATCAACGATTAACGGAACGGGCATTTTAGTTCCAACTTATTATGTTCCAACAGATGAGGAGAAGGAAGCAGCGGAGAAAGCAGCGAGGGTGAAGGTTTTACAAGCCGCTGAGAGAGAGCATGATGCTATGCTGAGAAAGCTTGAAGATTCTTTCGAAGACCAGGACAAAAGACTCGAAGCGAGGCACAAGAGAGAAAATATCGATGACCGGATCGAATTACGATCAGAAGAAAGTCTGCGTCAAAGGCGCGATGTAGCGTTTCTGAAAAAAGGGATCAGTTGGACAGTTCAGAGCACTCTACTAGACTGCAGCTAGGCATGATTAGCAGGATTTCAAGGAGGATTGGTTCCGGATGAGATGCAGTAAGCAGGCCGAGCTAGACATAGAGGAGTTATACATGTATTGAATGGGGCGCTTTCGACGGGAACCCAAACCTGACTGTCGATTGGCGAGTGCGGTGACATTGATTAGTTACAACACTTCTGCTAAGCACCAAGATTAGTGGAACATGCGTGAAATCAAACCAACTAGACTAATGTCTCACTGAAGAGATATCAAGGCACATGAGCATTTCGTAATGATGGTGAATGTTGTTTAGCGAATGTTTGTGTTACAGGTTCGTTCTGTGCAGTTGACGGTAGACCGCATGACGCTAGCGCACGTGCTCGCGCGCCTGCCTGAATCGCCGGGTCCTTGCAGATGCGCACTCTTTCTGCCGCCCCACCGTCATCGCAAGGAAGACGCATTGTTGCCGTCCTGGAGCACTCTCTACAAACGTTTGGATAATATAATAGTCGCGCATCTATCCTCGGGGTTTTGCGACACTCGCACATCTACAGCGACGTTTTCGCAACGCGATTGTCCGACGCGACGGCGCTGCGCAAGATATAATCTGGGGCGACACTTCAGTGAGAGACATCCATAGTGAAGCAGACTCCAAGACTGGACACGCCAAGATGGCACCCAAGAAGGCGCGCGATCGCAAACGGCAGACCAAAATCAACTTTTCACCTGCCTCCCATTCCTCACCTGCGACTAAATCGACTGCCGCCACGACTATGGGAACCTCGCCGTCGCGGCCGAACATCACGGCTACGACACCGACAAGACGAGCGCCTAGCAGAGTTTCCAACAAAAGCAACAACAAGAAGCATGATTCTTCGAGCGAGGACGAGTTGGTAGTGGGAACAAACAAGGCGATGCAGTTAGGGATGCCAGTCGGGGGCACAGCGCGTGGTATGTTCGATGGATCGAACAATGGCTCTGCCAGCTCAGAGACGTCGGAAGACGAAGACGAAGTACAAGTGGAGCAACCGAAGTCGCGAAAGCGGAGACGAGCACCGACGCCCAGCGAATCTGAAGACGAGGAACCGACAGTCACAGTTATCCCGCGCAAACGACAACGCCGTGTTATCGAGATCGGATCAGATACATCGGAGAAACCGAAGAGCAAGAAGAAGGAAGAGAAGAAAAAGAAGACTCAGTCTTCGAAGGCCAGCAAACGGCGAGAAAGGAAGGAGAGTACACCAGAGGAGGAAGAGTTGCGGCCTGCGCCTCGCAGCAGCCGAAGAAAGACTGCGGAGAAGGCCCCGACACCAGACGAAGACGAGGATGAGGACGAACCTCTTACTCCAGCACCGAGCTCGAGGCGGAAGATCGTCCGCAGGCGTTCTCCATCCGCTGAAGAAGAGGAGCAGAGCCCACCTCGAAGCACGAGGCGCAGACTGAAGAGACGAAAGTCACTTTCAGAGGACGAGGAAGAGCCGTCAGCCACGCCCCAACTCACAAATCGTGGGGATTCTGCTTCAGACGATGAAGACGAGGAAGCGAGTGAGGGAAGTGCAAACAATGACGAGGACGACGAGGAGCAAGACGAACTGAAAGAGGAACTTGCGTTCCTGCGATCCTCACCATTACCTGATCGCGGCAGACTAAGAAGCACGCAAGGCAAGCCCAAAAACAAACGCCAGGAAGCTCTAGAAGCATTGAAAAGACGGCGTGCTGGTACCAATGAACTGCCCTCTTCTGCGACACCTGGGCGCAAAAGAGCGGTTGTGGTGGAAACAGACTCCGAGTCTGAACTCGAGGTTATCAAGGAAGAGCCAGACAGTGATCTTGAGATCTTGGAACAGGATGACATCGAAGACGACGAGCAAGAGTCAGACCGCGATGCCAACGCCCTTGACATGTTCCAGGAAGACCAAGAAGATGAGCACTTCATCGACGACGATCCGGACAATGTGCTCGGAGAACCGTCTGTCAATGACGATCTCGATGAAATGCGTCTGGCGTTCAGTCTGTCGCGCGCGAAAACACGGGATCTGTTCAAACACGCTGTCGAGTGGATGGTCATGAAGAAGATTCATCCAGCTTTCGATGCGGAGAAGAACGTTTACGTGCTGACTTTCCGCAAACTGGACGACGAAGTGAAGGGTCTCGCGGGTTCCAAGTACACATCCTCAGCCTGGACAGCAGACTTTACTAGAGCCATTCGCGCAAGACCGTTGCTCTTGATGAACGAACTCAGCGCTGCCGAAAGGGCCGTGATGTCACCACATTGCGAAGCATGCAACCGAACCAACCATACTGCGAGCTTCGAGGTCCTCTTCCAGGGCCAGCCCTACCACCCGGAGACACTGGAACCTCTCGCCAATGCTTCAGATGACAGCGATAGCGACAGTGACTCCGCCTTATCCGCCGACTCTGAAACCCACCTCAACGGCGAAAAGCCAACCTTCAACTACCAAGGTGACCGGATACCACCAGAGTCCCACCGCTTCCCACTGGGTTCGACTTGCAAAGCTAATGCCCAAGTTGCGCATACTTTGTACCACTGGCGCTACAATCTCTACCAATGGGTCAAAGACTACCTCAAGGATGAGGGACATCTGACGGCGGAGAAGCTAGTCAAACGAGATGGGCGAAGTGATCGCAAGAGGGAGAAGGAGGCACGGAAGATTGTGGATACTATGGAGGAGAACGGGCGCATCAAGCAGCTCTACCACTCGTACAAGGATCAGCTTAGGGCAGCGGTGGAGGCAGATAATGATTATGCGCATGGATGGGGTAGGAGGGGTTGATGATTTGCGCGTCTGCTTCGAGGGACAGGGCGGTACTAGCAGCCTGGGTTTCTTTGTTATTGACGAAGGAGCTGGCTTGTATATCAGCACATCATCTCGATCGATAACGAGCGTGAACGTTGAATTGACGATGAAGAGAAGTCCAACGTATCGATTCGTAACTTGTGGGTATCATATGCTTCGTGACTATGGTGTTCGACCCCTTCTTTCTTGCTTGTTGTAACTCAAAGCATTTCCTCTTCCTCCATAGGCGCCGGAACGCTCTGCGCAATCTCAACATCCACCTCCTTGCCGTCGCCCTTGACCTCGCCATCTTTGACCTCAGCACCTTCCTCGGCCGCTGCCTCTTCCTCGTCCATATCCTCATCACTAACCCACTCCCTCTCCTTCCGCTTCTCCTCCGCCTCCAACTGCTCAAGCGCAACTTGCTTCTTCGTCTTCTTCGTGCCATCGCCATTGACATCCTCCCAGCCCTTAGCCCTATCCTTGATCTTCTGTTCTTTGCCCACGCTCTTCATCCGCTTCTTTTCGAGCTTTTCCATGTTTTCCTCCGCACGGTCGAGGCCCTTTTCGTAGCGTAACCGTTGTGCGCGGGTCATGTTTGTGCCTTTCTTACGCTTCTTCTGGATGCCGGCATCTTTTGCGGCGAGGGCGTGGGGGTTTACTTTAGAGGGCCGCGATGGCGAGGCGGAGTCGCGGGTTGTGTGGGCGGGTTTTTGGGCGGCTTTGTCGAGGTTGAGGGAGGGGGAGACGGCGCGACGGGCGGTACGGGAGTGAATGCTCACCGCTGTGTGGTTGTTAGGAGTTGTTCATGAGGATGGTATTCTCGTGGTACATACGGCGCTTCTTGACCTTTGCTGTCTTTGCCATTGTGTTGGCTTCTTGTTGTCGCTACAGAGTTCCGATGGTGTGAAGGAATTGATTAAAGACGCGCGATTACGTGTGATAGTCACGGTACGTGGAATACTCTCTAGTGAAATCTCGTGTGCAGTCGAAAGAAGTCTCAACTGGACCCAAAATCTCCAAAAGTCCCCACTAGCTCGTGAACGCGAACCCAAAATTCGGGATCCACTTGAGCCGCTAGCGCGCTCCCGCACCTTCCCCAATGACCCTTCAGAATCGCGTGCCTCGCCCTTGGCCTAGATATTCACGCCGTTCCGCCACCACCGCCGTCGCCCGTCTCGCCCCGACTGTCGCACCCAGTCTCTCGCCCATGTCGCAGACAAACACACCGCCGCGTTTGCTCTGTCTGACCACAACTACATCCATGCGCTGGCCCGAAGGTTGAAAGACCCACCATTTGCGCCTGCAAGCGTTACCCAACTCCTAGTTCAACCTGGAAAAGCCTCTCGCTACCGCCGCTCCCACAGCCTGCCTGTAGCAGCCTAGCGTTTCAAATTTATTCCTACCTTGCACCCAGCTATGAGCTACGCAGAGTACCCCGAATTCGAGGCCTATCAACAACGCTGGAACACAACCCAGTCGCATACCACCATCACGTCCGCCCTGCTCGGCGCCATCATCGGTCTATACGTCCTGTTCAAAGCCTTGGACGTACTCGGATTTCCCGTCTGGGATTTTATACAGCGCTTTCTCGAGATGGCGACCGACGTCCTGCGCATGCGCAGCGCCTCCTTCAGCTCAACAACCTCCAACACTAGCAACGACGACACAACACAACAGGGCGGCATGTTCGGTAGCCTCTTTGGCATGAGCCCGGGAAATCTACTACAAAAAGGGGTACGAGGTGTCGCGAACGCCTTCTCGCATGGCCCCAGCGACGTGCCACCAGGCCTGGGCAATATCAGCAACTCTTGTTACCAGAACAGCGTTATCCAAGGCCTCGCCTCCCTTCCATCGCTACGCGACCACCTTTCCAAGACGACCTCCGCACACCCGGCGCTTACCTCCGAGAGCACAAATGGCGCGCTATTCGATATCATCACTAAGCTCAACGACCCTGCGAATACGGGTCAGCATTTCTGGATACGTGGCAAGTTGAAGTCGATGAGCACTTTCGAGCAGCAGGACGCGCAGGAATATTATAGCAAGATATTGGATGCGCTCGACGAAGAGGTCAAGAAGACTGCGAGCAGTAAAAGGCGGTCCTCTGTCTCGTGGCTTGAAGTTACAAAGAGCCTCAGTGACTCCAAGGACCTGGATGAGAAAGCGCAAGAAGGAACAAAAAACGGGTCAGACGCGACGGAAACATCACCTCAGATTCCATCGAACCCGCTCGAGGGACGCCTCGCCCAGCGCGTTGGCTGCACGTCTTGCGGCTACTCTGAAGGCCTCACGCTCATTCCGTTCAACTGCATCACCGTATCCCTTGGCAGGAACTACAACTACGACGTCCATGAATGCTTAGACGAGTATACGACCCTAGAATTCATTGATGGCGTCGAATGCGCAAAATGCACACTGCTTAAGCTGGAGAAAACACTCGCGCCCCTAGTTGCTGGCAAGCCCGAATCGCCGCTGAAGGCAAGGCTAGACGCTGTACAGGAGGCGCTTGAAAAGGAGGATTTCGAAGATAAGACACTGCTGAAGACCCTTAACGTCCCGAAGAAGAACTGGGTGCAGAGCACAAAGTCGAAACAGGCAGTCGTTGCGCGAGCGCCACAATCCTTAGTCCTTCACGTCAACCGAAGCAGCTTTAACGAGTATACTGGTATGCCGTTCAAGAACACCGCAGGCGTCGCATATCCATCAGTGTTGGATCTCGGAAACTGGTGCTTGGGTGGCATTCCTCATGGTTCACAAAAGCCCGCTGCATCGGAAGAGGAGTGGCCAAAGGATCCTAGACAGTCGATGCTAGCAAGGGATGAGCCCATGACAGACTCGCCCTTCCAATACCGACTGCGCGCCGCTGTCACACACTATGGTTCGCATGGTAACGGTCACTACGTCTGCTACCGCTCGCACCCTAAGCCTGCGCCTAAGCCCAAGAGCGATGAAGACGCTGAAGTGCCATCAACAAAAGACGAGGAGGCCGAAGACGTTGTGATGGAGGACTCACAAGAAGACTCAGCGGTATCACAGCCAGAACAGTGGTGGCGCTTCAGCGATGACAGCGTATATCCAGTATCTGAGGAAGAAGCGCACCAAGGCAACGTCTTCATGCTCTTCTACGAGCGCATCGACGAAAACACTCCTTCAACGCCAGATGCCAGAGTAGAGTCTATATCCGCAGCAGAAGAGGCGCCCTTGCCACCAGCTGATCTTCCCGTCGACGCATCAATGGTTGTGGATGATGAAGCCATCAAAGTCGCCCTACCCGAAGACAACGACGACGATCTCCTCGACACCCTCCCCACACCAACACAACCACCTCCCACTCTCGACCCTGCGTCACCAGCACCTCCAGCCCCAGAACCCGCCTCCCCCTCCCTCACAACCAGCACCCCCACCGAGCCCACCCACCCAATCATCCAACACGACCCCGAAACCGAAGCCAGCGACGCAGAATCCGAAGACGCGCCTTCCACCCAACTCACCTCGGATTACGAGTCTGAAACCGATAATTTGACGCCGCCGAAATCTACGCCTACTTTGCCAAAGGTCAGTCCGCATCTTATGCGCACGGCAGGGAATGCGTCGAGTAGAGGGGATAGTGGGAGGCAGAGTTTGCCGTTGGTGTCGGCTACGTAGTTTGTTAGCGGTGCGAAACGGGTTAAGCTTGAGGGTGCGTGGTGTGGTGTTTTGTAGAGTAGGGAGGATAGTGGAGAGTCGAGGGTAGTGCTGGCGCGGTGAAAAATGAGGGTGTTGATTGTTTTCATGGGATTTGGCGCTGAGGTTACCTGTTTGCCCGACAGGGTCAGGTTGGCGTTATTGACTTATCTTTTTCGTATGGGTATCGCATAGCTAGTTTCTTGAGGTCATCGCTATTCTTGATTGCCATGCTATCAATTCTTTAAACACAGTACTTTCAGTCTTCTTCAAACGTATTGTGTGGTAGTAATATTCTTAGTCGGGCTTTCTATGTACACGTCTATACTAATATCCGTACTTGCCTCCCAAAAAATGCAATGGCAAACGCCCCTATACATCATGCATTTATATACATTATACATCAACCAGATCTTGATCTCACACCTGAGACTCCTGCATCACAACATCCCTATCCCCGTCATCAACTCCCTCCTGCGTCCCCGCCAGACTCGCCGTACCCTCCTCCCCACTCTCCTCATTCCAATTCTCGCCTCTCCAGCCTAAGCCCGCCCACTCCCTACCCGCGGTGCGCATGACAGCGTCGAAATCTACATCGGCATCGAACCACCTATCCTTCCTCTTCGTTTCCCTAACGCCTCCTTCGAGTGCCACACGACTTGCTCGCGTACTTCGACCTCTTTTGCCTCCTATTCCACCAGCACTAGTCAGTAAGCTTGACATGCGGACACGTTGTTCTTCGAGGATCTGCTCGTGGGCTACGATGCTGCGGACGTAGGGTGCTAGATCGAGCGTGATGATGCTGAATGTGCGGTCGAATGACGATGGTGTGAGAGTGAAGGAAGTGCGCTCGGGGAGGAGTTGGTCTGGTGGCGCGGCGAGAGGGTCGAGAGCTCCTGCAAAGTCAAGACGTGTGAGGGTGGTGTCTACGTTTTGGTTTCTGCGATGCTGGAGTATGGCTTTTGCGTAGTCGGTTTCTGTGCGTAGATGGGAGGTTGTTGATAGGCTGTGGCTTTGTGAGAGATCCGGGTATGTACGCTGTATGAGCAGATGTGTTTGTGTGGAGAAGGCGGTGTCGAGGTTCAAGAAGTCTGAGCTATGATCGACTTGGAGTAGAGGTGCGGCAAGCGTATAGCTAAGGCGTGCTTTGTCGGTGATCAGTGGCTGGGTGGAGTCGGTAGGCTGGTCAGAACTGGAATCATATGTGGGCAGGTCGACGCGACAGAACACGTCGGCAGCACTGAGTGAGTCGGTGTAGTCCTCCAGACGTGCGAGCTCTTTCAGTTGGTCAGCCCGATTCGTATTGGGTGTTCCGGATGACTGTGCACCGGTTGCTTCAGAGACTCCCCACGCCGAAGGGCTGATACCCCAATCAGCCCAGACTTCCTGCAAAAGCTCTTCTTCTTTATCAAACACAGAGTTGGCTTGCGTTTCGAAGACGTTGTGTGATAGCCAACCCATGCCAGATGTGTATGTGCCTTCACTGGCAACTCTCAATGTTTGACCGTGTTCGTCTAAGTCTTTACCAGGTGGCCAACGCTGGTACATCCACTCGAGGCCTCCCTTCCTATCGCCTACAGACATCTGGCACCAGAAGTCAAGTTCCATGATACTAGCTCGTAGGTCGTGGCCCTTCGATTCATACATTTCTTTCACAGTCTGCCGCTCCAAGATATGACCTTCCCTGCCAGCAAGAACAAGCAAGTAATCTGTAGCCAAATCCACGGGAGGGGGTGATAGCCGAAGGACAGCTGCAAGGGGCAAGTCTTGCATGGGTATCTGTCGCTCATCGTTGCAAGTGATGACGATGGGACGCTTGGACAAGGAGGCAATCTTTGTAATCTGCGCCCAGAACTGCTGGTCTTCCTCGAAAAGTATATCAGCCTCTTCGATGAGGATCAGCGATTGCTTCTGCGAGTTGCGCGAGGCTTGTGCCATGGGCAGTGTAGCCTGAGCTGTGGGTGCTGGGCCTTTGCTGACTTCTGGTATCTTCGCCTTGACTTTCGGTTTGACCGCTCCGGCTCCGGTTTTGACTTGGAAAAAGGAGGTCATCGTCCCTTGTCGGCCACTGCTGATGTCCTCTTCTAGAGCAGTGTCTCTGTCGGCATCATTCGCGTCGTCGGCCGCTTGAGCAGTCTCTTGCACAGACGGTGCATTGCGTTTGTGATTTACGAGGTGGTTCCCGGTCATATCACCGACCTTATCTTGTATGTCCTTCCCTGAACGGCGCATACCGGCGTGGATCTCGAATACTTCGAATCCCATTTCCTTTGCGACGGCATGCACAGTTGCGCTTTTTCCGCAGCCGTGAGGACCGCTGATAAGTACGACGTTCTTATTACGCGTCCACTGCGGTTGCCTGTAAGATCTCGGCTGTGTGAAGCTGGTCCCTTCCGCAGCCGGGAGCATGACCATGTCCTCCTCATCCTCTTCATCGTCTGCTACAATGAAATCGTCTAGAGCTTTCTTCCGCTTCTTCCGCGGCGGCTGCTTGACATCCAGTGTTGTAGCGACTTTGGCTGCGCCGCTTACAGCCATGACGGTCAGACTCTGTAACCAGTCTTTGAGAACCACTGCGTCCATGCCAGTTTGCAAAACGTGCGATGTACTCTTCGGGCAGTACTTTAGAGTCCATGGTTGGGACTCGCATTTGGCCTCGTCAAATGGCGTGAGACAATGCTCGATTTCTCGGAACAGATCTTTGACAGCGGGGTGAGACGGCTTCTCTGGGAGCTCTGAAGAAGGTAACTGGGCCAGTAGTTGTCCACGTACCAGGCGCTGGATCTCCGACCCAGTGGTGAGTAGCCTTTTGGGCAGACGAACATCTTCAGGAGGCTCAAACTCGGAAACTGATCGAGTCTCGCTCCTACTGCAACCCTGGAGGCCTCGCGCCAGCCTCGCGACCACGTTCTCGTGTTCCGGTAGTATCACCACAGCTTGCTTCAGCTTGCGAGGTCTGAGTGGCAACTGCATACATGTGGCATTGTCCAGACGCGGCGATGGGGATTCCAGGTTGCGGACATGCGCGTTCTCACAAGTGGGCCAGCAGACTTCGTTGAGACCAGATTGTTTTCCCGCATTACTTGTCTGCAATCCTCGCCTAAAAACCGGTGGGCCCTCAGGCGATGGATCACGTCGAGTCTCAGCGCGCAGCTTTCCCGGGGTCACAGCGCTCTTCCTTGGGGTTGGAGGTGGCAATTGTGCGACGACTTTTGCTGGGAGAGCGTCATTCGGGGCTTTGCCGAGAAAGAAGGGATGTGTGCTCTTGGCCGGCCCAGCTGGTTTCGATGTCGCCTTCTTTTGGGCCGCTGGACGCGCTGCCAGCTTCTTCTTTGCGTTTAGAATCTCCTCAATCTTCTGGCCCAAAGCAGATCGGCTCGCTGCATCAGTTCCGTATCGTATGACTGTCACGGTGGGAAGTATCTTTGGTTTCGCGCGCGGGCGACCTCTTCTTTTCTTCGGTGACGCTACAGTGTCGAAAGCTGGTTTCGGTGGGCTGGAGACTAGTCTGCCGCTCTTGGTAACTCTTATCTGTTTCTTTGGCGTTGTTTTCTGCGATTCTTCTGCGACGGGACCGGTTGGAAGGGTGGCTGCATCCAAGTCTGGCAGAGGCTGTGTGCTGGGCGCGACAGCTTGTTCTTGTATTGCATCTACCACCATATCGCCTGCGTGAAACGCTGTTTCTGGTAACCCTTGCACCTCAATTGGCCGCGCAGCTTCCACCTGCAGTTGCTGGTGCCAATTGAATGCATTGGGCTCGGATTGCGCTGAAGTTGGTGGAATGGAAGGCTCTGGAGACGCGGTCTTCTGCCTCTTCCTCCGCTCGTGGTTTGGGTCGACCTCTAGTGAAGCCTCTACGGGTATGTTCGCGTTGCCCGAGTTCGCTTCATTGTTGTTATGTATCGTCGGAGGGCGAGTGAATTTGTCTAGAGAGGCTTGGTTCTTCGCGTGAGAAGCTACCTTTTTGCTCTTTGGGTCGGCTTTTCGTGCCCTCTTCTTCTGTCCTTGGATGGAATTGGCATCGGCCTCAGTGATTTCTGGATCGTCGAGTGCGTGATCGATAGGAGTTGCGTTTGCGTTTGCGTTTGCGATTGGCGATGGGTCTGGTACGTGGCCGTCTAGGAATCAGGTAAGCGCGGAATTTGCGAGTAGTATTGTGGCATACTGGTAGCTTTGGTAAAGAATGGATGTACGTTCTTGCCCTCTAGATTCATTGCAGGTTGTACTGCTGTGAGGGCCATTTACAGATTGTAAGATTATGGGAGTAGTCCAGACATGAGTGAGAAGCAGATGTAGTAGTAACAGGGTGTGGCAGGTGATTGCAATAGCCGGAGGTGCAGGGTGAAGGCGTGTGGTCGTCGTCGCCGTCAACGATGATCGAAGACACTTCCGGGGACACGCGACGTGACGCGCCGACGCGCTAAGGGCGCCACTAAGAGCCACACTTTAGCCTCCGCCAAGATTTCGCACCGCCTGCCTTTCTGCCGGAGCTCCAATCTTTTTTTCGACAGACTCGACCGCGCAACCAAAGCACGCGCCTCACCCGACGGTTCACGCAGACCTCAGCTCAATCGACACTCGGGTCTGGCAAACATCATGTCGTTCGACCAACCGATTGGCGCTCCATTCACATTGGCCTCGCTGTCCAGGCCCATCGGCTCCACCAACGGCCATGTTCACGCCTCTGGAGTATGCAGCATTAGCGGCATAAAGAAGAGAAAGCGCACCGAAATCGCAGTCGGCGTCGATGGAGAGGGTGTATCCATATACAGCGTAGGTACTTTTTTATTGCGACATGGGATATGCGCTCAACTCTTTTCCAGCTCCAAAATCCTCAACTCGTCACTTCCTATGCGCTCCCGCCGAGCGCAACCTTCGCGGCCGCCCCATACTCGATCTATCGCAAGGGCTCCTCGAAGACTTCGACACAACGCTTTACCTACGTTTCCCTAGCCGCATCGTCACCGGCCGAGAAGCCCTCACTCGTGTGCTTCCACGATAAATCGTCTGGCGACCACACCGAGACCAGCAAGACCTCGTATACGCCCTCCGATGTTGCGCGCGTCTCGACACTAGACTCGCTTCCTGTCGCACCTGGCGGCTCAGCTAATGATGCGACGCACGATATACTAGCGACTTTCGACAACGGAGATGTCATGTCTCTGTCAGCCGATCTCCAGGATGTCAGATGGGCCGTAAATTTGAAGGTCCTCCTACCGTCCAGAGGCACCGACGTGGATATCGAGCACATTACGCTCGCCAGTGCCAGGTCGGTCATACGAGGGCTCCTGCGAAGCCGACAAGACATCGCTACCATCTTGGATCCCACTCCAGACGAAACCTCGGATCTTCTTGACCTTGTTCAGGTTCTCTGCATCGTCGAACGTAAGGCAGACAAAACGAGGACACTCACCCTTGTTCAAGTACAGCCAAGATCCGTCGATCTTACTACGAACCAGCTCTCGCCGCTGAAACACCTAGCATCGTTGGACCTACCGCAACCAAAGGCCTCAGCCGCACGGGTTCCTACATCTCAGATCGCTCTATACCCTTCCAGTGGTGCCCTTCACATTTTCGCAAGCGGGAACCTGCTATCTTACGACCTGTCTGGGACCGTACCAAAGCTCCAGTCGGAATTTGCGCTTCCCGGGTCGGCTGTCGACTCTTTCCTCAGAACATCCCAAGATATCATCTTCACCACGTCGCAAAATACATGCCGAGTGTTCGATGTCAAGTATAACTCTTTGCAAGCTGTGCAATCCATGAACCCTAGTCCATCCACATCAGAGTCTCTTAGCCCATCGAAGAAGAGGAAGCACACGCAGCCCGAGAGCGACGAACAGAAGGTTTCACCATGCAGCCTCGTGGCGTACTACGCCGACACTGGACTGATTGTTGCTGCTCGAGAGGACGAGATATTTGGTATGCAGTATGGTGGAGCAGGATCACGCAAACGGACCAAGACCGAAGGTACTCTTCTTATCGACGCTCTTGGCAAGGGAATCGCACCAGAATCGACTCTCAGCACAGGCGACGCTCAGAAATGGCAGGAGCGAAAATGGAAGCTCAACAAGTACGCCACAAGGGGTAAGATTGCAAAGTTCGAGCGATCCTTTGCGACAGACCTGGGTATCGAAGTTGAGTCTGCCGATGCAGCTCAGAAGCATGAGAATGAGGTAAACGGCGGACCCTTGACGAACGGAGGGGGCCCAAGTCTTCCTGACGAGGATGCTATGGTCGTTGACAAACTCGACGATGAAACTTCCAAGGACGACCTGCCCAGATGGACAATTCCCAAAACCATTCCTGGCCACCAACGACAGCAATACCGTCAGTATGCACTATACGCATTGAGTAAGATCTTCTATTGGGTAGATGCCACAGAAGAGGAATCACAAGGACAGTTGAGGGTCGGCTTCTTCCCACCCAACGTTTTTCAGTGGCTTCTACAGATTGGACATCTCACCAAGGAGTCCATCCGCCGATCCCTTTTCGAAGGAACAAACGAGCAAATGCAGTCAGCTTCCGCTATCGTGGATGGGGATATCGTCAAGGCTTTGGTCGAATACGATCCCGATCTGCACATCCTCTCGGCAGTACTCAATCACACTCAGTTCCTCCCAGTGGGCGAGGTCGTTCAAGCTATCAAGCTTCTTATCCAAAGTATAGATGACGAGCCAAAGGACAATGAAGCAACAAAGCTTTTGATGAATGGCACCAATCCATCAGACGACGACATGGACCTGGACTTTGCTACCGAGCTCGAAGCAGCCTCGCACGAAATCGATCATGCCTTGTCGGTGCTTGACCATGGTCTGTTGACGCGCAGCCACACACTGCGACCCGCTCTGATCCGGCTCCATACCTTCTCAGCACCAATAGTCAGTGCAACTCTTCGCTCAATGTTGCCGCGGCGAGACCTCGAATCGCTGATTCGCCTTTTGCATCTGGAATTGAAGAACGGTGGGTGGTCTTCGCCACTGGGCTTTGTAGAGACAGAGTCGCCTCATGCTGAGAACTCAGGCGATGACCCTGACGACCATGCAGTCGCCATCATTGCTTCTCTTCTCTCTACCACTCTCGACGCCATTGGCGCAGGAGCTTGGTTGGCTTCTGTCGGCACAGTCTCCGCCTCGGAAACCGGAGAAGACATGCTCAAATCGTTAAACCGGGATGCATCTGTAGCACTGAGTGGTTTCTTCGAAGCTCACTTCATACGTGGTCTACTTGCAGAGTTCCTACGCTACGCTTCCACTGTACCGACATCGAAGAAGCCCTCTAACAAAACTTTGGAGGTACAAGGCAAACCATTCGGTGTCGCGAGCAAGCTTAGTGGAGAGGAAGATTTGCCTATGCTGCCGCTTGGAGCCAAGGCAGACCAGGGCGTGGAGAAGATGAAGAGCGGCAAGGGAGGAAAGAAGGAGCCGCGAAGCAAGAGAGAGATGGGTATGCTGATCAGCAAACGCGTGCCGAAGTACAGCTTCGAGCGCATTGTTGTATAGGGCATTGCTTTTGAAGTTTGTATATAGCAGCATATACCACAGATCGTACGAACTACCAAGCATCTTCTTTTCGGCGTTACCAATACAGATAGCCCGGACGAATCTGATAAACCTTCGCGTGCCCATGCCGCATGCCGACTTTGCGACATTGCGACATTGCAATTACAAGCGGATGATAACCCAGACCGAAGGCCCGAATGGCTGGGAAGTCCCTGTGACTAAACTTTAGATCTGTCTTAGCGCGCGGCTTGGCCACTCACATCACGGACCATGACGTTGACCGCGCGCGTGAAAAATGCCGAACGCGGCGCGACTCTCGGGTGCGGAGGATCGGTGGCCCCTATGGGGATTCGTTGGGCGATCTAGCCCTGAAGGACTCTCAATAATGTCTTAACTGTTGCTGGATTCATCTCTCGCTACCTGCTCATCTACCTGGGTAGTCGATTGAACTCACAGCGCCACAATGGCGTCTACCGCGACGGGCCGGAATGTTGCGGATAAGGAAGAGGTGGATTCCACGAACACAGCAG
>Ga0265797_10001779_pt1 | contig 37409 bp, 32 predicted proteins | sample P2T30metagenome_FD_192433 | JGI IMG/M metagenome (GOLD analysis project Ga0265797, IMG submission 192433) | Plant litter microbial communities from East Loma Ridge, Irvine, California - P2 T30 | ecosystem: Environmental > Terrestrial > Plant litter > Unclassified | place: USA: California...
TAGGTATTGTGCTTATCTCGTTAGTGGGGTGGATCATGTTCGGTCAGAAGTTGGATGTCCCAGCACTAATCGGAATAACCCTAATCATCTCTGGCGTTGTAGTGATGAATGCTTTTTCTAAATCTGGTCACTGACGCTACCTCATGACGGGATGCAGGCATTTAGCACTACAGCAGAACGTCCGCTTCGGGTCGGTAGCTGCCAGTGACCGCAGCAGATAGACGTCGATCACCTCCCCTCACTTTGGCATCAACCGTCGACAACTGCAGCGCCGATTGGCGATTGCGTACCGGTTTGGTCTGCAGCTCGGCACTCTTGCCGATTACTGACCGGCCCTGCCCCGTCTCAAAAGCCGGTGCCTGCCTGATGTGACTGCGTTGCCACGGTACCCCCCCTTCTCAGTCGGCGTGGTTGCACAGACACCCTCGACTTGTCGGAGTAAGGTAGAGACTGGACACGCGGCGTTCAATCTCAACTTATGCGGGAAAAATCTCATCTTATGCGAGGCAAATCTCGACTTATGTGAGACTCAACGATGCCCGGCCGCTCCCGTCAGATATCGCTAGTCGAACTTGCTGAAATCCGGCTTGCGCTTCTCGAAGAACGCGGTGAACGCTTCCTTTGCTTCCGCCCCGCCCAGCATCGCGCTGAAGCGCTCGTTCTCGGCCGCGATCGTGTCTTTCACCTGCGCGGTGCGCGAACGACGCATCAGCGCCTTGGTCGTGCGGATCGATGCGGGCGGGAGCTTGACCAGCTTGGCCGCCTGCGCCTGCGCGAACGCCAGCAGCTCGGCCGCCGGCAGCACGCGCGCGACGATCCCCATCTCCAGCGCTTCCTGGGCCAGGAACGGTTCGCCCAGCATCAGTTTTTCGGCGGCGCGCGTGTAGCCGGCCGCCTGCGCGATCAGCAGCGACGACGCAAACTCGGGGCACAGGCCCAGTTGCGTGAACGGCATCGAGAACTTGGCGTTGTCGGCCGCGTAGACCAGGTCGCAGTGCATCAGCAGCGTGGTGCCGATGCCGACGGCGGCGCCGGCCACGGCTGCGACCACCGGCTTGGTGCAGGCTTCCAGCGCCAGCATGAACTGGAACACCGGGCGGTCGGCCGTCATCGCGCCTTCGCCGGTGTTGTTCAAAAAATCGTCGAGATCATTCCCGGCCGTGAAAATCTCGGGCTGGCCGGTAATCAGGATGGCGCGGATGGCGGTGTCTTCTTCGGCCGCGGTCAAGGCGTCGGCCATCGTCTGGTACATCGCGCCGGTGATGGCGTTCTTGCGTTCGAGACGGTTGAAGGTGATGGTGAGGATGCCGTCGGCGGTGGTGGTCAGGATGGTCATGGTGGTGTCTTCCGCGATTGTTGTACGTCGGATGGACGCGTGGGCGGGACATGACTGGCATGCCCCGCCCACGCGGTGATGGATAACGCTCGGCTTACACGCGTTCGATGATGCCCGCAGCGCCCATGCCGGCGCCGACGCACATCGTCACCATGCCGTACTTCAGGTTATTGCGACGCAGCGCGTGCACGACGGTCGCGGCGCGGATCGCGCCGGTCGCGCCCAGCGGGTGGCCGAGCGCAATGGCGCCGCCCAGCGGGTTGACCTTGCTGATGTCGAGATTCAGATCGCGGATCACGGCCAGTGCCTGCGCAGCAAACGCTTCGTTCAGCTCGATCCAGTCCAGCTGGTCTTGCGTGATGCCGGCGGCGGCCAGCGCTGCAGGAATCGCGAACTTCGGACCGATGCCCATGATTTCCGGCGGCACGCCGCGCACGGCGAACGACGAGAACTTGGCCAGCGGCGTCAGGTTGTGCTCGCGCAGGATTTTTTCGCTGACGACGATCAGCGCACCGGCGCCGTCCGACATCTGCGACGAGGTCGCGGCGGTGACCGAACCCTTGGCCGCGAACACGGGCTTGAGCTTGCCCATGCTTTCCATGCTGGCGTCGGCGCGCGGGCCTTCGTCGGTGTCGACCGTGCGCTTCTTGATGTCGATCTGGCCGGTGGCCAGGTTCGGCGTGCGGGTGATGACCTCGACCGGGGTGATCTCGTCCTTGAAGTAGCCGGCCTGCTGCGCGGCGATGGCGCGGCGGTGCGATTCCAGGCCAAAGGCGTCCTGGTCTTCGCGCGAGATTTTCCACTGGTTGGCGACGTTCTCGGCCGTCAGGCCCATGCCGTAGGCCAGGCCCACGTTTTCGTCCTTGAACGTGTCCATATTGATCGACGGGTGGTGGCCCATCATCGGCACCATCGACATCGATTCGACGCCGCCGGCGATCATCACGTCGGCTTCGCCCACGCGGATGCGGTCGGCCGCCATGGCCAGGGCGGTGATGCCCGAGGCGCAGTAACGGTTGACGGTCACGCCGCCCACGGTGTTCGGCAGGCCGGCCAGCACCACCGAGTTACGGGCGATGTTGAAGCCCTGCTCGGCTTCCGGGAACGAGCAGCCGATGATCGCATCGATGATCAGGGCCGGGTCGAGGTTCGGCACGGCGGCCATGGCGCCGCGGATCGCGTGCACCAGCAGGTCGTCCGGGCGGGTCTTGTTGAACATGCCGCGCGGCGCCTTGCCGATCGGGGTGCGGGTCGCTGCGACGATGTATGCGTCTTGAAGTTGTTTGCTCATGTCAGTGTCCTGTTCTGTCGACGCTTAGTTGCGCACTGGCTTGCCGGTCTGCATCATGCCCATGATGCGTTCCTGCGTTTTCGGATTGTTCAGCAGCGCCACGAACGCCTTGCGTTCCAGGTCGAGGATCCACTGCTCGCTCACCACGCTGCCCTGGTCGATGTCGCCGCCGGTGACGATCTCGGCGATGGTGTCGCCCAGCTGGTAGTCGTACGCCGAGATGAAGCCGCCATCGCGCATATTGACCATCTGGCCGCGGATGGTGCCCCAGCCGTAACGGCCGGTGACCGGGAACGTGCGGCGCACCGGCGCCCGATAACCGGCGTCGAACATGGCGCGCGCGGTGGTTTTCGCCACGTGCAGCAGTTCATACGCATTGAAGACAATCACGTCGTCTTCCTTCAGGTAGCCCATGGCCTTGGCTTCGAGCGCCGATTTCGACACTTGCGCGGTGGCTGCGTTCATGAAGCCGTTCTTCAAAAATTGCAGGATGTCGTTGCCCTTGGCTTCGGTTGCCGCGCGCAGCGCCGCTTCCTTCAGGCCGCCGCCGGCCGGCACCAGGCCCACGCCCACTTCGACCAGGCCGATATACGACTCGATCGACGCCACGCGCTTGGACGCATGCAGCGCCAGCTCGCAACCGCCGCCCAGCGCCAGGCCCGCCACTGCGGCGACGACCGGCACGTTCGAGTACTTGAGCGCCATGAAGGTGTCTTGCAGCTCACGGACGATCGGCTCCATCGCCTTCGCGCCGCCAGCCATGAAGGCCGGCAGGGCCGATTGCAGGTCGGCGCCGGCCGAGAACGCGCCGCCTTCGGCCGCGTCGGTGTTCCAGATCACGATGCCCTTGAACCCTTGCTCGGCTTCTTTCAGTGCGCGCTGCAGGCCCTTGATGACGCCATCGCCGATGACGTGCATCTTGGTCTTGAGCGAGACGACCAGCACGTCGTCATCCGAGTGCCACAGGCGCACCGAGTCGTCTTCGAATACGGTGGTGCCGGCGGTTTTTGGGTCAAGACCGCCGAGGCCCACGACCGGGGCGCGGAACTGCTGGCGCTGGTACACCGGCAGATCCGACAGCGGCACATAGCCACTGCTCGCCACCGAGTACGAACCTTCAGGCGTGTGCACGCCCTTCTCTGCAACCTGGCCTTCGAAGACCCAGGCTGGCAGCGGTGCATCCGACAGTGCCTTGCCGGCGTCAATGTCTTCTTTCACCCACTGCGCAATCTGCGTCCAGCCAGCGCCTTGCCACGTTTCGAACGGGCCAACGCTCCAGCCGAAGCCCCAGCGCATCGCGAAGTCGATGTCGCGCGCGTTGTCGGCGATCGATTCGAGGTGGAACGCGATGTAGTGGAAGGCGTCGCGGAAGATCGCCCACAGGAACTGCGCCTGCGGGTTGGTCGATTCGCGCATGGCCTTGAACTTCTTGACCGGGTCTTTTTCTTTCAGGATGCGCGCGACGATGTCGGCCGCTTTCCCGCCGCCGGTCACGTAGTCACCTGTAGCGAAGTCCAGGCGCTGGATCTCCTTGCCGACTTTCTTGTAGAAGCCCGCGCCCGACTTCTGGCCCAGCGCGCCTTTTTCGATCAGCTTGGCCAGGATGTCCGGGGTCTTGTAGACGTTGAAGAACGGGTCGTCCTTCAGGTTGTCCTGCATCGTCTTGATCACATGGCCCATCGTGTCCAGGCCCACCACGTCCGCGGTGCGGAAGGTGCCCGACTTGGCGCGACCTAATTTTGCGCCGGTCAGGTCGTCGACCACGTCGACCGACAGGCCGAATTTCTCGGCTTCGACGATCGTGGCCAGCATGCCGAAGATGCCGACGCGGTTGGCGATGAAGTTCGGGGTGTCTTTCGCGCGCACGACGCCCTTGCCCAGGGTCGAGGTCAGGAACGTTTCGAGCTGGTCCAGGATTTCAGGACGCGTGTCGGTAGTCGGGATCAGTTCCACCAGGTGCATGTAGCGCGGCGGGTTGAAGAAGTGCACGCCGCAAAAGCGCGCCTTGAGCTCACTGTCAAAGCCTTCGGCCAGCTTGTTGATCGACAGGCCCGAGGTGTTCGACGCGAAGATCGCGTTCGGCGCGATGTGCGGCGCGACCTTGGCGTACAGGTCGTGTTTCCAGTCCATGCGCTCGGCGATGGCTTCGATGATCAGGTCGCAGCCAGCCAGGACGTCGAGGTTGTCTTCGTAGTTGGCCACTTCGATCAGGGCCGCGTCATCCTTGTTGCCCAGCGGGGCTGGCGACAGTTTTTTCAGGTTCTCGATGGCGCGCAGGACGATGCCGTTCTTTGGGCCTTCCTTGGCTGGCAAATCAAACAGCACGACCGGCACCTTGGCGTTCACGCAGTGGGCGGCGATCTGCGCACCCATCACGCCGGCGCCCAGGACGGCGACTTTCTTGACGATGAAATTGGACATGTGTATTCCTTATTCCTTAGTTGGCTCGTCGTTCCCGCGCAGGCGGGAACCCAAGTTTGCACGCGTTACCACTGCGCTGAACTTGGATTCCCGCCTACGCGGGAATGACGGTCTTGAGTGTCGCCATGCTGCCAACGCAGCCGAAGCGACGGCTCTGCGTTTTGTTAGAACAGATCAGCGTCCAGCGCCGTCAGGTTCGCGGCGCCCGAACGTGCCTGGCGGATCAGCATGGCGGTCTCTGGATACAGGCGCGCGAAGTAGAAGCGGATCGTCGCCAGCTTGGCTTCGTAGAACTTGTCGCCCGAGTCGAGCTTGGCCAGTGCGATCTTGGCTTGCTGCGCGAACAGGTAGCTGTAGACCAGGTGACCGGCAACGCGCAGGTAAGGCACGGCGGCCGCGCCCACTTCGTCCGGGTTCTGGAAGGCCTTCATGCCGATTTCCATCGTCAGCTTGGTGACCTTGTCGCCCAGCTCGCCCAACGGCGTGACGAATTCCGACATCGCCTCATCCAGGCCGTTGTCTTCGACAAACGACTTGATCTTCTCGCCGAACTTGCGCAGCTTGGCGCCGTTGTCCATCAGGATCTTGCGGCCCAGCAGATCCAGCGACTGGATGGTGTTGGTGCCTTCGTAGATCATGTTGATGCGCGCGTCGCGCACGTACTGCTCCATGCCCCATTCGGCGATGTAGCCGTGGCCGCCGTAGACCTGCATCGCTTCGGACGTCGCGATCCAGCCGTTGTCGGTAATAAAGGCCTTGATGATCGGCGTGAGCAGCGCGACTTCGTCGGCCGCTTCCTTGCGCACATCTTCGTCGGTATGGTTCAGTTCACGGTCGATCTGCAGCGCGACGTACGACGAGAACGCGCGGCCGCCTTCGGCGTAGGCTTTCGCCGTCAGCAGCATGCGGCGCACGTCCGGGTGCACGATGATCGGGTCGGCTGGCTTGTCCGGAGCTTTCACGCCCGACAGGCTGCGCATCTGGATGCGGTCTTTCGCATACGCCAGCGCGTTCTGGTAAGCCACTTCGGTCAGGCCCAGCGACTGCATGCCCACGCCCAGGCGGGCCGCGTTCATGAACACGAACATTGCCTGCAGGCCCTTGTGTGGCTGGCCGATCAGCGTGCCGCGCGCGCTGTCCAGATTCATCTGGCAGGTCGAGTTGCCGTGGATGCCCATCTTTTCTTCGATGGCGCCGCAGGCGATGCCGTTGCGCTCGCCCAGCGAACCGTCGTCGTTCGGCATGAACTTCGGCACCAGGAACAGCGAGATGCCCTTCGAGCCTTCCGGCGCATCCGGCAGGCGCGCCAGCACCAGGTGGATGATGTTGTCCGAGATGTCGTGTTCGCCGGCCGAGATGAAGATCTTCGAGCCGGTGATCAGGTAGGTGCCGTCACCTTGCGGTTCGGCCTTCGAGCGCAACAGGCCCAGGTCGGTGCCGCAGTGCGCTTCGGTCAGGCACATGGTGCCGGTCCATTCGCCCGACACCAGTTTTGGCAGGTACAGGCGTTTCTGGTCGTCGGTGCCGTGCTCGAGCAGGCACTCGTAGGCGCCGTGCGACAGGCCCGGGTACATCGACCAGGCCTGGTTCGACGAATTGAGCATCTCGTAGAACGAGTTGTTCAGCGTGATCGGCAAGCCCTGGCCGCCGTATTCCGGATCGCACGCCAGCGCCGCCCAGCCGCCTTCGACGTACTGCTGGTAGGCTTGCTTGAAGCCCTTTGGCGTCGTCACGGATTTATCTGCCGCGTTGAACGTGCAGCCTTCGCGGTCACCCGAGTGGTTCAGCGGGAACAGCACTTCCTGGGTGAATTTTGCACCTTCTTCGAGTACCTGGTTGATGATGTCGGCATCGATTTCCTGGTATTTCGGCAGATCCTTGAATTCTTCGGTGACATTGAGGAACTCGTGCAGAACGAACTGCATATCCCGGATTGGCGCGACGTACTGACCCATGGTTTTCTCCTGAAGAGTGTGACGATTATTGGACGTGACAGGCGGCCTTATGCCGCCTGGTGGTCTTGCGATTGTTGGGGGTTGCGGTAATGTTCGATCAGGCGCTCGAAGCCGGCGCGCGCCCGTTCGACGGCGCCCGGATTGCGCAGGAAACGCGCATCGTGGTGCAGGGCCAGAATCAGGCCATGCATCTCGAACACCAGCTGCTCGGCGTCGACACCGGCGCGCAGGTGCTGCAGTTCGATCGCCTGCTGCACGCTTCGCAGCAGGGCGCCCTGCCAGGCGCGCACCATCGACACCAGCTCTTCGCGGATCGGGCCTTCGCGGTCGTCATACTCGACCGCGCCGCTGATATAGATGCAGCCGGAAGCGATCTCGACCGACACGCGCTTGACCCAGCGCGTGTACATCGCCACCAGGCGCGGCAGGCCGCGGGTTTCCGTGATGCTCGGGTAGAAAACCTCTTGCTCGAAGCGGTGGTGGTACAGCTTGACCACCTCGAGCTGCAGGTCTTCGCGCGAACCGAAGTGGGCGAACACACCCGACTTGCTCATGCTCATCCGGTCGGCCAGGAGGCCGATCGTCAAGCCTTCGAGGCCGTTGCGGCTGGCGAGCTCGAGCGCAACGTCGAGAATCGCCGCCCGCGTCTGTTCGCCCTTGCGCATGAATTTTGCTGAAGTACTGATAGCTTCCCCTGGTCTCGAAAAAATCCGAACGCTCGTACTATTATCTATCGGGCCTGGAATGTCAAACGGGAACTTAGAGTTGCGGTTCTATTGATAGAAAACAACCCGCGACACTCGGAGAAAGCGCCGCTTGCTGACGGCTCGGCTTTGAGAGCGAGCGGCAGAAACTTGTTGTTTCGGCTGTTAAAGGTACAGCATTTTTGCGGCGCCGGGTGCGTGATTTACGAGCGTGGCGCGCCCGGTTGCAGCCTGACTGTTACCATTAATAATTCGGCAACGTCGAGCGTTAAACGAAAGGTTCACAGCATGCGCAGCAGATATCAGATCGAGCAGGTCGTCGAACCGGACGACAGCGAACTGCAGGTGGCAATTCGTGCCTTCTCTCTTCAGGAAGGCGACCTGCAGCCCGACCAGGCAACGCGAACCGGCGCCGATGCGATGAAGGATTTCCTGGTGCTGATCGGCCACGCCAGTGCAGGGCTGGAAGGCGGCGTGACGGCGGACGATGCGGTTGCCGACCTGGTCCGGCGCGGACTCGACCGCGACACGGCGCAGGTGGTGGTTGACAAGGCAGTCGACGTCGTCGCATCGAACCGGGCGCTGGAGACAACGCCACCGGCGCAGCATCTTCGCGCCAGATCCGGCAAGAGCATTCGGTTGCTCGCCATCGTGCTGGTGGTGCTGGCGCTCGTCATTGCGTTCGTGGTCATGCGCTAGGCCAGGCCAGGCCAGGCCGGGCCGCGCCTAGTCGCCCGCACGTTCCATCGCGCGACGATCGCGCTTGGTCGGCCGCCCCTTGATTTCCAGGCTTGGCTCGGGGTACAGGCGCCGCGCCACTTTCTCGTTCTCGCGCTTGGCGATGCTCTCGTCGGTCTCGAAATACAGCGTGCGCGCCACTGGCGCGCCGCCACGTGCGCCCGAAATCGCGGCGACGATGATCTCCCAGCGATCCGAGCCGTTATCGATCAGCATCTTGTCGTTGATCTTGACCGTGCGCGCCGGCTTGACCGCTTCGCCATCGATGCGCACCCGGCCCCGCTCCACCGCATCCTGCGCCAGCGAGCGCGTCTTGAAAAAGCGCGCTGCCCACAACCATTTGTCCAGCCGGACGCTTTCTTTGTCTTTGTCCATTGTTCTATCCTTTATTACGAGTACCCGATCGCGCACACCCGCATCACGAGTTTATAGCCGAAATACGCGCAGCCGTTGACCGCGCGGCGCAACCAGCCGATGTCGGCAAATGCCTGCGGACAGACTTCGACCCCGTCCGCGATCCCGCGTTCGATATGCGCGCGCATCGAGGCCGAAAAAATCGGATCGTCCACCACCACATTGGCTTCCTGGTTCACGAACAGCGACAGGCCGTCGCAGTTGCTCGAGCCGACCGTCGCCCAGTTGTCGTCCACCACCGCCACCTTCGCGTGCAACTGCGTCCGGCGGTACTCGACCACGCGGATGCCGTCGGCCAGCAGCTTCGGGTAAAACGATTGCGCCACCGCGTCCTGGATCGCGAACTCCCCTACCCCGATGAGCAGCGTGACGGCGACGCCGCGCTGGGCCGCGTGGGCGAGCGCCTTGCGAAACTTGCGGCCCGGTGCGAAGTATGGCGTGGCCAGCAGCACGCTGTGGCGCGCGTGGCCCAGCGCCTGCAGGTAGGCGCGCTGGATGGTCGTGCGGTTGCGCAGGTTGTCACGCACCACGAATGCGGCGCGGGCAGGACTGGCGCAGGATGGCGGCGGCTGCTTGCGCATCTCGCGAAACAGTTCCAGGCGCTTGCGCAGCCGCAGGCGGCCGGTGCGGGTCCATTGGCCCTGTACCTCGTGGTGGATCTGCGCGACGAGCGGGCCGCGCAGCCGCACCGTGAAATCCCAGCGCGGCGCCGGCAGGCGGTGGCCGTCGGCGTGGTCGCACAGCCAGTCGTCGTTGACGTTGATGCCGCCGACAAAGGCGATCTCGCGGTCGATCACGGTGATCTTGCGGTGCGAGCGGGCGATGCCGCGCTTGCACAGCGGATTGAACACGCGGTACTGGGCGCCGGCATTGGTCAGCACCAGGCCGAGCCGGTTGGTGACGCGGTGGCCGGTGCCGAACCAGTCGACCAGCACCCGCACCTTCACGCCGCGCCGGGCGGCGCGCGCCAGGGCGTCGCGTATGGCGTCACCTGTTTCGTCTTCGGCGAAGATATAGGTTTCGAACAGCACCTCGTGCTGCGCCGCGTCGAGCGCGGCAATCAGCGCCGGAAAGAACGCGACGCCGCTTTCCAGCAGGGTGATGTCGTTGTGGTCGACGAAGGTGAGGCTGCGCATGCGAGCGACCGCGCGGCCTCAGCCCAGCTCGAGTTCCGCCACGATCGGTGCGTGGTCGGACAGCTTGGCCCACAGGGGGCCGTGCATCACCTGCGCGGAATTGACCTTGAAGCCGCGCACGTAGATGCGGTCGAGCCGGAACCACGGCAGCATCGCCGGGAACGTGCGCGCCGGCGCCAGGCGCGGCTTGCGCCCGGCCCAGCTGCGCACCATGTCGCCCATCGGCGAGCGCGGGCCCAGTTCGTCGAACACTTCGGTCACCCCCAGGCCGGTGCGCAGCTTGTCGGACAGCGTGTTGCGCCAGTCGTTGAAATCGCCCGCGATGATGACCGGCTCGCCGTTCGGCGCCGACGAATTGACGGCGTCGATCAGCGACTGCGTCTGGCGCCCGCGCCCGCCTTCGAACAGGCCCAGGTGCACCACATAGCAGTGCACCGGGCACTCGGGCGTGCCCAGCACGCAGTGCAGGATGCCGCGCTGCTCGTAGGCGTGGTCCGAGACGTCGTGGTTGTGCGAGTTTTCGATGGGATAGGTGCTCAGCAGCGCATTGCCGTGGTGGCCGTGGTCGTAGACCGCGTTCATGCCGTAGGCCGTGTGGTGCAGGTCGGAGGCGAAATAATCGTACTGGGCCGTTTCGGGCCAGTGGCGATTGCCACGGTCTTCCTTGCCGAAGCGTGCCTGGTGCCGGTCGTGCCGGCCCTGGACTTCTTGCAGGAAGACGACGTTGGCGTCGAATTCAGCGATCGCTTTCTTCAGTGCGATCACGCGGGGCGTGCTGCGCAGGGAGGAGACGCCCTTGTGAATGTTGTAAGTAGCCACACGAATTTTCATGGGAACATTCTACTCGGATCGGACCGCTGTTCTCGTGAAACGGACCCAATCGTGCGCCTTGCAAGGCATTGGTGCGTTCGGCGTGTAGCCAGCAGTCGCACTCTTGTTGGGAATATCGGATGCTGTGCTGCGGATCAGGCGACGGCGTGTGACTGTTCGTAGATGGCTTCGTGGCCAGAAACAATCATGCGGCGCGGGCGACGTGCGGCCGCTTCACCCTGTTGCGAGCGCGGCGCCAGCGGGCCGCTCAGCCGCAGACCGTCCATCAGGTCGATGTAGATGCAATCGTCTCCCAGTGTGATTGCTTTTACTTTCTTGTCGCTATTCAGTTTGAAGTTATCCATTTTTTCTCTCAGAATCATCCACGTAAAAAGTTGCAAATCAAAAATTCACACACGGTGAGCGGTTGACCTTAGTCGACCGATTTCCCCCTGTCAACCATCGAATCTATTGTAAATATCGACCAACCTGTAAATTTAATTTGGCGTGGAAAACTGTAATCCCATGTCACCAAATGTATCTTCATAGGAGATTGTGTACTTTTGTGATGGCGTGCGGGCGGTAGCGAACAGAAGGAAAATAAAAAAAGCACTTGCGTACTTTTGCTATAAAACGTCATTTTATTGCTGACAAACACCAATATTCAATGATGATTTACTGCAAAACTACTGCTCTGTAGAAATTTTATTTGCCTAAAGAAATCAACGTGCACACTGGCGAGGCAGTTGCAGAATCGCTTCGGCGTTCGAGGACGAGAAGCAGCGGTCAGCCGCTTCAAGGTAAGGCAGCCAGGCGCAGGCAACGTGCTCGCGTGGACTGAGCGTGATGGGGATGTCGCGCGGCACGCAAACGGAAAATACGTGCTCGGTATTCTGGGTCACGCCGGGGGCGTAGCGGTGACGCCAGATGGGGTAGATTTCGTAGATATTCGATAACTGCCAGTCACACAGAACGATCTGTTCGCCATCGACCCGGATGCCGGTTTCTTCGAACAGTTCGCGCGCGGCAGTGTCCAATAGCGGCTCGTCGAGTCGATCGAGCGAGCCGGTGACCGATTGCCAGAGCCCCGGTTGACCGGCGCGTTCGATCACCAGCACGTCCAGGTCGGACGTGTGGATGACGACCAGCACCGATTCGGGGATCTTGTAGGCTTGCATGGCAAACGAAGCCAGGCGATAGGGCCGGCGGCTACTGCCGCCGGCCCTACACCATTACGCCACCTTCGGCTCGTTACGCAGGCGGATGTGCAGCTCTTTGAGTTGCTTCTCGTCGACTTCCGACGGCGCATTGGTCAGCAAGCACTGCGCACGCTGCGTTTTCGGGAACGCGATCACGTCGCGGATCGATTCCGAGCCCGTCATCAGGGTGATCAGGCGATCCAGGCCGAAGGCCAGGCCACCGTGCGGCGGCGCGCCGTATTGCAGCGCATCCAGCAAGAAACCAAATTTGAGCTGGGCTTCTTCGGCATCGATCTTCAGCGCGCGGAACACCTTGCTCTGGACTTCTTCGCGGTGGATACGGATCGAACCGCCACCCAGTTCCCAGCCGTTCAGGACCATGTCGTAGGCCTTGGCGATGCAGGCGCCAGGATTGGTCTCGAGCATGTCTTCGTGGCCGTCTTTCGGGGCCGTGAACGGGTGGTGCGTCGCGGTCCAGCGGTCGCCGTCTTCGTCGTAGTCGAACATCGGGAAGTCGATCACCCACAGCGGCGACCAGACGTCGTCGAACAGGCCGGCCTTCTTGCCGAATTCGGAGTGGCCGATCTTCACGCGCAGCGCGCCCAGGGCGTCGTTGACGACCTTGGCTTTATCGGCGCCGAAGAAGATCAGGTCGCCGTCTTGCGCGCCCGTCAGTTCCATCACTTGCGCGAGCACCTCGTCGGACAGGTTCTTGACGATCGGCGACTGCAGGCCGTCACGGCCTTTTGCCTTCTCGTTGACCTTGATGTAGGCCAGGCCACGGGCGCCGTAGATCGCGACGAACTGGGTGTAGGCGTCGATCTCCGAACGCGGCATCGAACCGCCCTGCGGCACGCGCATGCCGACCACGCGGCCGTTAGGCAGGTTGGCGGCGCTGTTGAACACCTTGAACTCGACCGTCTTCATCAGTTCGGTCAGTTCGGTGAACTCGAGCTTGACGCGCATGTCGGGCTTGTCCGAACCGTACATCGCCATCGCGGTGGCGAAGTCCATCACCGGGAACGGGTTCGGCAGTTCGATACCGGTGGTGTTCTTGAACACGACGCGCATCATTTCTTCGAACATGTCGCGAATCTCTTGCTCGGTCAGGAACGAGGTTTCGCAGTCGATCTGGGTGAATTCAGGCTGGCGGTCGGCGCGCAGGTCTTCGTCGCGGAAGCACTTGGTGATCTGGTAGTAACGGTCGAAGTTGGCGACCATCAGCAGCTGCTTGAACAGCTGCGGCGACTGCGGCAGCGCGAAGAAGTTGCCGGCGTTGACGCGCGACGGCACCAGGTAGTCGCGCGCGCCTTCCGGGGTCGACTTGGTCAGCATCGGAGTTTCGATGTCGATGAAGCCCAGGTTGTCGAGGTACTTGCGCACTTCCATCGACACCTTGTAGCGCAGCTTCAGGTTGTGCTGCATCTGGCCGCGGCGCAGGTCGAGCACGCGGTGCGTCAGGCGGGTGGTTTCCGACAGGTTATCGTCGTCCAGCTGGAACGGCACCGGCACCGAGGCGTTGAGCACTTCGACTTCGGTCGCGGTCACTTCGATCTTGCCCGACGCCAGATTGGCGTTGACAGTGCCTTCGAGACGGTTGGTCACGGTGCCGACGATACGCAGGCAATACTCGTTACGCACGTGCTCGGCAGCCTTGAAGACGGCGGCGTTGTCCGGATGGCAGACCACCTGCACCAGGCCTTCGCGGTCGCGCAGGTCGATGAAGATCACACCGCCGTGGTCACGGCGGCGGTGCACCCAGCCGCACAGGCTGACGGTTTGGCCCAGCAGTTCCTCGGTGACGAGGCCGCAGTAATTGGTACGCATGGTGGACATAGTTTTCGTTCCAGGTTGATTGATTTGTCGGCGCCGCCGTCACGGGCGGCCCAGATTCTGTGCTGCGTTATTTGGCGGCCGCGGTATTCGCGGCGATGGTCGGCACATGGTTCGGCGCGACCACGCCCATCGAAACGATGTACTTGAGCGCCGCGTCGACGGTCATGTCGAGTTCTTTCACGCGGCTGCGTTCCATCATCAGGAAAAATCCCGAGGTCGGGTTCGGCGTCGTGGGCACATACACGCTCACGAAGTCGCCCACCAGGTGGTTGCTCACGTCGCCGCCCGGCACGCCGGTGAGAAACGCGATCGTATACGAATCGGCGTGCGGATACGGGATCAGCACCGCCTGGCGGAAGGCATTGCCGGACGACGAGAACAACGTGTCGGACACCTGCTTGACGCTGCCGTACAGCGAGCTGACGACCGGCACGCGCTTGAGCAGGCGCTCGCCCACGCGCACGACGTACTTGCCGACCAGGTTATTGGTGAGCAGGCCCGTGACGAACACGATGGCCAGCGTCAGCACCGCACCGATGCCCGGCACGTCCATGCCGAAGAACTGGCGCGGCTGCCAGGCGGCCGGCACGAACATCAGGGACTGGTCGAGCGTGCTGATGATCAGGCTCAGGACCCAGGCCGTGATGGCCAGGGGCACCAGCACCAGCAGGCCGGTGATGAAATATTTACGCATCGGATTATCCCGTTATTCTTGTTGGCGCGGCGCGGTACCGCTGCGATCAGGTGCTGCTCTTGTCGCCGCCGCCGCTGCTGCTGCTACCGGTACTGCTGCTGCCCGTGGCTGGCGCGGCCGGGGCTGGCGCGGCGGCGGCTGGCGTTGCCGGCGCCGCAGGTGCGCCCGGCTCGCCGGATGCGCCGGCAACCCCGGCGGCGGTGCCGGTCGCCGGCGGCGTACCGCCACGGAAATCGGTCACGTACCAGCCCGAGCCCTTGAGCTGGAAGCCGGCCGCAGTCACCTGCTTCTTGAACGATGGCTTGGCGCAGGATGGGCAGACGGTCAGGACCGGATCCGATATCTTTTGCAGTACATCTTTGGAAAAACCGCATTCTTCGCAGCGATAGGCATAAATCGGCATTCTGGTGCTCCGCAAAAATCTTCAAAACCCTGAATTATAAAGCTTTTGCCGCAGCATTTACGGATTGCGGCTTGCCAGGGGCGCAATGGCGCCGCAGTCGGCGACACCACGCGTTGTGATGTTGTTTTTCGCCATCTTCGACCGCGATTCGTTTGCCCGTGGGCAGCCATTGGTGATGTAATAGCATTCTTTAAAGAAACAGAAGGCGGCGAGATGTCTGCATCAGCGCCGCCCATAAAAGAACACAGCTTATCGGGCCCGCGCAAGCGGGCTTTTTCTTGGGCGCCCGGTTACAGGAAGTACAGGGCTGCCAGCCCGGCGCAAAAGCCCGTCGCCAGGAAGGTCAGGAACGTGAGCATGCGATTGGTGCGGCGCTGCTCGACCACCAGCATTGCCATCATCTCGGCATTGGCGATGTGCGGGTGATGCCCCTTCGCTTCGCGCTCGAGCGCGTGGTGCACCAGGCGCGGCAGTTGCGGGAAGATCTGCGCGTAGCGTGGCGCTTCGGCCTTCAGGCGCTCGACCAGGCCTTGCCAGCCCACCTGCTCGGCCATCCAGCGCTCCAGGTACGGTTTGGCCGTTTTCCACAGATCCAGATCCGGGTCAAGCTGGCGCCCCAGGCCTTCGATATTGAGCAGCGTCTTTTGCAGCAGCACCAGTTGCGGCTGCACTTCGACATTGAAGCGGCGCGAGGTCTGGAACAGGCGCAATAAAATCTGGCCGAACGAGATATCCTTCAGTGGCCGGTCGAAAATCGGCTCGCAGCAGGCGCGTACGGCCGACTCGAGCTCATCGACGCGCGTGCTCGGCGGCGCCCAGCCCGATTCGATGTGCGCTTCGGCCACGCGCTTGTAGTCGCGCTGGAAGAAGGCCAAAAAGTTCTGCGACAGGTAATCCTTGTCGAAGTCGGTCAGGGTGCCGACGATGCCGAAGTCGAGCGCGATATAGCGGCCCAGCGTTTCCGGCGCGGTCGATACCAGGATATTCCCCGGGTGCATATCGGCGTGGAAGAAGCCGTCACGGAACACTTGGGTGAAGAAGATTTCGACGCCATCGCGCGACAATTTCTTGAGGTCGACCCCGGCCGCGACCAGGCGGTCGATCTGCGACACCGGCAAGCCATGCATGCGCTCCATCACGATCACGCTACTCGAGCAATAGTCCCAATACATCTCGGGCACCATCAGCAGCTCGGAGTTGGCGAAGTTGCGGCGCAGCTGGCTGGCGTTGGCCGCCTCGCGCATCAGGTCGAGTTCGTCGTGCAGGTATTTGTCGAACTCGGCCACGACTTCGCGCGGCTTCAGGCGCCGCGCTTCGCTCCACACCGCTTCAATCAGGTTGGCGGCCATGCGCATCAGCGCCATGTCTTCGTCGATTAATTTCTTCATGCCAGGCCGCAGCACCTTCACTGCAACTTCTTTACCATTTTTCAGGGTGGCGAAGTGGACCTGGGCGATCGAGGCCGAGGCCACCGGCTCGCGCTCGAAGTGGGCGAACAATTGATCGGGATGGGTGCCGAGCGAGCGCGTGATCTGCGCCACGGCCAGGTCGGAACCGAACGGCGGCACGCGGTCTTGCAGCATGGCCAGTTCGTCGGCGATATCGGGCGGCACCAAGTCGCGCCGGGTCGAGAGCACCTGGCCGAATTTCACGAAGATCGGGCCCAGCTCTTCCAGCGCCTGGCGCAGTCGCACGGCGCGCGGCGACGTGATCGTGCGCCAGAAGAAGAACGTGTTCATCAAACGCGCGGTGCGCGGGGCATTGATGCTGGTGACGGCGATTTCGTCCAGGCCGTACTTGGTGAAGACGGTGAGAATGCGCAGCAGGCGCAGGAATTTCAATATCATCGACGATCCGGATTCTGGTCTGCGCTTGAAGCAAGAGTGGAAGAAGGTGTGGCAGCGTTGCGTTGGGCCAGCTGTTGTTCGAGCCGCGCGATGCGCTTGGCGCTGCGCTCGACGTCGTCGCGCAGGCGCACGACGTCAGCGGCGAACGCGTCGCGCTGGGCGGGCCGCACCAGCACCGGCCGCTCGTCGGCCAGAAATTCGGCGACGTTCTCGGCCAGGCGACGCCCTGCTTCGCCCAGGCCGCTGACGGCGCGCTGCGCGCCCTGGTGCAGGCGATAGGCGCCGACCGGGCCCACCACTTTTTCAAGGTCGTATTCGGCATCCCAGCGCAGGCCGTTGGCCAGTTGCGAGATCACGTTGGCAAATTCGGCGTCGCCCTCGATCTTCACGTACGACAACGCGCGCGTGCGGTCTTGCGCGATCAGCGGCAGGTCGGCCGGCTTGATGCGGATGGTGACGTTGGCCGGGCCGGCGTCCTGGCTCGCCTCGAACAGGCCGTCTTTTGCGACGAGCACGCGCAGTTCGACCACGCCGGCGTCGATGCAAGCTTGTTTGCCGACATGGCGCGCGAGCGCGGCCCTGGCCCAGGTTTCCTGGGCCAGCAAGTGGTTGATCGCGGCGACGGCTGGCACGGCCAGCGCGCGCTCGGGCGACAGGGTCGACAGGGATGGAAGATTCGGAAACATGGCGAGACTAACCCTCAAAAAACAAAACCGCCCGGGTTGATTCGGGCGGTTTTGATCTTACCAGTTCGCCGGGCGCACACCCGGTGACACGGATTGTTTGCGGAAAAATAATTCCGTCGGTTTAAGGCACATTTAATTCGGCTGCTGGATGCCGGCCAGCACCCAACCACCCGCGCCAGAGAGCGGCTTGGACATGTTCCAGACCTCGACGAACGGCTCTGGCAACGCATCTTTCGCGCTGCGGATCATGGCGTTGAACTGCACGCTGGCCAGGTAATCGGTGGCGGTCTGCTCGATGCCCAGCAACTGCGCATCGATGTTGACGACGTCGGTGAAATCGGCGACCGCGCCGCGTTCCTGGATCTGCATTTTCAGTTCGGCGAACACTTCCGGCGAGGTGAATTCGCGCAGGTCGTTCGTGTCGCCGCGATCCCATGCCGCCTGCATGCGGATGAACGATGATTTGGCATGACGCAGGAAGCTCTCGCTGTCGAAGTCGGCCGGCACGCCCCATTGCTGGTGCGCGGCTGGTGCAGCGGCATTGCCGAAGCCCGTCGAATTCAGGCCGCCCTTGTCCAGCGCGACGCCGCCTTGATAGGCGGTCGGTTGCGGACGCAGCCCCGAGCCGATTTCAGGCGTGCCAACACCACCAGCCGCCTGCGGCTTGAAGCCGCCAAAACCGGCCGCCGATGGATTGGCTGGCGTGTCCTTGCGGCGGAACATGCGCACCAGGAACAGGATGACGAGGCCGAACAGCGCGAACATCAGGATGCCGGCGATGATGCTGGCCATCGCGCCGCCAATGCCCAGGTGCGACAGCAGCATGCCCAGGCCAAGGCCCAGCAGCGCGCCGCCCAGGATATTGCGCATCATGCTTGGCTTCTTGGCCGCCGCTGCGGCACCCGCGGCGCCGGCGCCTGCCGCAGCCGGCGTGGCCTGGTTCGGGGTCTGGCGCTGCATGTTCTGTGTGGGCGCCGGCGCCGGGGCCGGCATCTGGCGGACAGCCTGCGACTGGCGGCCCATCGAGCGCTTGCCGCCCATCGGGCGTGCGTAGGCATCGGCCACCATCGAGAATGCGGTGACGGCGAGGAGCGTCGTGACCAGGAATTTTTTCATTGTCTCCATCCTTGTGTGTTGAAACTACAGGTGTTGAAACTACAGTTTGATACCGGTGTGCAAAGCGGCCACACCCGCCGTCAGGTTGAAGTACTGAACCCGTTCCAGTCCCGCCTCTTGCATCATGCCCTTCAGGGTGTCCTGGTCGGGGTGCATGCGGATCGATTCGGCCAGGTAGCGATAGCTTTCGGCGTCGCCCGCGATCTTCTGGCCCAGCCACGGCAGCACCGAGAACGAATACACGTCGTAGGGCTTTTGCAGCGGCGCGATCACTTTCGAGAATTCAAGCACCAGCAATTTGCCGCCGGGCTTGAGTACGCGGTGCATCTCGGCCAGGGCCTGATCCTTGTGCGTCATATTGCGCAGGCCAAAGGCCACGCTGACGCGGTCAAAGTAATTGTCAGGGAACGGCAATTTTTCGGCGTTACACAACATGGTTGGGGTGACAAGCCCCTTATTCAAGAGACGGTCGCGGCCAACGCGCAGCATCGACTCGTTGATGTCGGTAAGCCAGACTTCGCCCGACTTGCCTGCCTGCCTGGCAAAGGCCTTGGCCAGGTCACCCGTGCCGCCGGCGATGTCGAGCACCTTGAAGCCGGGCCGCACGCCCGCCTGCGCGATCGTGAACATTTTCCAGGCGCGGTGCAGGCCGGCCGACATCAGATCGTTCATGACATCGTACTTCGCGGCGACCGAGTGGAAGACCTTGGCGACTTCCTGGACCTTCTGGTCCTCGGCGACGGTTTTGTAGCCGAAGTGGGTGGTGTTTGTCATATATGCAGGCAGGTTGGGGGTTGCCACATTATACAAGGACGCGGCCAGGGGGCCGCGCCACTTGCCCAGCAGTACGACACGGCCAGCGCAGACCATTGATTACGGACGTCAGAGCGGTTTGGATTCAACTTTCTTGTCATGTTGGATACCCACAACGCATCTACGCACCCGGGATAATTTGGGCCAAAATCACGTTGCGTGCCCCTATCCGCAGGCTGTCGCCAGGATTAAGATCGATGACAAAAGACATACTTTATTTTCAGTTCAAAATGCGAAAAATCAAACGGTTAGTTCGATTTTGCATTTGTCATTAGACTTTTATCAACGTTTGTGCGCCATGCTGATTGCATTTTTGGTTTAATTAACATTATTTTCAGCCGGCGCTGCGCCGGTGGTTGCTCCCATCGACGTTGAATGGTCCCCGTGGTGTGCCGGGATGCATGGCAGCGTAGCGGGTGTCAACGCGTCATGATGAGGACAACAGTGCCGGTTAAACGTCTTATCTGCATTACGAGCAAGGGCAGCGCGCATGCCCATGCCTGCCACGGCGCCATGCCTGGCTGGGATGTGTGCGTCGTCGAGCACTTGGCAGCCGCGCGCAAAGTATTGTCCCAGCAGCATTATGGCGTGGGCCTGCTGCTCGACAGCAGCGATGGTGCGGACGATGGAGAGATCGAACGCTTCCTGCACCAGCACCACCACATGCGCTGGGTCGGCGTGTTCGACGCGCACCGCCTCGACCAGCCGGCCCTGCGCGAACTGATCGCGGCCCACCTGTCCGACTTTCATACCCGGCCGGTCGACACGCTGCGGCTGCAGCACTCGCTGGGCCACGCCCACGGCATGGCGACGATGGCCGCGCGCGTGGCGCCGCACGGGGGCGCCACGCGCCACAGCCACATCGACGGCACGTCGGGCGCCATCGCCCGCCTGCGCTCGCACATCGACAAGATCGCCGCGGTCGACGCGCCGGTCTTGATTTCCGGAGAAAGCGGCAGTGGCAAGGAATTGGCCGCGCAAGAGATTCATCTGCGGTCGCAGCGCGCCTCGGGCCCCTTCATCGCCATCAATTGCGCGGCAATGGCGCCGGCGCTGATCCATTCAGAATTGTTCGGCCACGAACGCGGCGCGTTCACCGGCGCCACGCGCGACAAGCAGGGCTTGCTCGAAGCGGCGTCCGGCGGCAGCATTTTCCTTGACGAGATCGGCGACCTGCCGCTCGACCTGCAGGCGAGCCTGCTGCGCTTCCTGCAAGAGCGCGTGATCTACCGGGTCGGCGGCACCCGCACCATCCCCGTCGACGCGCGCGTGATCACCGCCACGCACGTGAACCTGCCTCAGGCCGTAGCCGATGGACGCTTCCGCGAAGACTTGTACTACCGCCTGAGCGTGTTTCCGATTCGCGTCCCGGCGCTACGTGAACGCAAGGAAGACTTGCCGCTGTTGACCGATCTCATCTTTAACAAATTCGCCAGCGAACGCAGCCCGCAACTCAAGGGCGTCAGCCGCGAAGCCTTGCTCGCCATGGCGCGCTACGACTGGCCCGGCAATGTGCGCGAGCTGATCAACCGGGTGCGCCGCGCCATGGTGCTGGCTGAACATCGCCTGATCATGCCGGAAGACCTGGATCTGCCAGGCGTCGGCCCGATCTGCCCGCTGGTTGAAGGCGTGGGCCTAGGGTCGTCGCGTCTGAGCGCCGAACGCGTGGCCATCGGCGAAAGCCTGGCGCGCACTGGCAACAACATCAGCCGCGCGGCGCGCGAGCTCGGTGTATCGCGGATGACGCTGTATCGCCTGATGGCCAAGCACGAGATTTCGGTATAGGCGTCATTCTTTACACGGTGTCAGCCACGTCCTACCGCCCTCCCCCTTGAATTCACAGTGATTTTATGCAGCGTGCTTGCCATCCGGCAGCACGCCAAGTGGCATTGCCCGCTCTGATCACCAAGCCTGCCGGTTACAGTTTGATACAGTTTGATGACCTGTTCGACAACTCTGTAACACGCCCGAGACAGTTGTCGATACAGCTATTGGCATGCTTCATCGTTCTGATAGCCACAAAGCAAACTCATCAAATAAGTCCCGTTAAATCAATGACTTGAACGAGCGAGCTGCGCTGGCACGAGACCTGCTATTGCAGAAGTGGACCGAGCGTCACGGGACCTCGGGAAACTTAAACAGTGATATTAGGGGAGCAACAATGAAGCGCACTATCCTGGCAACCGCGATCGCCCTGGCATTCAGCATGGCTCACGCACAAGAGAACACCGTAAACGACGTCCGTGGCGGCAACACCCAAACGTCGACGATGCTCAACACGACCAATACCAATACCGACAACAGCTCGCTCACCGACTCCCGCAACAGCAATAACACTGCGACGACCACCAATACCAGCACCGACAATAGCCAGGCCAACAGCAACAACATCGCGACCAACACCAACAACAGCCAGGCCGACAGCAACAACACGGCGACCAACACCAACAACAGCCAGACGGACAGCAACAACACGGCGACCAACACCAACACGAGCACGAGCACCAACACCAACAATAGCCAGACCGACAGCAACAACACGGCCACCAACACCAGCACGAATACCAACAACAGCCAGAACGACAGTAACAACACGGCGACCAATACCAACACGAACACCAGCACCACCACCAACACCGCCAACAACCAGGTGGACAACTCGGACAACCGCGTCACGAACAATACGACCACCAACAGCAACAGCCAGACCAGCAACCAGTCCGACACGCGTACCAACACCACGACGATCGACAGCAACGACACGACCGACGTGGCCACCACCACCACGACCACCAACTCCAGCGACAGCAGCCAGGACAGCTCGGGCCAGAACAACAGCTCGGGCGACGCCACGGCCAATGTGGCCGGCGCGGCGGCAGCCAACAACGGCGGCAGCGCCAGCTCGTCGGTCGCCAATTCGTTCAACACCTCGTCGGCGACCGCCACCAGCGCCCTGAACGGCAACGTCAGCGGCAATAGCATCAGCAACATCGGCAACACGGCGCAGAACACCGGCGGCGCTAACGGCGCAAGCGGTTCCGGCGCGGCAGGTGGCGTCGGCAATGGCGGCAGCGCCAGCGGCACCGGCGCAGCCGGCGGCGCAGCCTCGGGCGCAGCAGGTGCAGCAGGCGGCTCGGGCTACGCAGCAGCGGGCACGGCATCGACTGGCGCCTCGACCGTCGGTAACGCCGCGGGCGGTGCAGGTGGCGCATCGGGCGCAGCCGGTGCAACCGGCGGCGCCGGTGCAGCAGGTGCAATGGGCGGCTACGCTGCCGGCGGCAATGGCGCCGCAGGCGGCATGGGCACCGGCGGCGGCGGCGCGGCGGGTGGTGCGGCCAATGGCGGCTCGGGCGCAGCAGGCGGCGCGGCCTACGGCGGCGCCGGTGGGACGACCGGTTCGCTGGCGGGCGGTAACGGCGGCGCCAGCGGCGCGGCCACAGGCGGCCTGGGCGGCGCAGGCGGCGGCACTGGCGACGCATCGGGCGGCGCCGGCGCAGCAGGCGGTCTGGGCGGCGCAGGCGGCATGGGCGGCACGTCGGCAGGTTCCAGCCTGACCGCATCGAACGGCGCTGGCGGCGGCGCAGCCAGCATCGGCGACGCTACCGCGACCTCGGGCGCAGGCGGCATGCCAGGCAGCGACACGGCCGGCACCGGCGGCGCCAGCGGCGCACCGAGCAATACCGGTGGCACCAGCACGGCCGGCAGCCCAACCAGCGGCGCCAGCACCAACGGCGCGGGCGACTCGACCGCCGGCATGGGCGGCGCCGGTGCAGCGGGCGGCGCGGGCGGCTCGGGTGCGATGGCAACGAACACGTCGGGTAGCGGCGCAGCAGGCGGCGCCTCGACCGGCGGCACGGGCGGCGCTGGCGCGGCACTGGCCGGCACGGGCGGTGCAGGCGCCAGCGGCACTGCGGGCATGGGCGGTTCGGGTGCAGCGGGCACGGCCGGCATGGGTGGCAACGGCGCCACCGGCACCGGCGGCGCGGGCGGCGCAGGCCAGGGCGGCACGGCCGGCACCGGCGGCATGGGCGGCTCGGGCGCTGAAGCGACCGCATCGACCGGCGCCAGCGGCGCGGGCGGCGCAGCTACCGGCGGTTCGGCCACCGGCGGCTCGGCCACCTCGGGCGATGCCAGCGGCGGCGCAGGCGGCAGCGGCGGTGCAGGTGGCGCGACCACCTCGGGCGCAGGCGGCTCGGGCGGCGAGATGATGGCGGGCGCAGGTACGGGCGGCTTCGGCGGCGCCGGCACCGGCGGCGATGGCGGCGCCAACAACGTCAGCGCAGGCTCGTTCGACATGTCGAACTCGATGAACAACATCGCCCAGTCGGCAGCAGGTATCTCGATCATCAGCCAGAACAATGGCTTCTCCTCGCTGATCCAGCAAAGCGTCAATGTTCAGTCGAACATGAACGTGGGCGGCGCCACGCCAAGCGGCGGCGGCCAGTAATCAGGCAACGGGAGGCAGGCAGCGCTTGCCTCCCTCGCCATGCGGCGCTTTGCCCGCATGGCGGTTCAATCGAGCGAGGCACCATGAAACGATTCCACCAGATTGGATGTATCTTGCTGGCGGCAGGCGCTGTCCTGCCACCGGCAGCCCAGGCCACCGAACCGGACAGGCTGCCGGTGGTGGTGAGCTTCCTCTCCACCGTGAACGTGGCGCCGGCAGTCGGCGACGATCTCGCGAGCAGCTGGGGCAAAACCACCGACGCCGCCATCCTCGGCGACCTGCGCGGCGGCGCCGACATCATCACCACCGAGGCGACGCTCGGCGGCACGGTCGGCAACAACACGGCCACCAACGTCACCACCGGGATGAACGTGATCAGCGGCGGCTCGTTCGCCAATTCGTCGGGCTTGCCGGTCGTGATCCAGAACTCCGGCGCGAACGTCCTGATCCAGAACGCGACCGTCATCAACCTGCAACTGCAATGAGCATGAAACGAGGCTTTTTTCTGATCGCACTGTGCGGCGCCCTGCTGGCGCCGGAGGGTGCGACTGCGCTTGATCTGGCCGGGGTCGGGCGCGTCAATGTGCCGGTCACCAGTCTCAAGGACATCAAATTCCAGCGCACCCTGCGCCAGCAATATGACTACAGCTGCGGCGCCGCCGCGCTGGCCACGCTGCTGTCGCACCACTATCACACGCCGACGCCCGAACAGGACGTGTTCCAGCAGATGTACGCCGCTGGCGACAAGACCAAAATCCATAAAGAAGGGTTTTCGCTGCTCGACATGCAGCGCTTTTTGGCCACGCGCGGTTTTCGCGCCGATGGCTTCAAATTGCCCATCGAGAAACTGATCGCCGAAAAACTGCCGGCCATCGTCCTGATCACCGACCGCGGCTTCAACCATTTTGTCGTCGTCAAGGGCGCCGAAGACGGCCGCATCCTGATTGGCGACCCGTCGACCGGCAACCGCGTCGTGAGCATGGAACGGTTCCAGGAAATCTGGCGCAACAAGATCCTGTTCGTGATTCACAGCCACAAGGAGCAAGTCGCCTTCAACACGCCGGAAGACTGGCGCGGCGCGCCGCGTGCCCCGCTGGGCGCCGGCATGCACCAGGACCAGCTCAGCGCGACCCTGCCGAAGTTCGGGCCGGGCGATTTTTAACGGGGACCCACGATGCGCCTTCCACCTTGTCTTTTATACGCTGCCCTGCTGGGTGTGCTCGCAGGCGCCCTGCCGCTTGCCAATGCAGCCGAGCCCACCGTGCCCGTGCTCGGCAAACCGGTCGCCGCCGCCAGCCTGGACGCCGCCCGTGGTGGCTTCGAGGTTGCCGGCGGTTTGTCGCTCTCGCTCGGGATCGAGCGCGTGGTCTCGATCAATGGCGAAATCATGGCGCGCACGAACATCGCCATTCCCGACCTGGCAGCCATGACGGCCGAGCAGGCGCGCCTGACCCAGGATGCGCTGGGTGCGGCCAGGATGATCCAGATCGGCGGCAACAACTATGCCGCCGCCGACCTCAATCTGCCGAATGGCGCGACGCTGGTCCAGAACACGCTCAGCGGCCAGGATATCCGCACCGCGACCACCATTTCGTCGACCGTCAACAGCATGTCGCTCATCAAGGACATCAATTTCCAGTCGACGATCCGCGACGCCGTCGTGCGCTCCCCTGGTGGGCTATGAATTTTTAAACCACTAACAATTATTCTGGAGAATCTGGATGTACTCACACGTCGCGCGGCTCGGCGCTGCGGGCCTGGCGGCTGCCCTCCTGGCGCCGCCCGTGCTTGCCCAACAAGGTTCTGCCCCGTCGGAGACGGGCGCACAGCCATCGAATACCGAACTGTCGCAACTGAAGGATGAACTGGCCGAACAGCGGGCGCTCGTCAATCGCCTGCTGCAGGAAGTGCAGGCGCAGCGCGAGCAGTTGCAGCGCATGGGTACGCCGGCCGACGGCGTGCTGCTGTCACAGCAGCGCGGCGCCGGCGGCTCGATGACTGGCCAGGCGCCGGTGGCCGAGCCGCCCGTGCTGCCGCCGGCGGTGACCGGGGCGCCGTCGCCGCTGCCGCCGCAACCGCGGCCGAACCAGCCCGGGGTGCCAGCCCCGGCACAGGCCCAGCCCGCCGCGCAGGCGCAGGCGCGTAACGACAGCCGCCAGCAACCGAACCGGCCGCCCGAAGTCGCGCCGATCGGCGACCAGCCCGGCGTGCTTACCGCGCCCGGCACCTATGTGCTCGAGCCATCGATGCAATACGGCTACTCGTCGAGCAACCGCGTGGCGCTGGTCGGTTACACGGTTATTCCGGCACTGCTGATCGGCCTGGTGGACGTTCGTGAAATCAAGCGCAACACCTTCACCACGGCGATCACCGGCCGCACCGGCATCAGCAACCGGATGGAAGTCGAGGTCAAGGTGCCGTACGTGTACCGCTCGGACGCCACCGTCAGCCGCGAACTGTTCACCGGCACGGCGGTCGAGCGCGTGTTCGACACCACCGGCAAGGGCATGGGCGACGTCGAAGTCGCCGGGCGCTACCAGCTCAATACCGGCGGCGCCGACAAGGGCTATTACATCGCCGGCCTGCGCTACAAGAGCCGCACCGGGCGCGACCCGTTCGAAGTCGTCACCGACTGCGACCGCCGCTGCATCGGCGAGAACGTCACCGGCACCGGCTTGCCGCTGGACTTGCCCACCGGCTCGGGCTTCCACTCGCTGCAAGGCACCCTGACCTGGCTATACCCGTCCGATCCGGCCGTGTTCTTCGGCAACCTGAGCTACGTGCACAACTTCAAGCGCGACGATGTGACGCGCCTCGTGCGCAACGGCGAACGCGAACCGCTTGGCTCGCTGCAACCGGGCGCCGTGCTCGGCTTTAATTTCGGGATGGGACTGGCGCTCAACGACAAGGCTTCGCTCAGCCTCGGCTACGACCACAGCACCATCGGGCGCATGCGCCAGAACGGCGCCACCTCGATCGGTTCGGTACGCACGCAACTGGGTACCTTGCTTCTCGGGTATTCGTACCGCTTGAGCCCGAAACGTTCGCTCAATATCGCGGTAGGCGCCGGCGTGACCCGTGATACGCCAGATGTCACATTGACGCTGCGTTTACCGATGACTTTCTGATCGGAAATTTAATATTGAAATGAGGCATGCAGCGGGAATGACATGTGGTAAATACGAAGACGATTGAAAAATCTTGCTTCCAATTTAAGAGTTTGCCCTATAATCAGATTCGCAATGTAAGGCGTCACCCTGGTTCTTGTCCTAGGTACGCAAACAGGGCATCAACGTAAAATTAATTTTTGAGGGAATAAAAATGGCGACTGGCATTGTTAAGTGGTTCAATGACGCAAAAGGTTTCGGTTTCATCACGCCTGACGGCGGCGGCGAAGATCTGTTCGCGCACTTCTCGGCGATCAACGCCAACGGCTTCAAGTCGCTGCAAGAAAACCAGCGCGTGACGTTCGACGTCACCACCGGTCCTAAAGGCAAGCAGGCTTCGAACATCCAGCCGCAAGCTTAAGTTCCGCTGTAGTCGATGCCTTGTCCGCTACGGCGGGCAAGCAAAGCAAAAGAGCACATCTCCGGATGTGCTCTTTGTCGTTATGGGATCGCAATTGTCGCGGCCCGATGGCCTGTGGCGGGAACCATACATTGCGAACGCGGCATTGCGCCATCGCACTACCCTGATGCTGCGCCGTTGTCACACTTGGCCGGTTCTGCAAGTTTCCCGACAACCCGCACGAGCCTGCTCCGGGTTCGACCGCCATCAGGATGGACCCATGAATTCGCTGAACGTTCCGGGCATGCTGACCGACGCCAATCGGCCAATTCGCCTGCGTTTCGGTAGCCACGCCGACATTGCTGACGATCTGCTGCTGGTGCAGCACGTCAGCGGCAGCGAGACGATGTTCGGCGGTCTCGAGTATGTCTTGCTGTGCGTATCGACACAGGCAGGCCAGCAGCTCAAGAGCCTCATCGCCAATCCTCTGGAAATCCAGTTCGTCACCGATACCGGTGGACTGCGCTCGGTGTGCGGGATCGTTGCCGAAGCGAGCGAAGGACAAGGCGACGGCGGCCTGGCGACCTATCAGCTGGTCGTGCGCGATGCCCTGGCCCTGCTCGAGAAGACCTGCAATTCGCGGGTCTTTCGCGATGCCAGCGAGATCGACATCACGCGCACCGTTCTGCAGGAATGGCGCACGACCAATGCCATCGTCGGCGCCTGTTTCGAGTTCGACCTGAGCAACCTGAAGAGCTACCCAAAACGCGCCTACACGATGCAGTACAACGAATCGACCGCAACATTCTTGCGGCGGTTATGGAAACGCCGGGGCATCGCCTCATACATCCTGCCAGGCAGCACGGCCAATAACGGGCATGCCGGCACGCCCATCCACACGCTGGTGCTGTTCGACAATGCTATGCATCTCGACCAGAACGCCGCAGGCGAGATCCGCTTCCACCGCGACGACGGCACTGAAGCGTCGGACACGATTACCGCATGGCACGCGGTGCGCGCCTTGAGCGCTGGCAGCATCTCACGCTGCAGCTGGGACTTCGTCAGCGGCCGCGCAATGCGTGGCGACAGGCCGAGCATGATCGATCAGGGAAGCGTTGGCCGCCGGTTCGCCGCTGCCCTTGACGATTACCTGGTCGACTCTCCGCATGCCGGCGACAGCGATGAAGACTACCGAAAACTCAGCGACAAGCGTATCGAGCGTCTTGAATACCTCGCCAAATTTTTCCAGGGCGAAGGCAGTGTCCGGAACATGAGGGTCGGCGAGTGGCATCGCATCGTCGGCCATCCTGAGCTCGACAGGCACCCGCTCGCCGAACGCGATGTCGTCATCGTCGAACTGCATATCGAGGCCGCCAACAATCTGCCAAAGGCGCTGGACGACCGGGTACGGCGTCTGTTCGCGCTGAATCACTGGAGGGAGGACACCGGTGCGCTGAGCCAGGCCAGCGCCGAGCGTGGCGTGCGCTACACCAACCGCTTCACCTGTGTACGGCGCGGCATCCCGATCGTGCCTGCCTACGATCCGCGCGTCGACCTGCCCCGCACCGAGATCCAGTACGTGACGGTGGTCGGGCCGGTCAATGAAGAAATCCACTGCGACGCGCTCGGACGGGTCAAGATCCGCTTCCCCGGCTGCCGTCCGGAAGATCACGCGCATGCGCAAGGTGATGGCGCATCCGACAGCGACCGCGACTCGGCCTGGGTCCCGGTGGTCACGCCCTGGGCCGGCGCCCGGTACGGGGCGCTGTCGCTGCCGCGTGTGGGGCATCAGGTGTTGTGCGCCTTTGTCGGTGGCGACCCTGACAAGCCACTCATCATCGGTCGCGTCCATGGCGGCATGAACGTGCCCACCTCGTTCAGCCACAAGAGCCGCTTGCCGGGCGACCGCTATCTGTCCGGCATCGTCAGCCGCGAAGGCGGGGCGCAACGCAGCAACCAGCTGAGAATGGACGACACGCCGGGCCAGCTCAGCGCCCAACTGGCCAGCGATCATGGCTACACCCAGCTCAACCTCGGCTACCTCGTGCATCCCAGGTGCAACGGCCAGGCCGATGCGCGCGGCCAGGGCTTCGAACTGACGACGAACGACAGCGGCGCGATCCGCACGGCCAAATCGCTGCTCATCACCGCCTGGAAACGGCTCGACGCGAGCGGCTTTCAACTTGGCAGCGAAGAACATCTGGCGCTGATGCAGGATTGCCTCGACCTGTTCAAGTCACTGGGCCAGTATGCCGCGCAGCACGGGGGCCTGCCGGTCGATCCGTCGCCGCAAGAAGCGCTGAAAGCCGACCTCGATGCCGCCGACAAGGACGGCCAGCCGACGCTGAGCATCACGGCGCCGGCCGGCATCGCGTTCAGTACGCCGAAATCGATCGTCACCTATGCCGGCGTTAATCTCGACACCGTGGCGCAGCAGCATCTGCAACTGACGTGCGGCCAGCGCTTCAACCTGAATGCCGGCAAGGGCGTTTCGCTGTTCTCGCACATGGACGGCATCACGCAGGTGGCGCACAAGGGCAAGTTCGTCATGCAGAGCCAGCACGACGACATGCAGCTCGATGCAGCGAAGGATCTCAAGGCCACGGCAGGCAAGCGCGTGATCGTCATGGCCGAGGACGAGGTGACGTTCATCGTCAGCGGCGGCGCGTACCTGACGCTCAAGGGCGGCGCGGTGGAAATCGGTGGGCCGGGGGCGATCACGATCAAGACCGATGGGCATCACTGGGGCGGACCTGCCAGCGGCAAGACCGAGCTGCCCAAGTTCGATGCCGGCCAATTCGTACGCACACCACGGTTGCTGCGCGCGACCGATGGCACGCCCGTGGAGGGCGTGAACGTGCTCGTGGAGCGCTCGGGCGATGCACCGCTGTCAGGTCAGACCAATGGCGCCGGTGAAGGTCAGGAGATCAAGGCCGATCATTTGCAGCAATTGAAAGCAACATTTTTTAAAACCGTCAAATAACCACGCCAGCCGAGTGATTGATGACCATGACGACTGCATCTACCGCCGCCCCACCTTCTGACTCGGACTGCCACACGCTGGACGATCCGGCCAACGAGATACTGGGTTGTAACACCGGCACGGTGTGTTTATCGCCGAAGCATCTCGACGTGATCATGCAGTTGCCCTTGCCGGGGATTGTCATCTTTGTTCATGGGGTGAACTCGGATGGCGAGTGGTACGGGCAGGCCGAAGAGGGTTTGTGTGACGGTTTGAATGATCGTCTGAAGCGGCAGGATGAACACCTGGCCTATCCAACACCGGAGGGCGGTCAGCTAAGAGCAGCGCGATATATCCCCGATTTGACGTCCAAAGGCTTTATCAACCCGGACCGGACCTCGAAAACGTTCATCGAGGAAACTGAGAATTTTTCCCCAGTAATCCAATTCCGCTGGGGATACAAAGCCAGCAGCGACGAGCTGCAAAAATACAGTGCCGGAATTTTCTTGAACGAAGAAAACTACTGGGGCGGTGGCCCTTTCGCAAACGGATGCACTGCGCTGCCGGATCTGTGGACAGCAGGCTTGTCGGACGAGATCTTTCTTTGGCTGCACGTAGAGCACATGAACCCCGCAAATGATCGCAAGGTTTATGCGTGCCCACCGCGGCCGTACTACGTGCTTGCTGCTCTGCGCCTCGCCAAGCTGGTTGAGTCTATTCGCACGAAGCAGGCAGATGTACCCATCACGATTGTCTGCCACAGTCAAGGAAATATGATAGGCATGGCCGCAGCCTTTCTGGGCGATCGCCTCGATCCGGTCACCGATGCCAGAGGCAAGGCAGGTCGCTGTGTTGCGGACAACTATGTACTGTGCAACCCCCCTTACAGTCTGGTCAAGAGCAACGTCACACAGGCCTGGGTTGAACGCAGCATGAAAGACGCACAAGGAAATGGTGGACGCCAAACTTGGGACGCGCGCATTGCGACACTGCGCGCATTCTTTGACATCGTTCGCAAACAGAAGTCCGCGGAGCAACCATGCGAGCTCATAGACGAGGCCATGAAAAACGAAGCACATGGTTTCGATGCCAAATCAGACCGCACCAGATTTGGATTTGGCGATGGGCCATCAACCTGCGGTCGCGTCACGCTTTATTTTAATCCACACGATCAAGTGATCTCTGCCTGCACAATCCAGGGCATCGGTTGGCGCGGAATGAGTCAGCAAGAAATCAACGCCACAAATGGCAACGGGATTTTTAGTCAGCGCGTCTTTTCGCAGAACTACATAGTAGGCAAAAAAGGGATCTACGATTTCTGGGCAGATCAGCATAACAAACCTTCTCCTGGCAGCCATGGGTTCTGGCATCCACTCTCGCCGGTGGCAAAGTACTCAATCGCCAAAGGTCTTAATGCGAATGAAAATCTGGTTGGAAAAATCATGACCTTTGCGACAGCGCCGATCATGATCGCAATCACCGGTGTGGCTGGCACCCGCATCAATGCACTACCGCCAAATGATTGGAAAACCCCTTTGGGCGCTCCGGATTTGCCAGAAACGTTCGAGCCAGAATCAATGCGGTTTGGCGTGGCCAGCAAAGACTTCGATCAGGGAATGGATCCACCTGCTGACTATCTCGCTCGGGGTGTGCAGCGAGCGCCTGATGATGCTTACGCAAGCAATCGCAAGCCATCGCAGCCGGCACAAGGCGATGAGCAAAGTGAAGCAAGCTTGCTGTACGAGCATCACGCCATGCTGCGGATGGAGGCGAAGCGTGCGGGCAAATATGCGACCAACGATCAGGTGAAGGATGAGGACAGTCCTGAAACGGCCAGCGAGGAATACATGCAGTGGCGCACCAAGAAAATCAAGGACGCCCTTGCAGCAACCGTCAATACGCACGCTACCGACCACTCGACGATCATGACGAATCACATGCATGCCCGAAGAGCGTTGGCATACGACGTGGCCATTGGCGCGTGCCGTATCAGCAAAAGCGACCTTCTTCATTTCCGAATAGTTGCTGACTGGCGCAATCTCGAAGAAGTATCGAAATCTGACACTCACCAAGTCTACTTTACTTATTTTGACACTGGAAAATTCAGAGACCTTTCGATTCTTGACTGGAGCCGACAAAGAGACGAGGCAAGTATGCCGTCAACCATTGAAAACAAGCGAGAAATTTTCGGCTAAGCGGGAGGGATAATCATGAAATTTCTAATTGACACCCGCCTGAAAAGAATTGGCTGCAGTGCCTTCATTTTTATAATTATCTTTGTGTGTTCTCTGTGGTGGACATATAAAGAAGATTTTTCTTCTGCATCCCCAATTTCTGACGGAGAGATCATGGCTCGCGTTGCAGTTTTACCTTTGTCATTTTTCGTCGCGACGCTAATCGTGACAAGCCTGGCCTCAGCGACGCCGGCTAGCGCCGCCACCAGAAATAATTCAGATATTGAAACTTTAAAAACAAAACCGTTTATTGCCCAAGTAGTTGGCGTCCAGTGGCTAAATCCATTGCAACGCAAAGATTATCCGACGGAGTGGCAACTGCTTTGGCTCTTGAAGATCATTGGGCCGAACAAGGATGATGAAATGGTTGAATCCAAACCGGAAAAATATCGCACGATCCAGGCGATAAGTCACATTGCAAATGCAAACGGTGGTCAAGAAACCTTCGAAGGATTCCACGAAAAATATCTTCGTTCTGTGATGAAGAAATACCGCGACGTCTATTTCAGCGACGCAAAATACTTCTACAATGCCCATTCTCTCGAAGACAAAACGACCTGGCGAGAGCTTGCAGGCATTCATGTCGAGTATGCGCTACCAGTGACCAGGTTCGATCCAGCCGCAGTGGCGGCGGCAACCAGAGACTGCATCGTTAGCTATTTCGACATAGGTAACAAGTCCTTTCCAAATGCGTGGACCCGCAGTACACCGCCGAACGTCCGGATTACCATGGGTGGCGAGAACGCCGGTTTCACCTCACTCTCGGCGGGTTTGGCCTATCTACAGGCAAACCCATCACAAACCGTGTGGGTCATGAACTGGGATGCTCCGAGTTTTCCGAACGATACGCAATTGAATGAAAATATGGTTCTGCTCATCTTGGCTGGACCGGACTACAAAACTGAACGAGCTCCGCTGGCTTGGCTTTCACAACCAGCAGCGAGCAAGGTAACGGATTTCGAAACAAAGTCAACTCTGCCATCTCGATCAGTCCAGGCGTGGAAAGCAGCCATTGGCAAAGCTACTCTCAACGCCGGCAAAAAAACCTCAGACATCGACTTCGTGATCCACGATGCAAATTCCACGCATCCGCGCTCATCGGATCGACTTGCTCCTCTGGCTCAAACAATTTCGGAAGAAATTCAGGAATTGGACTTTATGAAGAAAACGTTCAACACGTCGGCGGTACTTGGAGAAATGGGCGCAGGGAGTGCGCTTACCAACGTGGTGCTGGCTATAGCGTACGCCAACCATATCGGCGGGGTGGTATTGGTCGCAGGAACAACAGATCCGGACACATCAGTGGCTACCATCGTCATGCCTCCGCCCATCGTCAGGCCTATCGTTCCCGGCCAGCCATGGTTCCGTGCGAGGGCCGCCAATCATATTTATCTGCCTTGGTGGGGGCTGCGCAATGACACTAAATCAACGGTGCCGGGCTACTCGCAATGAATCGGACGAGCATACCAACTTTGCTTACTGACGGAGCCACTATGATTCGTCCATTCTTTCTTACATTTATTGCTTCAGGGGTAAAGATTATACTTTCGACTTTAGCAATAGCGAATGCATCGCCTATCGATACCAAAAATACCAGTTCATTATTCGATCAAGAAAGATCTTATGTCGCAAAAGTCGTTGGCGTGCAATGGTTAAATCCTTTGCAACGTAAAGACTACCCTACTGAATGGCAGCTGCTCCGCATAATTGGCCTTGCAGAACCGAACAAAAACGATGATATGGTGAAATCTGAACCCAATTTATTCGTGGGAATTAAACCAATTCTTGCCATTGCAAGCGGGAATGATGGCACAAGAAGTTTTGCCGGTTATTTCTCAATATACGTAAATCATTTAATATCGCCTTTCCGCGACATTTATTTTAGCGACTCCAAATATTTTTACAATGCGCATTCGCTCAAGGATAAATCCACACGCCGCGAGTTAGCAGGAATACGCGTCGAGCACGCGCTACCAGCAGGAAAATTAGTTCCAGAAGAAGTCTCTGCAATCATTCACGAGAGCATCGTTGGAAGTTTTGACATCGGCAATCCACATTTTCCCAACTCATGGACCCGCCCGACGCCACCCGATATCCATCTCACCATGGGTGGCGCCAATGCCGGATTCACTTCGCTGGCAAGAGGACTGTCTTATCTCGAAGCGAATCCATCGCAAACAGTATGGGTCATGAACTGGGACGCCCCGAGCTACCCGCCCCAGGACAATCAAATCAACGAAAACATTGTCCTACTAGTGCTTGCCGGCCCCGACTACAAAACCGAACGCGCCCCGCTCGCCTGGCTTTCCCACCCTGCCACGACGAGCGTTGCAGATTTCACACCGGAATCCAATCAGCCTTCACGTACCGTACAGGCTTGGAAAGCAGTTTTTCACAAGGCCATCAAAAATGCAGGCAAGCAAACGGCTGACATCGGTTTCGTCATTCATGACGCCAACAAGGCGCACTTGAATTCATCGGATCGGCTAGCTCATCTGGCGCGAACTGTCACCGAAGAGATGCCGGCCCTGGACTTCATGGTCGACACCTTCAACACGCCAAGTGTATTGGGCAATATGGGCGCTGGCACCGCGCTGACCAACGTCGCGTTGGCTATTGCCTATGCCAATCACGTCGGCAAAAGTGTGCTGGTTGCTGGAACTACGGATGAGTCGCAGCTGACCGCCACGGTCGTCGCACCGCCCGCAGTCGTCCGCCCGATCGATCCTGACAAAACCTGGTTCCGTGCGCGCAGTGGCAGCCATACCTACCTTGCATGGTGGGGTGTACGCCATGATTCAACATTAACGCTGCAGGGTTACTCAAGATAGTGCACCGGACGCAGGCCATTTTGCCAGCCGTTCGTCATCGACGGATTCTTGAAGACCACCCTCATAAAAGGACAACCCCATGCGCGGCGTCATCCGACTGAACGATCCCACGACCCACGGCGGAAAAGTCATCGCCGCAGCGTCGAACACGACAGTGATGGGCGTCGCGGTCGCGCGCAAGGGCGACCGGTGTTTTTGCCCGATCCAGGGCCACCAGGCCTGCGTGATTGCAGAAGGCGACCCGGACGTGACGATCGATGGCGTTCCGGTGGCGTTTGACGGCCATGCCACCAGCTGCGGCGCCCGCCTGATATCGACGGCCACCGGCAGTGGCCGCGACTGACGCCACGCGTTATCTACCTTACTTGCAGCCGCAACTACCCGAGCCGCAACCGCCGCCGCCCGACTTCGCCGCCGCCACTTGTGCGAACTGCGTGACCGGCGCGCGGCCGCTTTCTTCGTCGTAGCCGGCCGCCTGCAGGCGCGCCACGTACTGCTTCCACAGCGATTCCTGGCTGCGGCCCAGCTCATACAAGTAATCCCAGCTGAAGATGCCGGTATCGTGGCCGTCCGAGAAGGTTGGCTTGATCGCGTAGTTGCCGACCTGCTCGACGTCGGCGATGCCGACTTCGCGTTTGCCAAGTTGCAGCACTTCCTGGCCCGGGCCGTGGCCCTTCACTTCGGCCGATGGCGAGTACACGCGCAGGTATTCAAACGGGAGCGAAAAGGCGCTGCCGTCGTCGTAGGCGACGTCGAGCACGCGTGATTTCTGGTGGACGGTCAATTCGGTTGGATGGGGCATGGCACTCTCTATATCAGGAAAAACGGCGCGCGATGGCAGCGCCAAGTTGGTCGCACAGCGCACGACGCGCCGCGAGGATAGCAGGTTCCGTCGCACGCAGCGCCTGCGCCCACACCGGCGCCGGGAAATGCGCATCGTCGGCGTAGCGCGGGATGATATGCCAGTGCAGGTGCGGCACCACGTTGCCGAGGCTGGCCACGTTGACCTTCAATGGCTGCATCACCTCACGCACCGCCTGCTCGACCAGGAACACGGCGTCGTTGACCAGCAAGCGGTCATCAAGAGACAGATCACTCATTTCGCGCACATGGTCGCGCCAGATCACGCGGCAAAAGCCGGGATAGTTCGCGTCGTCGACGACGATGACGCTGAACTTCTCGCCGGCCCAGACGGCAGGTGCGGCGAGATCGCACAGCTCGCAACCGGGTTCGCGCAGCGTCATACCAGCACCCGCTCGATGCCGCCGGCGTTGGCGCGCGCGACGTACTCCGGCAGCCAGTTTTCGCCCAGCAGGTGCTTGGCGATTTCGACGACGATGTAGTCGGCCGTGGTGCCCGAATCGTCGTTATAACGCGAAAGACCCTGCAGGCACGATGGGCAGCTCGTGAGAATCTTGACGTCGCCCTTGAAGCCGTCTTCGCGCAGTTTATCGGCGCCCTTGACCATCTCGCCTTCCTTGCGCGAGCGAACCTGGGTCGCGATGTCCGGGCGCGAGACGGCGAAGGTGCCCGACTCGCCGCAGCAGCGGTCGTTCTTCTCGATCTTCACGTTATCAATCGTCGCCACCAGCGCATTGACCGTCTTGATCGAATCCTGCAGCTTCATCGGCGTGTGGCACGGCTCGTGGTACATGTAGCGGGTGCCGTTCACGCCTTCGAGCTTGACGCCCTTCTCGAGCAGGTATTCATGGATGTCCATGATGCGGCAGCCCGGGAAGATCTTCTCGAACTGGTACGTCGCCAGCTGGTCGTAGCAGGTGCCGCACGAGACCAGCACCGTCTTGATGTCGAGGTAGTTGAGCGTGTTGGCCATGCGGTGGAACAGCACGCGGTTATCCGTCACCATCTTCTCGGCCTTGTCGAACTGGCCGGCGCCGCGTTGCGGATAGCCGCAGCACAGGTAACCCGGCGGCAGCACGGTCTGCACGCCCACTTCCCACAGCATTGCCTGCGTGGCCAGGCCCACTTGCGAGAACAACCGCTCCGAACCGCAACCGGGGAAGTAGAA
>Ga0265797_10001780_pt1 | contig 37408 bp, 40 predicted proteins | sample P2T30metagenome_FD_192433 | JGI IMG/M metagenome (GOLD analysis project Ga0265797, IMG submission 192433) | Plant litter microbial communities from East Loma Ridge, Irvine, California - P2 T30 | ecosystem: Environmental > Terrestrial > Plant litter > Unclassified | place: USA: California...
TCGCGTTCGGTGGTTAGAGAACGCTCTTGCCATACTAAGCTCCTGACATCCGAATCTCCTTATCACCAACCCACCACATTCTTTTGTTGCACTACATGCTATTGAGTTTGGTATCTCGTGTGTAGCGGTTCTGATTAATTCACTTTCGTGCGTGACAAATCCGTGTCATGTTTACGGTAAGAGCACTCCGGTGCGCTCATGCCACACCTTTCGCCCGACGTGCCGCGCTTCACCCACCATATCTACAGGTTGGTCTAAACACACCACATTTTTTACAGTACTGACCCAACTACTAGGCGTCAATTCGACTAAACTCGTCATCCGCCGTTGATACGGCCATTGAGCAAAGTACGCAAGATGGGGAACAAACAGATGCTCCGCAACAGGAGAAGCTTGAATGGCGGGCTCCAGATACACCTGGTCTCGACGCCTCCCTTGGTGTAGAGAACATGAATAAAGCCAGGCGACTACACTCTGACATTAGGAGACTTACCATTGAGCTTGATCAGATCTATGGTCGACAACGCATCATCCGGAAAGTAAGCCCATACAAAGTTCGAATTGGGGCTATCCCCCATGCGTTCAACAAGCGCGCCGAGTCCGAGACGCGCCCCGAAGTGCGAGACGGGAAGATGTTTCTTTTCGACAGACTGATACCAAATATCTGGTTGCGGGACAATTGTCAATGCAAAGTTTGCACGCATGACGCCACCAAGCAACGACTTCTGGATACATTTTCCATCCCCAAGGACATCTCGATCAAGTCGCACTCGGCTGAAACACGAGGGTCTGAGACGGTTCACAGACTTGAATGGAGCGATGGACATGAAAGCGAATACTCTAGGTCTTTTCTCTACCAAGCTATGTTCGACGCGAGGCGGAAGGCTGTACAGCGTCAAGCTTTAGTCGGAATCAAACTCTGGGACTCATCCATCGCTTCGGACCCACCAAAGACTCTGTATGTTAACGCGATGAATCCTAACAGCAATGACCTACTTTCCAGGCTGCGCAGATTCGGATTCTGCTACGTCGATGAGACGTCTTTCGAGAACCCAAAGGCCACGAAGAAGATGCTGGAAAAAATTGCCTTTATTAGGGAAACGCACTACGGCGGCTTCTACGACTTCACGGCCGACCTAGCGAGCAAGGATACCGCATACACCAACATCGCACTAGAAGCACATACAGACACTACCTACTTCTCCGACCCAGCCGGCCTACAGGCTTTCCACCTCCTTTCCCACACCGACGGTGAAGGCGGTGCAAGTCTTCTTGTCGACGGCTTCAAAGCTGCGGACGAACTCTGGCACACCGACCGCAAAGCATATGAGATTCTCTCAACGGTGAATGTTCATGGACACGCCTCAGGCAACGAAGGCATTTCAATACAACCCTACCGTGGCTTCCCCGTCCTCGAGCACGACATCGCTACGGGCGACTTGCTCCGCGTCCGGTGGAACACGTCCGATAGAGCGTCCATTGAGCTTCCTATCGAAGAAGTTGAGACGTGGTACGACGCAGCTCGAAAATTTGACGCGATACTCAAGAAGAAAGAGAATGAGTATTGGGAACAGCTTGTGCCGGGTAGAGTGCTCATCTTCGACAACTGGAGGGTGCTGCATGGACGGAGTAGCTTCACAGGGAAGCGCAGGATCTGTGGAGCGTACATCAATAGGGATGATTGGATTAGCAAGTTCAAGATGCGGCATTTTGGAAAAGAGAATGTGCTGAAGGGGTTGGCTGTAAACTAAGGAAGGGAGTAAGGGGGTATCAAAGAAATAGAAAGTATCGAGATGGCGTGTTACTGCGCGGATATCACTAGTCGTGTTTGCGTGGAACAGTTCTCAACGGTTAAAAGTAGTGTGCTGAAACTTGATGTCTGGTTCATCAGAACTTATGTACACCCGCACTATAAGGAAACCATTCTCTTCTCTTGTATCAAACGTTTACCGACCACCCCTCTCCTGTTCCAGCTCCAATTCGGCCTGGCGGTAGTACTTGGCAGTGTCCACGCCGTGGTAAGGGTGGTTGACAAAGTTTGGCCATGCGAGGATGTGCGAAAATGTGGAGGAGTAACGCGAGTTCCTGTGTGCAACTCCCTGCATGTACTCGGTCATCTCGGTGGTTCCGTACAGCGACTCGCCCTTCTTGACTTTGTCGACCATCTCGCGCATGTCCATCTCGACCTCGCGGCGGTTCTCGCGGGCACCGTAGAAGCGCACTGCCGTAGAAGTTAGTATCCAATCCAATCTTCTGTATGTCCGGACTGGTTCCACATACTGCATGACCTCGAGTAGACGAAAACGAAAGCTCCGGTAAGACCGACAGCACCGCTCAGTCGCATGATGGGAGCGAAACCGCCCTTGCCGACCATGGAGGGCGAGATCTTTTCCCAGTACATCATCAATCCGGGGCTCAAGGCTCCGAGCGCGGCACCTTGCGCCCAGTCGGACGGACGGGCATACCGAATAACTCGCTTGAAATGTCTTCATCTGCAGTCAGTACTCGCATGCGTTGGGTATCGTGGAGGAGCGTACGGGTCATTGTCGATGAGCTGCCATACATTAGCTACCACCACCCATTGCGCATCTTTCCGCGCTGCAATTGACTCACAGGATACTCTCCAGTGGGGATCTTGTCCGGCACAACGGCCTGGTGCCTGACATAGGCGTCCTGAGCAGACATGGTGGTGTTGGGGACTCTACTGCGGAGATGTCTGGGCGGGATCGCGAAGTGAGGTTCACACGGGCGGCAAGTGCCGCATGCGGGCTTTGGCCTAGTGGCTCAGAGCTCCCGCGACGCCATTCTCTCTACTTTTATTTCCTTGGCGCGTCACACCCCATCACCCATCGACCAACTTCGTGCGCCAACAATGCGCGCCGGCCCCTTCACGTGCGCCCAACAACGACACCGATTGCGATCATGGCTATGAAAGTGGACGACATGGAGGACGTCAAGCCCACGGGCTTGTCAATGTCAAATGGCCTCGACGGCGCGTCCGCTGCGCATGCGACCGACTCGTCCAACGCACACGCCCGCCCGACTGTCGCCGACTTGCACGGAGAGAACCATTTCGCGCAGGTAGCGAGGAAGAACTGGCTTACTGCCAAGAAGACACCGAAAGTGCGGCCCGAAGTGGTCAAGAAAGAGCTATGGGACGAGCTGGAGAATGTCGACTTCGCATACTCGTCGCTTCTGATCTTGGAGAACCTACAGCTTCTGGAGAGATATCTGTGGCCTGGCTTTACCGAGGATGCATCCAATTACCACCATCTGCTGTTGGCGCTTATGGTTAATGTCAAGAGGAGGGAGAACCTGGCATCATGGGGTGAGTTGCTTGAATTCCTATTATGCACGACATGTACTGACGTTATATAGACCACTTTGCTAGCAAGCCGGCCGAATTCTCCTCCTTCTTCCGCCGCATACTGTCCATGACCGTCGACCCGTCGCAGCCCAGCAAGATCCGCACACAGCTCGTGTCCTTCGTCATCGGCGCCTTCCAATCACTAGATAGCGGTCTTGTGCGGAAGGAATGCGCGCCTCTGGTCGGCATATCGATATGGCAGAACCTCCACTCGGACGCCGTGCGCGAGCAGTACTTCGAGGAACACAGCATGTTGCGCAAGGCATGGAGGGCCGCATCCAAGCGATTCGATGCTGGCGACGAAGCACTACAGGCTCGGTTACGTTTCGAGCGATCGTGGATCTACACACTGCTACTGGACTTCATCGACCGGCTATATAAAAGCACCAGCAGAGAAGAGGTCAGGGACAATATGGCCTACTGCGAGCGCTTCATGGAGCTTCTAGTAGATCTGCAGAGCCAGTTGCCAACAAGGAGATATGTCAACACGCTGCTACAGGACTTGAACATGCTTCCGGCTATTCGATTGTCGCCCATGTACACGGACGAGGATAACGGCCTCTTCCGTGACCTTTTCGACTTGCTGAGCCACTTCACCAACTTCCCCATCGAGGATCAGACAGGCCGCCAGTTGTCCAAGCTGGAGTACGACCAACAGCATTACGACACTCTGGCAAAGCTACAACGGACGGGTTATGCTGCCTTCCAGGAGAAACTTCAGTTGATGGCCTTGGCGAACTACAGTAGCATCGGAAACCGAGAAGAACTGGATGGCCATTTGCGCACACTGAGCGACACCGAGCTCGTTGAGCTTTGCTCTCTCATGGGCCTACGAACAGAGTACCCCGCCACGACCTACCTGGTGCGCGACCGAGCTTTCTACATGGAGACCCTGATTGCGCTTGTAGAAAAGCGACCGACCTTCAAAGACAATGTCCGCGAGATGCCCGTATTACCAACAGAGAAAGTTCTCTACGAGACCACTTTTCTGCGAAACGAGTCGTACGACGGATCAAGACCACTCGCTATACCCAAGCTGAACCTTCAGTACCTGACCATGGGCGACTTCTTGTGGAGGTCCTTCATTCTGTACCGCGCCGAATCATTCTACGGCATCCGAAAGGACATGGAGGACGTCGTGAAGCGCGTGAAGCCCAAGGGTAAAGGCGTCAACACCAAGTTCGGTGGCGTTTCCAAGATGTCACTCCCTATCATGAAGCCTGCTATCGTTGACGTAGCACCTTCCAAGGTAGGCGAGCAGCACCCAGCATACGTTCGTGCCGAGATCATATTGGACGTCAGTCGCCTGCAACACCCAGTACGAAGGGATTGGGAACAGCTAAGACCGGATGATGTCGTCTTCCTCCTTGCTGTTGAGGGCAAAGACGACGTACCCATGCGCAATGGTCACCGTGAAGATGTTACAACAGGAGAACAGCTTGGCTTGCACCGAATGAGATGCGCCCAAGTGGTTCAAGTCCTGGACGACAAAGGCCGCCCTCTGCGCGAACAAGGCCGCGACGACGGCTTTGGACCCCGGGTGCGTCAACGACGACTCCTTGTCAACATCGACGCGAAGCAGTACCAGGCCGACATGGACCAAACTGCCGAAGGAAGGCCAGACGTTTACGAGCACATCAACATGATTGTCCGTCGGAGAGGACGGGAAAACAACTTCCTGCCCATCCTAGAATCCATCAAGCGCCTGACCCTCTCAGACATCCCGGCACCCTCTTGGCTCCAAGAGGTCTTCCTAGGATATGGTGATCCCGCATCGGCAACGTACAAGCGACTTCCTAACAAACTGAACAAGATAGATTTCCGGGATACCTTCTTGGACTGGCAGCACCTGATCGAGGCAATGCCTGGCAAGTCCATCGAACCCCACGAGGACGCACAGACATCGTTTGGGCCTCCATACATTGTGGAGTACCCTGCTGCAGGTGAACCAAACATTGCACCTCCTCGAGCATCCAAAAAGCGGCGTCGCGACCAGAAAGTGGTTGCACAACCTCTGCATGAATCGCTTCACGTATCGTCGTACAAACCGCCGAACATGGGGCCATACCCTGCAGACGCGCCGAGGCTGAATGCGGTCAGATTTACACCTGCCCAAATTGAAGCTATCACCTCGGGCACACAACCTGGTCTCACGGTGGTGCTCGGACCCCCGGGAACCGGCAAGACGGACGTTGCGACCCAAATTATATCCAATCTATACCACAACTTCCCGGACCAGCGGACTTTGCTCGTTGCGCACAGTAATCAGGCGCTTAACCAGCTTTTCCAAAAGATTACTGCACTTGACATCGATGAGCGTCATCTTCTGCGTCTGGGTCATGGTGAAGAGGACCTTGAGACGGATGTCAGCTACAGCAAACATGGACGTGTAGAGTCTTTCCTCGAGAGAGGGCAGTACTATCTGTCTGAAGTCGATCGGTTGGCGAAGAACTTCAATGCGCCCGGTGCTCATGGTAGCTCGTGCGAGACTGCAGATTACTTCAACCTTGTATATGTGAAGCCAGCATGGACGCAATACTGGGATAGTGTTACAACCGAGGACACAAGTGTTGACCAGATAATCACTGAGTTCCCATTCAGAGACTACTTCTCGAACGCACCGCAGCCTCTCTTCCCTCAAGCAGCAGATCGCGAACAAATTCTTGAGATTGCGCAAGGCTGCTATCGCCATGTCGAGAAGATCTTCACTGAGCTCGAGGACATCCGTCCGTTTGAGATCCTGCGGAATCCGCGAGATAAGGCGAACTATTTGCTGATCAAGGAAGCCCGTATCATTGCCATGACATCGACACACGCTGCTATGCGGAGACAAGAGATTGCTTCGTTAGGCTTCCACTACGACAATGTCATCATGGAAGAAGCCGCCCAGATCACCGAGATCGAGAACTTCATTCCTCTCGCACTGCAAAACCCCAAGGACGGCGAACTTCCTTTACAGCGCATCGTCCTCTGCGGTGACCATCTCCAAAACTCGCCCGTCATCCAAAACCTCGCTTTCCGTCAGTATGCTAACTTGGAGCAATCCCTCTTCCAACGCCTGGTTCGTCTCGGTGTGCCGACTATCATGCTCGACCAGCAAGGTCGTGCTCGCCCGTCCATCGCCGAACTTTACAAGTGGCGCTACCCCTCATTATCGAACCTGCCATCCGTCCTGTCCAAGCCCGAGTTTCAGATCGCCAACCCAGGCTTCAAGCACGAGTACCAGTTCATCGACGTCCAGGACTACAAGGGCAAGGGTGAAGACCAACCTACACCGCACTGGATGATCAATCTGGGTGAAGCTGAGTACGCAGTCGCGCTGTTCATGTACATGCGTCTACTGGGTTATCCAGCGAGCAAGATCTCCATCTTGACCACGTATGCGGGACAGAAGAGTCTGATCAACGACGTGTTGGGGCACAAGTGCAAGAACAACCCCCTCTTCGGTCGCCCGAAGATTGTCGCGACGGTGGACAAGTACCAGGGTGAGCAGAATGACTGTAAGTACCACCCACTCCCTCCCTAACCTCGATGTGTACTAACATACTCTCAAGACATCATCCTCTCCCTAGTCCGCACCCGCGCAATCGGCTACCTCCGCGACATCCGGCGCCTCACCGTCGCCCTCTCGCGCGCGCGTCTGGGTCTCTACATCCTGGGCCGCCGCTCCGTCTTCGAATCCGTCTTCGAGCTCAAACCCGCCTTTGACATCCTCCTCCAACGCCCCGACAAGCTCACCCTCGTCACCGACGAAATGTTCGGCGAAACGCAACGACCGGCCGAGCAGACTGCGCCTGTGGACGGCGAAGCCGAGATGCAGGATGTAGAGCACCTGGGCAAGTACGTGTATGAGATGACTAAGGCGAAGGTCGAGGCTATGAAGGCGAATGGGGGCGTTATGCCCACGAGGGAGGTTACGATGGGGGAGGCGAATGGTGGGGGGAAGGATGAGGATGACGATGATGATAGACCTGAGAATGTTCTTATTCCTGAGGAGGCGCCTGAGGAGTTTGATGAGGAGGAGGAGGATGCGGTCGTGGTTTAACGTGGAGATCGAAGGCCAAAAAGGTTGAAGGGGGATTGCATGATATGGGGATGGGAGGATGGGGTATTGCATAAATTGGCGTAATGTCTGTATGTTCAGTTCTTATTTTCAGGGTTTCGATGAGTTGAAGGGTAGATGTAGGGAGACGAAAGATACCAGATCGATCATCGCCCGAGTGGCATGCACATTTTTTTCTCCGAACGTGCCTTAGTATGTGGTTGGGTTGGGTTGTGATGCTCTCATAAATCCTCCCAGTATTTCTTTTTTGTTCAAAAAGGCCAGCGCTCTCCGCAGGACCATGTATTCCACCCAGGCGGTTTTTTGATCGTTCAAAGGCTCGAAAGGAGGGAGAAGACATGAGGATTGTGCTGAGCGTGTTTAGACAAAACACAGGAAGAAAACATGTTTTGGTGAAGCCTTATATTTTGGGAGAAAGCACGGAGAGACTCCGATCATCGGCACTCAGTAGAGACCTTTTTAGAGAGAAGCAGGAAATCTTTCATTTCCTCTGTTTCTTACAATTTGGAACTCTGGAGCTTTGCGCAGGAAGTCGGCATGACGCTCAACCACCAGAGTATTGGTATGCTTAGAGAGAGAGCACAGGAGGGAAGGCTCATTTCATGCCCTCTTCCAATTCTTGTTTTGGAAGACAAGAAGATATTTTAAATATTGTCGAGTTTGGGCGCAGGAATACAACATCCATACTGAAGATGTACGTTTGGAGCAGACAGGAAGGAAAAGTCGGTCTCATAGTGGGGTTTCACTCGCGTGTGGAGAATGGGAAGTGGTTTTCGGGTATGTGCTTTTTGAGCTTCTGGCGCAAGCAGACGACATCCACAGATTGCCTGCATCATTTTTGAGAAAGGAAGCAGGACGACTCAGACCATAATTGTTTACCATCTTTTGTTTTAATGAAGGACATTAAGTTTGTAGATAAGGGAACAATGGTTAACAAAAAGAGGAGGTGTTTATATACCCGTCTCCGTCTAGCGCATTTGTGGTATAGCCTGTTAAGCCATGGACAGGTCTCATGGGAAGTTTGAACTCCATTTTAGGAGTAAGCGCGAAGTGCGTAGGAAGGCGCAGAACAGCGCACGGCACCATCCAGATAATGTCCATGGCTTTTGGTATTTCGAAAGGAAGGCTTTGGTTCGGAGAAACGACATCAGAAGTTTGCCTGGTCTTTTGAGTGTGATTGTTTTCGAGTGTAACTCTGGAGACAGAGGAAGACACCGCCTCATCAATAGACTCTCACTGTTTTTCGGGTTGAACAAGAAGAGGGATGTAGTTGGAAGAAGAGAGGGAGCAAAGCTGGAGGGTGTTTATATATGGTAGGCACTATCGCACTGCTCACGTCTCTCATAAAGTGCTCTTTGAAAAACTTTCGAGGTGTATTCCATTTTGTGTGTTTGAGTCAAGAACAGCGCTGGCTACCATCCCAGTTTTGTTTGACGTTTTTGGTCCTGCGGACTAAGACTTTGGTGCAGGAAAGCAGACATTCGAAGTCCTCTCATAGTTTTTGACGAGGGCTTTGAGGAAGGGAGAGGATCGCTCGCTCTCATGAACGGTACTTTTCTGAATTTTGGAGAAGAAAAAGAACTGTGTGGATAGGAGAAGAGCGTGAGGCAGTGCATGTAGTCCTTTCTATACCGTAGCCCTGCTACTAGCTGGTACAAAGCTGTTTCATATAGGCCTGGAGAAAGACTTGGGTGCACAGAAGCAGCATGACATTTTCTCCATTGTCCTTTGATGTTGGAGGTGGAGACGGGGCAGAAAGCTGGTCTCATCGTCCCGTTGTGTACTCAATTGGGAGGATAGAAAGAATTCTATGAGTATGAGAGCACAGGAGACAGCAAGGCAAGTGGCTGTTTATATACACGTCTCTGTACCACCAGCCAGCCAGCACAGCGACTCTCGCATAATGCATGTTTGTAGGTCTTTGAGTTTTTTGAAGCTGCAGACGCACAACCTATCGCGCTGAGAACATGGTACGTCGCTGTAGCCCCTTTTGGTATGCTACATGATCTGCGAATCCGGCGAGCCGCGCAGTCATATCATGTAGTCTCGTCAATTTGAGGCAGTAGGACAACTTCTCGGATTCATTTTGCTACGTTGTAGCGTTTTGGAGGAAAGAAGAACAACAGATCATACAGTAGCGCCATCTGCTTTTTGGAACGAGAAAGTGGTGTGATGAAGAAGAGGGAGTAAAGCCCACTGACTAGGTTTTATACGTGACGCCTGGGATCCATGGATGCCAAGTCATACCAAAGAGTCGCTGAATTTGGGGCCGACCGAGTGAAAGCTCGGAATCCTAAAGACACGGGAAGGTATTTTGGGGAGAAGAGCCACAGCAGACCATAGGCAGGATTATCTGTCGATTTCTGAAGAAACAGGTGGTGTGATGAAAAGGAGGAGTCAGGACCACCGGCACGAGATATTGAAGAGAACGCTCAAGACGCCAAGTCATGTCGATCCAGTGCCTGACTTTTGAGACCGCTAAACGAGTGCTCGGAACCATCGGGGAATCAGAATACCATTTTAGACAGACGAGGCACCGCAAAACATGACCCATCGCGCCGGAGGTTTTGTTTAATTCATTGAAGAAAGAGGTGATCTGGTAAGAAAGAAGAGAGGAGAGTCGACCGGCGCAAGATTTTATACACGACGCCCGGCACTAGCGACAGGGAGTCTAACCATATTGCTCGCTGGAGAGACGAAAGACATGAAATTGGGTGTTATGTTTTTCCGGTCTTCCGACGAACTCAGACATTTCTCTTCTCTGATTTCTTTTGAGTGCATACTTCCTGACTTTGTGGTAGAGATAGAAAACCCGTTGTTGCCGACATCAAACTGAACGTCACTGGTTTTTGAAATCTGGGAGTAAGGTAGTCGTCTTAAGAAGGAAGTGTTTTCGGACGCAGACGGCGGCGATTATATATTTGTCGCGTGCAAGGCAGGAACAGCACCATGCGACTCTTGTGAACTGTTTTTTTCGGCGACTCGGCGCAACGGGCAGCAACATGGTAAAGTCGAGGAGCGTGTTTCGTTGCAAAAACAAGGAAGCCAGGCTCGCACATGCGCCCATCCAGCAGATATTTTGGTAAAGAAGAGAGAAGCTGGTAGATGAGGAGTCAAAGCGACCAACTGTCGCAGTTTGCATATTCACAGCCGGACCATCTCAACACATGCAGAGCTTGCTTGTACCCTTTGTGATTTTCTGAGATGAGAGCGCGAAGGACGAACTCGCACATAGTTTGGTAGGCGATCGATTTTAAGTACGCAAGTGGGAGACTGGTACTTCGGCAATACAGGCGGATCGATGCAGGGACTTATGTGACTGCAGTCTGGCGTTCAGAAAACATAGGGCTTTGTGCTACAATTTCAAGCTCAGAAGCATACGAACGTCATAAAAGTCCTTCTGGTACTTTGATATGAACGTGGGGAGGGCAGACGCGCACATCGTATGCTTCCCCGTCGTTTTTTGGAGGTTTTTAGTATGATTGTGGATGGAGAGAGAAAGTAACTGGAAGTCGTGCTTTTATACAAGTCGAGGCATAGCTTTCCGAGAACATGCGCGTGACTTTTCCCAGGTTGGAGCACAGGAACATGCGAAGCTGTTGTGTTTCCTTTTGGATTTATGGTTATAAAGCTGCGAAGTGCGGACACAGACAACACATCAATCTGGCATAGTGGACTTTTTGGATTTTAGGCCAAAGACTAGTAGATGAAGTGTAGAAGTGCGCACACGCTGTGCTTCATGAAGACTTTGTCGAGTTTTTTTAAGCACACATGGTATGGTGGAAGAAGCTCAGTCGGTTGAGAGAGACATGCACCAGCTTTTGTTCTGTTTTTGATGTTCTGTCAGGGTGGAAGAAGACATCGAAAGAAGTTTCGAGTTTTTTGGAGTGCGCTCCAGGCAGGAGGACTGCCACATGTGCTGTACACCACCCACTTTTGAAGATGTACCGATATCATGCGTAATGAAGAAGAACAGCTTTGCTAAGAGAGTAGATGGTTTTTATACTTGAAGTTGCGTTCAAAAACACCACAGGATAGAGCATGGGCGCGTGTGCCCATCGTGAACTGTTTCTCAGCCGCAACCCGAACATGTTGCAACAAACTTCACGATTCACTTCCCCGCATGCAGCCATGGCGCCCAATTATGCAGACGCCCAATTCTCTCGTCATGTTCATGCCACGCCCAATAGCCAAGCCTAAAAGACGGAGTCTGAAACCGATAAGCGAAAGCCGGTCGATCCCAATGTCCAGCCGCGCGAGTCACGCAACAAATGTCCTGAGGCCCCACATCCTCCCGTCAAAACTGCAGGATCGTGAAACACAAATTACCCCACCCTCGCCCGTGGACCGGGGTCGCTCGTCATGTTCTGGAACCTACGATTACAGGTACAAGCTTGCGCAGTTGCAAATGTCGCTGTTTCAAACACTTGTCAGCGCACATCCCAGACGTCCCAAACACCAGGGCGCAAGCACCAGGTACAACCCGCCGGTGCGGAATCGGGAGCAAGAAGAAACAGAGCACGTACCGTTTGATGAGTTCCTGACACGTTCCCATTTTTTGGAACAGCGTCGGGTCGCCGATAATCCGAGCCGCGTTCTTGACTTCGCGGCACGTCTCGTCTAGTCGGGTGATGACGCGGACAATGGTGCCCTCCATGACATCTGTCAGGTCTGTTATGCGATTGAATGACATGCCTCGTGCCCACTCATACACCACTTCGACCATGCCGAAGCGGGGTTTGCTGACAAAGTCATTCGAATCATCAGCCGAGAGGATAACCTGGTGCAGAGTCTGTATCTTGTTGACCTTTTCGGAGATCTCAACAATCTTTGCGACGCCGCGTTCCAGATTTGCAGTTAGCGTAGGCTCTACGTCGGTCTTCTCTTGGAAGACAAACGCCGAGAGTAGTGCGACGATTTCTTCCGGTTCGTACTCGGCGAGGACGTTTTCTAAAACGAGCTCGGTAAGGACCAGCTCATCGGCCGAGTGGATCTGAAAGCTGTCAGTAGATGGGTGGAGCTTGAAGTCAGTGTCAAGCATACCTCGCAGGCTACCTTGCCCTTCAGCTCTACGCGAGAACCTTCGTCAATAAAGCCGAGATCCTTGAGTACCTGTATGCGCTGTTCATAGTCAGGGAGTAGCTGTAGATTTTGGTCTGACATGAGCTGGCGGAGAGCAAGGATGTTTTCCTTGATCAGCCATTGATCGTGCTCCATGGTGAACTACAGAGATTAGCATGGGTTGAGAACACTGCCGAACGCGAACACGTACATGTTTCAAGAAGTTTGGGCATTTCAAACATTCTTTGCTAACCGCATTCAGTCCTTCTTTCCTGCGGGCTTCCTCCAGTTCACGGAACTTGAGGCTCTTGATCTTGCTGTAATCGTACTCATCCCAGTCTTCGTAATCCCATGATCCACACAAGGGCAGGAATTGGGATTCAGCCAGCTTCAATGTGTCTGACGAGGCTGTTAGCGCCGGACCCAGACCGTAGCGCACCCACTTACCTTTTTTGCGATTCAAATTTTGAACAGAATCAGGAACATCGATGATGGTCTTGGTGAAGCACTCGATGTCGTTCAGGGGTACGTAGGCTGCCTTCAGGATCAAGTCCTTGGGACTGTTCGGTAGTTTGCGGAAGTGCTTTGCAAAGGGACCGAGATACGGCAAAAGGTCGTCAGGCTGACGATCGTGATGCTGCGCCACCTCCAAGACTTTGACTGTAGGCTCGTTGCCCTTGCTAGTGCCATCTTGCATTAACATACCCGCTGTTCGTTTGTTGTCCTGACTGCGTGAGTAATGAGCTAATTTGAAAGCGAAAGTGAAGCGTGTACCTTCTTGTATACGATCAACCTGTTCTTCGACAAAGCTTTCCTGCCGATAGGGTTGATGAGAAGACTGAGGTGCATCTCATTAGTTAGTCGCTTGTAGTCCTCACAAGACTGGTGGCACGCCTCTAGGTCGATATCGCAGATATCACAAGGTTCTCGCTTGATCTTCTCCAACTCGGCCTCCGATACCTTGACCTTGCCTTGATGTTCAGGCAGTAATGCTTGAGTGGCATTCTCGCTGAAACTTCGCTTGATCATCTCTTCAATCTTCAGGGCTTCTACACGTAGAAGGTTCAGCATCATGTTGTAGGTGAGACGGAACTGTGATCTCAGCTTCGTGGGTTCCCCCAGCATCATCTGACGGAGTCTGGCTGCTGGTGGCGCCTCATCAGCCCCAGGCGCGCAGATGATGACAGTGCCGACTGTGTCAAGTCCTCGCCGACCTGCACGACCGGCCATCTGAGTGTACTCGCCGGGCAGCAAATCACGGAACTCGCGGCCGTCGTGCTTACGGAACCCAGAGAACACAACGGTCCTGGTAGGAAGATTAAGGCCCATGGCGAAAGTTTCCGTGGCAAAGAGAACCTTGACAAGCGTCTTCGCAAAGAGGATCTCAACAACCTCCTTGACGATCGGCAACATGCCACCGTGATGAACGGCAATACCTCGACTAAGCAGCTCTCTCAGCCGCTTGATCTGAGGGAGCTCGCGGTCTTCCTTGCTCAGTCGAGCCAGTGACTTCTCAATGGTCATATGTATCGCACTCTTCTCCGCAGCATTGCAATAGTCGATGTTAGACAGCGCTTCAGCGTTTTCCTCGCAGCGCTTTTTGGAGAAGACGAATATGCAAGCAGGCAGGAGATCCTTGCTTCGGAGGTGCTGTATGAGGTGGACCCAGATGTTTCTATCCTGGGCGGCAGTCGTACGACCGCCACCACGGCCCGTCCTTGCGATATTACCTCGGCCTCTAGCAGCGGGCGGGCCTCCACCGCGAGGTCCCCCTCGACCGCCACCTTGTTGACCTCGTCCGCGTTGGTTCTGGCCTCCTCTGGCGGGTGGGCCTCCACGACCACCACCGCCCCTGCCGGCTTGCGCATCGTTTGCAGGAGGTGCCTTGACCTTGTCTTTACCAGACAGGATATCGTTTGCATCTTTCCAGCCATTATCGATGAACTTCTTGTCTGCTGTAACGATCTTGTGGATGCCTTTGCCAGCCCATAGGTAATGCTCCAGAGGAATTGGGCGTTTCGGAGTAGAGATGACGTAGATGTCTTTCTTCTTTGTTCGACCCACCCAAGACGCGAACTCATATGTGTTGGGTACGGTGGCGGACAGTAGAATGAGTGTTACATGCTCCGGCAGCATTATGATGACCTCTTCCCATACGACACCTCGCTCGAGATCGTTGACATAATGCACTTCATCAAAGATGACAAACTCGACGTCTCTGATAAGATCTGCTCCTCGGTACAGCATACTTCGAAGAATCTCGGTAGTCATGATGAGACAGCTGGCTTCGGGCCTGATCTGCACGTCTCCCGTGAGAATGCCGACATCATCAAATGTTTGGCGGAAGTCGCGGAACTTTTGATTACTGAGAGCTTTGATGGGAGAAGTATATATAGCTTTCGTCATATGCTTTGCAGCAAGTGCGATGGCGTACTCTGCAACCACGGTCTTGCCGGCGGACGTATGTGCGGCTACAAACACAGAATCGCCATGCTCAAGATGATAAACTGCTTCTTTCTGGAAGGTATCGAGCTCAAAGGGATACTCGCGCGCCATTTCCGGAACAAGTTCCCGGAAGTTAGTAATGTCGCGGTTGATGTCAACCATGTGAGCCCACTCTCGTCCGCCCTTCCTTCCAGCACTCATGGCAAGTGGACCATGAGGTGCCAGAGCAGGGAACTCTACCGGCAACAAAGCATCGATCTCTTCGTCTCCAGCATCTTGGTCTTCATCAGGTTCCCCATTTGCGCCAGTCTGGTCGTTGGCATCCTCGTCATCCGCATCAGTATCCTTAGGAGCTGCAGATGCTTCACCCAGGGTATCTTCGACCTCCTGAGCAGTCTTGGCATCCGTAGTTGGCTTCTTCTGGAAGTCAAGACCACGCGTGAAGCCAGGCGGCACCTCCAATAAGCCACCTTCAGCACTGAAGTTGATCACTCTGTCGAGACCGCCACTCTTTTTCCCATTCGCACTCTCTTGCTGCTGGATTGCTTCATCCTCAATGGCAGCCACTGCTTCCACGCCATCAAGGCCGCCGGGCGCGAATGGAAAGAAGCCAGCTGCACCACGGACGAATTCAGCTCTGTTAGCAGGCTTCCTGAGAAGCGAAGTAGAGTTCTTGGCTGTTGCTGAGTTTGCCGGAACGGTGACTTCCTTGTATCCAGTGACGCGGCCTTCTAGTCCCTCGCGTGTGAAGCGGATGATGGTCCGGGTCTGAGTTGGGGCGATCTGGAACAGGCTTCGGTAATTGGTAGGTGCATCCCAGCGCTGCTGAAGCTGATTCAGCCACTGCGTGTTGAAGGATTTGGAGGGCGTTAGAAATTCTTGCTCCAATTCCTTCTTGATGGCTTCTTTGGTTTTCCGCTGTCGCTTGGGTGGCCGCTGTTCGCCAGCTATCGAATCTATCCCATCCTCGTCGAGGTTGCTGCTGCGTAGCCGCAGCTTTTCCAATTCCCCAGACAGGGCCTCCATAATCGCGAGTTGAGTGCGAATCTGGTAGGGTACTGTGCCTGTGGGATTGTGGCGCGACCGAGTGAGAAAATGGATGACGTTGTTCGGCGCGCCAAGCCGTGTCAGGAAGGACCCACCTAGGCACTTCCCCCGCCATACACAGCGTCGGTGCTCCTAGCATGTAAGATTCAACACGCCGTACCTGCATATGCACCACGAGTAAGATAGATCCTAGGAGAGCCCGCGATAAGCCCATGATATAGTAGGGTATGCCTAGGAATAGCAGAGTTCTTATCTCTGAGCTGCACATAGTGTCTAATTGGGTATAGAAGGCTACATGGTAGCCGATTCCAAGTGCTAATCATAGCTCATCGTCACTTCATCACCGAGCGCCATCGCTCGTATGCCATTATCCCCAAACGCCGCGCTATGATTGATCAAAATCTGTTTGCAACATCACGTAGCTGCTCAATCCCACATGTCGTCCATCTCTGCCATTGCTTCCATGTCGTCCGCGAAAGGATCGTCTTGTGTGGGCATCGGCCGTGTTGGAAGTGTCTTGGGTGCTGTGTAACTGGGCTGTTCGCTCTCAGCTAACAATGCATCTAACTCGTCGTCATCGGGGTCCCCGCTCTCTGGTGGTTCTGCTACATCGCCTGTTGCATTGCGTGGAGATGCCTCCCGTTCTGTTTGGTGGCCTGCGTCTTCTTGGCCGCCGTTCTCGACGCCTTCCATGTCTTCGGTGCTCTGTTGTGGGGTCTTCTCTCGGGCCGCATCATCTTCGTCTTCATCCTGTCCTGTGTTGTGGCGCGGTTTGCCTTCGTCGATCCAATCCTTCCGCATCAGCTGCATGCGCTTCGTATGGCCGACCTTCTCGATAATGGCTAGGGCATCTGCAAACTTGGCACGGGGGTAAAGATCGTCGAGCCACAGCTGGTACATGTTCAGCATACGGGCAATGTCTCCATACTGGAATTGAGTTAGTCAGTGGGTCTACTTGATCAGGATAACCGTACCTCGTGACCCTTCCCTTTGAAGCGAAGGCGATCCTTTGAGATCTTGCGCAAGCGGGGAATTCCAGGATCGGACAGCAGCCGTTGATCATCGAGCTTCGGCGCAGGTTGGCGCTTTTTTGTGATAACGATCTCTTCGTCAACGCCTAGGCCGCCCGCAGTATCGCTGTTCTTGTTGCTTCGGTACTGCGGCTGTGGCGGGTTCTCGGTGGATTGAATGGGTTCTTCGGGATTTGTGACATCTTTGAGGATGTCGTCGAGATCATCGTCGGAGTCGTGAGTGGCCATCATATCTGGTGAGGGCTATTGTGGGTGCAATGGGGTCGGTATCTTCGTGGATCATCAAATTCCCATCGCGCGACGCGTCGGACGCGTTCAGTCATACGCACGGACCCAGCATCACTAGCCGAATGTGGCGCAACTAGATCTTTGTCTAGGCAGGGTCCAACCAAGCTCTCGAATGCAGCTTTGCGATCACACATCGTCTTCACTGTCCTGACATTTGCTATAATCACTACCGCCTCTCCCGCTGCTATTATTCTGCGACTATACGTTTGCTGCGCAGACGTCCCGTATCGCAGCTGTATCGTGGTGCTACTGCCTTTGCGACAGCGGGTTTGCGGCTCGTGATCGAGGCCCAACGCGCCCTAGACCTCATACAATGGCAGCATCAAATGTGCTTTCCGCCGACGCGGTAGCTCCAAGACTCGACTTCTTACTACGGCGTGCCCGTGTTGTCAAGCAGAGTACTGCCATCGATCCTCCACTCCAAGTTTCTGAGCTTGTACCCGAAAGCGAGCCTCTGCTCGGCGAGATCGAAGGAGGGAAGGAAGTGCGAACGCTTGCGGTCGAGAGTGCAGCCAAGAGTGTATTCTATGCCAATCTTGTCAGTTGTCATGCCACGGAATCAGCTCCGCCAGTTGCTTACATGTTCAGGGTTCCACTCAGATTGAGGAGCCGGCCTTCGTAACCGTCTGGAATTTACTCGACATCCTCCAGTACTGTGGAGATCGGGGTAGGTTCTTTTGCCGCACTGTCTGGATCTTGTCTGACCTTCCCAGACCTCTGCCATCCGCAGCTTGTACTGTTGCTCATCGAAGAACTGCTTGACAGCCAATCCATCTCAGGATGTCGCACGGTATTCAATTTCCTCGAATCGCGGAGAGAGACCATCATTGCGGTATGTTGTCCCTGCTACTATTTTTAACCATTCTCATCGTGCCGCAGATCAACTCCAAGAATAAAGATCTTGTCATCTTACGGCTGTGTAATGAGCTGCTCCGCCGGCTATCTCGCGCGGAAGATCCGGTATTCTGTGGCCGCGTCTACATCTTCATGTTTCAGAGCTTTCCCTTGGGCGACAAGAGTTCGGTAAATCTGCGGGGCAATTTCCACGTGGAGAATGTGACGACATTCGAGGACTTCCTCAAGGAATCGAATACGGACGAGGACTCTATGCAGATCGATGCTGATGGGTCTGTTCCTGCTCCCAAGGAAGAGTCAAAGTCAGAGGAACCAGTCATTCAAACTGAGGATATCGACAAGAGCAAGGACGCGAAACCTACGACACTTGACACCGAGACTCTCTATCCAGTATTCTGGTCATTGCAACACTCCTTCTCGAATCCACCCAGGCTTTTCGAAGAAGATAATTTCAAGCAATTTCAGAAGAGCTTGGAGGCGACGCTAGCCAAATTCAGGGAAGTGCCCAAAGTGATCCAGGCCGGAGATTCAGAGCGAAAGAAGGGACAAAAGTCGCGAGACGATGACGACTACGATGCATTCGCCAACTCCTTTAATCCTAAGTATCTCACAAGCCGTGATCTGTTCAAGCTCGAGGTACGCAAGATTGCCACTATCAATCTTGCGCTAGGACTGACAATCTCCAGCTGAGCGATCTCGCCTTCCAACGCCACATCCTTGTCCAAGCACTGATACTCATCGACTTTTTGTTGACTCTGACCGAGGGGTCCAAGAGCAAGCCATTTTACCAGAATGCGCAGAAGGCGATGCAATACAACTTCACATTGCGCGAGGAAGACGTAAGTGCCCATCATTTGCCTCTTCTCACACCCTCCGTCACGCTCTCGTGCTCGCTTCGCTGTCCATGATCATCATCTTCTCGGCTGACCACAAAGCACAGACCGAGTGGGCATTGGGCATCAAGACGGCTATTGCAAATTACCTGCAGGAAGGCCCAGATGGCAAATTCTACTACCGGATGGTGGACACCGTGCTTTCCCGCGACAAAAACTGGGTACGATGGAAGATGGAGAACTGCCAACCATTCACTAGAGATCGAGTCCCCACAACGGACTTCCAACAAGCCAAATCTGGGGCGCAGAAAGCTGTTGTTGGTAAGAAGGCGTCCAAGCCCATGGGTGTTCCCAGCAGCTTGAATTTCCTCTACAACAATGAAGCGGATAAGGGTCTCTCTCAACTACGGCAAAGCGACAGGTACGTGCTCCGCTCGTCCGACTGACACTCGATCCCAGCTTCTGACGTCCAGTCAGGTTCAATGTGCCGAATGCAGAGTCATATGCAAAAAAAGTGAAGATGACCGACTTGGATTTGGAAATGACTGACGCAGAGGACGAGAAGCGGCAAGCGGGGGAAAAGAAGTCCAGCTACATCTGGCGAGGTCTTCGCGTGGCTTCGAAGACGCAGCTAAGCTCGTTCGATAGAATCGAGCATGGCAAAGGCCTCGAGGCTCTTCAGCCGGCCACCTCTTCCATTGAGGCGACGGGCGTTGACGCTGCACCCACTGCTTCGGAAGACCAGGGGGCTATTCCGCAAGACGAGCATCAGAGCGTCGAGGAGCAGCGGCCCGACCAGCGTAGTCAAGTGACTGCGGAACCAGCGGCGTAGTGGTAGCAGCGACAGGGGCAGTGTCGCCTGCGCCAGCTCGGTATGAATTATCGACGGCTCTTGAGAAACACATGAGCTTTTCCTCATACGTTACTGTGCAGTATGGGGAGCATTGTGGCGCTTTCCCATCGAATTTATCGCTGCAAGCGAAGAGAACATGGGGTTCATCTCCCCGAGCCACTCTCAGCGTATCGATAGATCGGAGGCCAGTCATAGTGTGAGCGACCGCACAGCCGGTCGCCAACGGCGCCCCTCAATCTGCAACGCCACGACTGGAGGTCTGAAGGCTGTGTGCGGCGCGAGCAGGCAGTGGAGATGAAGAGCCCCATGCTGATGAATAGAAGTCTTCGCAATATAGCCTCATCGCGTGGGAATGTACGCCGTTTCCCGGGACTCGCTCTGATGTAACCACGATGGCAAGATTGTGGCTCTCGTGCCTGGCTAAGCATGACGGAGTGTCCAGGCCCTTGAGGAATGCTCTGATCACAGATGTGCCGTGATGCGCCGGGGTGGGGCCGTCTTCAGGCTCATTGAATGAGTTGTCAGCACAAAATCCACCTACGTGGGAGATGCTGCATGATTCCGAAATGAAGGGACCTGTACGACCTGACACGACCGTTCAGCGCAGTCCGAGGCTTCCAAGGTTCTCTGCGGTGGACTGGCACGCGGTGGGACCACCTCATGATGACATGACAAGTTGCGAACCACCAGGCGGCCACGGGCCCAGACTGCTGGCAACGGATCGCAATCATATTCAATGCATTATGTTCGCGAGAGGGACCGAAGCATAAGGACCAGAGGCAGGCATGTTCTGCCGACACTGGACAGGCACCCATGCGCTCATCAAACCCACACAAGTGTTGCGTCCCCCACCAATGGCCCGCCAGCGTATTCGCGGTTTCGCTATCGCTTGCTCCTGTCATTTCCACAGGCCGTCCTCATCCGCCAGCCGGGCGGTCTTGGCGTTGTTTGGGAAATCGACCGCGACGCCCTGCCGGCATCGCGTTTTGGAGATTGCGTGTGCGCAGCCGGCGACGTGCTTTTTGTCGTTGCGAAACGGGCCAAACGCTGGCGGTTACCCGCGTGCTTCACAGGCGGCGTCCAAAAACAATATGCGCCGGTTCAGGCAATGCGACCGCAGACGGCGCGAGGCGGACAGTGTGCATCATTCGTCACGGGCGCTGGCCGCGGTATCGGCTACACGTTCAGTTCTGCTTTGGACACGGGCGATGGCGATCACGACGGAACGGCGCAGCAGGGGTGGCTTGCGCATCGCCCATTTTTCCCTGCAGTGCGGCCGAGCAGACTGTTGCGGTGCGCGCAGCCTCGTCGACAGGTCATTCGCGCGCTCCAGCACCGTTTCAGCGCGCTTGCTTGGACACGCACTTCCAAACACGTTACGATAACCACCGCTGTCACCCAACTACCGACAGCCCACCAGCGTCGCACACAGTCGCACTACAGCGAGAACAGGCTTCGAGAAACAGCGCCCTTCAGCATTTTCCCGGCGCGGGCCGAGCTTTTGGCCGTTAGATCGTTGTTAGCCCAGCCAGATCTGTTGCGCGCTGGTGACCCCCCGCTGCCCATTGGCGACGGCGTCATTGCTAGCCGCTCGACTGCTCACCACACTGGATCAAGCAGGTGTGCAGCAGGAACACACATGTAGCTAGACGCGGTTCCTTGGTTGCCGGCAAGCATCATGGGTCACGGCTGAAGACGACCAAGGTTCGTTGTTCATGCATCTGAGCGGGCGCGATGGGCGGCTCAAACCACTGGCACTGGCAAGGCTGATGCACCGCGTTCCTGACGCATACGCAATTTGCGGTCCGTCGTCAGTAACATTTGACAGGTGCCAGAAGAAGCACTGGGGAGCCACCGGCCCAAGGCGGCCTGGTCCACCACCCAGCGCGACGTCGTCGTGTGAAGGTTGGTGGTTCGACGACAGTAGCAGCGAGTACACGAACCTGACGGCACCAAGTCCGACCTTCACCACCACACCACCATCTCGTCCGTTCATAAACCACACTAAAGCAGCATTGACAGCAACACCCCGCAACAAGCCGTGCAAGCGTTGCCGAGCCCTGTAACATCCCTGCGCTTTCTCGCTGCGGGTTCCTTGGACTTCCCGCATCGCATCTGGCCAATAATGGCGCCGCCGCCTGCCTCGACGTTCGACTGCGAGACGCCACGGATCAGTCCTTGCTCGTCGGCCATTTTTCTACACGGGCCCTGGTCTATGCATGTAGCCTGCAGCCCACCATGTTCACGCACCGCTCGCTCCCCTTCCCTTTCGAGGGGAGGGCACCCTGGCATGCAGCACACCTGATCCAGAGCCTTTCGATTCGCCCGTTCCCGCTCCGTCTCTCCTTCGTAGTAGGCCCACGTCCCGAGCTACCGTATCCCTGTGCCCTGAGCCTTTGGGGTCTGCTAGCCCTCGACGTTAGTCACGCTTCTCGTCGTGTAACAAGCTGCTTCCAGATCCTCGAAGGATATCATGTTTCCCTAAGAGGCACCGCTGTCCATGCGTAGTCTGACCCTAGTCCCTCGCACTTGTCTTAACCTCGATTTTATCCGGATCGTCGTCAGTAGAGTACCGTCAAGCCTTTTTGTCTGAATGATCTGTTCCCCTCCCCTGCCGCCATCGCTGATATAGCCTCCGACGGTTCCTGGCCCTCTTTACAAAGGCCTACCCATCGCTGACTACCAGACGACGCTTTCACTCTTCCAAGCAAGTCGACTGTCCATCACCTCAACTCTTGTCAAGCATCAAGCGCCCACCGTCAGCGTCTATCTTTATTTGGCTCGCAGTATCACCTCCCCGGTAGCTTCTATTTCAAGCTTGAAGTTGCACCAAAACTCCGCGCCCCAATCCTACTGTCGGTACGACATCAGCTTTCAGCCTGGCTTCGCATACCCGCCATCCTTAGACCCACCAACACGCCAGCCTCGAACTACCCGTTCGTAACAGTCTCGCGTCTCCAACGCGTGCTGGACTCGCCGTCGTAGTACTGCGACTGCCTTCACTCTTTCTCGCTGATCACCCGCATCAAACCCCGCACAGGGTTCGAGCGACGATCAACTGTCCACACCAAGCTTCGTCAGATCTTTACCCCTTGCGGAATCCGCAGTCTGGTACAAGTTCGAACAAGGACGCCAGCATCACCAGTCTTGAGGCCTTCCTGGTGACCACAATAACTAGGTAAGCAGCGGTCCAGCTTGAGGCCCGCTTCCCACTAACAGCGAGTCACAGGAGAGGTATCAGCCACACAGCTAAGCCTACATCTACTCCACTACATCAGTTCCAAAAGCGCCAATGGTCGACGGAAGCTTCCTCGTTCCTTTGTCTCCGCCTAGCTCGCCGCACATGTCTGCGTATAGCACGACTTCTGCAGACAACGAGTGGCATTCATCAGAATACAGAACTCTGGAACACACCCCACCACATTCAGATAGCGACATGGCCATGCTTCAAGCTGAGGTCGCTGGACACAACCTCGACATGAAGCGACCGTCAATGCGAACACACAAGAGCTTTCCTTACCTACTCGACGGCAAGAGCCACCTGAACAGCGGCAGCAACACACCATCCGGACTTGATGAGATCGAGCAGCACGACATCCCAAATGTAACCTTCGGAGGTTCAGCACCCACCAGCCCAATCTCGAGACTGACGCCCCCCTCCACCAACGACGGTGTCAATGTGGAGAAGCTCGAGGACCAAGAAGACGATGATCTCATCCTCGACGACAAGGACGACTGCGAGGATGGAGATGACAAGGGTGAAGATAGGCAACCCATGACCGCCGCGGAGATACGTGCCGCCAAGCGGAAGATGAAGAGGTTCAGACTTACCCACAACCAAACTCGGTTCCTCATGAGCGAATTCGCCCGACAAGCACACCCAGATGCAGCTCACAGAGAGCGACTAGCCCGAGAGATTCCCGGCCTCAGCCCCCGTCAGGTCCAGGTCTGGTTCCAGAACAGGTGAGTCGTGTCATAAACCTCCGAAGCATGCAGGTGCTGACATATGTACAGGCGTGCCAAGCTCAAGAGATTAACAAGCGACGACCGTGAGCGTATGATGAGGTCGCGAGCCTTACCAGACGACTTCGATATGGCCTCAGCATTGCATTCACCCTTCGGAAACTCCCATGGTCTAGGCACACCGCTGGCATCACCCGCATCTTACGGGTCAAGTTTCCCCGAAGGCAACATGATGCGACCACTAAGCATTGATACCTTCCGGCGAGGGCCGCTCGACTCGCACATGTCACCCACGGGCATTAGCCCAGCGTTCGGTGGATTCACCTTTACTCCACCCCAGTCCGCAACCGATACCATTTCACCGGTATCAGCCCACGAGGGATCCCCCTTTGGCTTCCATTCAGCGCCGCTCGACACTAGCCCCAGAACGTCCAACCCTTTCTCCATGCCTGTCAGTAACCCTACCGCTTATGCTGCACAACATAGCATCCCACGCCTCTCGCTCCATGCCGATCGCATCGCAAGAAGTCGTGCCGAGTCTCTGCAGTCGCCGTTGAGGACTAGCATGAGCTACACAGGTAGTCACGACAGCAATGGCTCCGAGAACCATCACGACAGTCGGTCCTACTCGAGCTCTATGATGCCCTATGGTATTGGCTACTCCTGTAAGTTTACATAACCCACGTGGGCTTTCTACCGTTCTAACTTTACCAGACTCCCCAGTACCAGGCTTCGGAACTTCCACGGGCAACAGAATGCGGTCCTTCTCCAACGGCGTTCCCCGGCGCATTGAGTTGAGCACCCACTACACGCCTCAACGCAACGGATCGACACCACAAACAGCCCACTTTCCATCCTTTTCTGGCTCACCGCTCGTAACACCTCAGAGCTATGCAATGCCTCAGATGAGCGCACCTCACCACATGTCGTCGTTCCCAAACTCCTACATGCGGAACGACTCGGCGCACAATGACTCGTATTCTGCCGTCGGCTCTGTCCTGGGAGAAGTCATGGAGAACACCAGCCAGCACAGCGACGACCATCACAACGATCAGTACTGAGCGTTCGAATGTTTTGATTACTTTGAATTTATTTTGCGGTCAAGATTATGAACAGCGTGCTATGTCTTATCAAGAAAAAATGGGTACGGATATATGTTTCGACTGGATTGATGACATGACCACTGTCTTGTATCACCAACCTTCTGCGATACCAGTCTCGCATCTCTATACGAATTCTTCGGTGGTTGTTTCGACATATTTTATCATAGCAGGCTGGCGATTACCCCTTGTTTCCAATCTCCTTTCAACAACAACCCTTCGCAGCTCGATTTTGCAGCGCATATTGGTATTATCATTCTATGTATCATCTTATCCTACAAACACCGCATCTCATTGTGGCAATTCAAACCCTTCAACGCAAACGCTGTACCCACTTCTCATTTCTTGGCCCTGCCGCCACTCTGCCATGTCCAATATACACGGCCACACTTGAGGCGCTTCGGAAAAAGCCATACCTGTACAAACTGCAAAGAGGCGAAAGTAATACCCACCTGACACGGCCGATCACACAACAGAACAAGTTAATGATACCCCACATCTTCCAATACAATCTTGCAGGGCGGCTACCGTCACTGCTGTGGATCTGCTACCTGCATGTGCCTGACTAACTAACCTAACGGTGGACCGATTGACACACAGGTGGTGGCGGCAGCATCGCCAAGCAATCCACCGTCGTCGAACGACATGTACCTCTATATCCAAGCGAAACTAGTCCAAACCATCTGGCCAGCTACCCAGCCGCCTCATACCTGAGGCGATGTCGGAGCCTCTAGCGGACACCGAACCATGTGGATACCCTTCTCTGCCCTTGCCTAGAAAGAAGTAGTCGCTCAAGCAACTTGACAAGCACTTCTTGTACACGGCCGGACAACGGGACGATGTCACATCAAGGGCCGTGAGCACCTCTCGCAGCGCAGAGGACTTGTTCCGAAATTCCGGGCGAAGAGAAAAACTGGGCGGATAGATCTAGACAGGAATGTGGATACTACGATTACGAATGAGCTGAGCGTACGAATGAAAAACTTCCCGCGTACAGCGCGAAGGCGAAAACAACTAATTACACTGACGACGTTTGGGCGTTGGCAGACGCAGGTCGCTGCCATGGCTCACCCAGAGTCTCACGCACACCCACATGGCAAGCACACACACAGTTTCACATCACCACTTGTATCATGCACTAGAATCTTCTTCAGCTAGAAAAGCTTCCACAAACCACCAAGCCGGCTTCCCCCTCAGCGCCCCAGCCGTCGATCCTTCCCTTCCACCATCGGATGGGTGGGGGAGGAGGAGGCGAGGCAATGGAAAGCATCACCATGCAGACTCTCTGACCATCCCTAATCAAAGTCTCAAACACGCACATGACCACGAACATGTTTAGATTGCTCGCACAAGCTGCATAGCGTGGTAGGAATGGATGGATGGGGCGGGAAAGGGACGCGAAGCCAGACGGGGGGAAGAAAGGCATGATCTCCACACTTTACCCCAGACTTTACCTGCTTTGTGGGCTGCATGGCCTCAAGGACTGGTCGTCACTACATGCAGGTATGTGTACAGGATGGTGCTTGGCAGCAGATTAATTTCGGCTTCTGAGGCTCAGGAACCGATGGGTTGCATGGGTTGTAGTGCGTCGCAGTGTGGTGTTCTAGTGCCGTTACTACGCTTTTGGTAGCGCGAGGCAGGGCAAGCTATGTACGGTAGGGGTAGGGTATAGCTGGGCGAAGTGGTGTGAGAGGATCGAAAGGTTGCGAAGAAATGATGTACACATGCTTGATAGCTTGTGCATATCGTGACAGGGAAAGCCATGGCATGTGTGGTTAAATTGGTTGAAGCAAGTGCGACCTACGTATACGGACATCCGATGGACCAGAACCAGAAAACTTGCTGGGTTCGGATGATGGGTCCTTACGTGCGGGAGGATTATTGTGGGTTGTGCAAGGTGGTACAACATGGAAGAAAAAAACGTGGAGAGCAGAACGGTGGAGTGACAGCGAGTAGAGTAGGGTCCTTGCGCCTTCTGTTTTTCGCGTCAGGTGCATGGACGTACGTTCATCGTGTGCTTTGGAAGATCGGGGTTTGTGCATTTTGCGGGGAAGATGGATGGTCGGTTATGCTCTGTTGTCAGGATCGGTATGCGTCGAGCTGCAGTATACACATCAGCAACAGAGTATGGAACTATGGCCAAGGGTTGATGGACAAAGACAGGGTGGGAATACGCCAGCAGCTGCGTGACACACTGGATATGAATTTCTTGCAGCGGCTGGCGTGTTTGAGTGGCTGGTTTGGCAGATTGGAGAGTTTCCGCTAAGAAGCGAATGCTAGGTGTGGATCTTAACTTTGTTAGAGTTATTAAACGGCTCCTGCTGGCATTGTTAGATTGAGGAGCCGCGGGTGCTCTGGTCAAGGCAAGAGAAAGATCTTAGGCTTAATCGTGGCTGGGCACGGCCGGGGTAAGGGCTACGCGGGCGAATTGGGTCATTCACAGAGCGCCTTCTTCCAAGCGGTGGTCTTCGAGAAGGCCATGGTACATGGTTCAGCGGAGACGTCGTGTGAATGGGCAGAGGATGTCCTGCAGCCGGTGCTGGGTACGGAAGCATGAGCGTGTGATCTAGGTTGATCGGCTGCTCTTCGTGTGCGATGAGGCTCGCCGTGCATGGCTTCAGCGGCGGTGTGATAGGCGCCCTCTAGAGACGTTTCTAGCAGCTTGTATTCTCGAGTTAAGCTCGCTAGCTTCGGCCACTTATCGACAAGGGCAGGGCCGGGGCAGGTTACTCCAGACGAAAGCAAGACGCGCGACTCAGGACGGACCACACCGAGCACAAGCGAAAGCAACCATGGCATTGACAACAACGCAGGCCGGCGCTGAAGTCATCGTGGCTCACCCATGGGGTAAGGCCGCCGCAATGCGGTACGCCATTCCGACAGAACCCTCGAGGGCCACCGTTCACCTCCTGCGGAGCGCATCATGTGCAGGACGAGCGTTGGCTAGCGTCCCCTGTCGCTGCTTTTGCACCACGCCCTCCACCTTGTTCCTCCACATTCCTTCCTTTCACAAACGTCCTCGCATCGCAGCCTAGCCGCTGAGCTTACCGGACCGGACCTTAGGCAATGGCGCTACCAGAAATATTGTCCGTCAGCTCGGTGGTGTGGTGCAAGGTACACATGAGTCGCGCCTTTGCGGTCCAAGGAGTCCGGAACGACGTGCCTGAAATGATGAGTAAGGGGACTGCCATCCCGGCTGAATTACGACCTGGAACTGGTTCGACAGGAACTTTTAGCCTTCATGACGTGCGGAGAAGGCTCGAGGCTTATCCCACCACAAACACCCTATTGGCACTTCAAGAGCCGAGAAGGATCGTGGAGTCTGCAGTCTGGCGAGGTGGAGGGCACTGGGTTTCTCGGGGTCAGCCCTGCGACGCTGTGTTGTGGTCGTCGTCGGTCCTGAGTTCCGGATGTGCGATTGGCCGGGTCGCATCAGGGTCGCTTTCCTGTTTTGGCGCGGAGTGAATTGCCAGTATTAGAGGCGATTGGTGGAAGACGCATATCACGTGGAGGTTGCGCTGCCAGCGTCTCGCTCCACAGGTCCCGAGGTCAGCAGGGATGCGACGACTTCTGGTAGCGCTGCCATGATGATGTAGAGATACGTACCTAAGGCGGCGCCTCGGTCGAGAAGCGAAATGCAGTAAGGTATTGGAAATGGCTGATACGCATGGCGAATAGATGCAGAATGTGTGAGCCGTTGGGCAGTCATGCTTCTTCGACAAGTTCGCTCGTGGTGGGTCAGGCTCTCGCGCCTCTGGAGAATGACGATGCAAGCCAGAAGAAGCAAAGGGCGGGACGGGATGATGCAGACAACAAAGACGGGACGAGCACGACCTTCCAAATTTCTTCTTTCACCTGCATTGCTATCTCCCCACCCACATGCAACTTCCTCATCTGCAGCCACGGCCGGTACTTTGAGCAAAGCAAAGAATCCTACGGCAGCTTGATACGATGTCAATTTTGACTCCAACCCGTCACATGCCATCAACGCCAAAGGATTGTGAGGCGCTTTTAGTGCCCGAGGGTGGTTCCTCAGCCGTTATGCACCTGCGTTGATACGGCGCAGGGCGATCCTCGAAGGATACGAGCAAGGCCATGGCAGTCAGCGATCGGACGACGGCAAGCTTGCGCCATCGACACCAAACCTTCTGACCCGCCTATTCGCGCGTCCGGGCACCGGAGCAAGATACGAGATGCGGAAGGCTGGCGCACGCTTTAAAAGCTGAGCTTGCCCCAAGACGCAGGCTTGGGAGACTACTCGAAGAGGAGCGTCTGCGTCTGCCACAGCCGGCGGCTTTTCTAACAGGAAAGTAAGAGTGGCACTTCGCCGAGGTAATGTGGGTGTGGCTGACGATGAGAGGTGGAACTTTTCGACGCCGCTGACGGTCAAAGTTTCCTCTTCCACGGTGCCCGTATGCGGGACTCTGCGACGTTCGTTTCCTCCTTCATCTCCACACCCCCAGATTTATGGGAATTGCGCTTTCCGCAGACTTGCATATCTCCGGCATCCCGAGGCGAATACTGCGGGGCGAATGCGATTGATGGAATTGCGATGGCCAACGCATCGTTAGGCATGGCTGTCCTCTTTTGTCGCAACACGACAGAATGCGGACGTCATGCCTCATTTCGTTGGTAGGGCGCGTGAGGTTTAATCCTCAGCGCTGAGGCGACTCGCCCACACGCAAGTATAAGAGGTCGTACCAAACCGCCAGAGACCACAAGCCATCTGGTCTGGCCTCGGTACCTGGCATTACGGACCGCTGCATTACACCCGCAGCAGGGTTTCAGCATCGGTCGTGTTCGTTGCTTTTGCGACCACGACATTGCTTCTGCTGTGCTGCCGGCGCATGCAAAACCGTCGGCTGTGCGCTGCTAATGCCACGCTGCATGACAGGATTCCGGCAGCTGCTGGCTGCACTCGGCTGCTGAAGTTGCCGTCTCGTTGTGTCACCGTTTCGTTTCGTGTGAGTCAAGGATTGCAACGGGCGATGATGGTGGCTGTTGAGTGGGTTGAGACCTCGGGAGCATTGATGGTGGGTAGACTCCCCAAGCGGCATGTCACTCGTGTCAGTAATCTCCAGGTAAGTGATACATAGTCAATGGGAGAGCCTGCATCTGCCTGGGCATGTCTTGGTGGCGGTATGCGTTCACATTGCCATATTCATTTGCAATGACCCACAGTTGCTGCTCATTGCTTCCACAAGAAAGCAGACCCCGCCTCATGTCAGGCAGGAATTTTACAATCATCCCCTAGGCCTCTACATCATTATGGAGAAGTTGGGGTCTTCAGACTAACGTAGACGGCCGCGCACCTGTTGAGATTTCTCATTGTATGAGGTGGCCGCGCATTTGAACAGCCCTACCTAGGTACCCGCTGTAAGAACGTGGGCTGTACGCGTCCGAACACGCTAGACTTACAGTATTCTCCCCAGGTGTGACAATCGAGATTCCGATATTGCGACGGAAGGACGACCCATATACCGGTACCAAGATCATTTTGCAGTTGCCAAAGATACGGTGGCACAGTAGTCCAGATTGCACTCTTGCAATCTCACAAGCGTGCGGTCGATGGTTCAGGGTCATTACCTCTTGAATACCCTTCTTGTGCTACTGCAGTAATACTACTAGCAACGGTTGACAGCACAGATCTGCATTACCCCAAGGTCGAGATATCAATATCGAAAGAGTATATTTCACTGCTTCTACTTTCATCGACGCCGGTTGCCACCCACTCCAGACACTGGTACTGCAATAGAAGCCACTCGTAGCATGCGCATTTCCCAAGACCCTATTACCTCACCAAACCTTTGTTGAGAGCAGTCGTAAGTATGATGTTATTTCTGTCTCATGATCATTGATTGTTCATCGCTTGCGCAGCGCAGCGCGGTCACGTTGCCGACAAAATTATCGATGCATCGTCGGTCAACAGAACGGAGTCCGTGTGAAGCCCACGACCCGTACCTGAGTCAGATCGGGCCTTGTAGTCAGTAGTAACTTTGGAGGTGGTGCACAGAGTGTTCTGATCAACCTTATCGATTGTGGCAATGATACCTGAGGTTCGCACATGACAATGGAGTTAAGGCGGAGATGCCTTTCACGTGAATGGTCGCCTCCGCGAGACACGCCGTCATCGTGCATAGATGCGCAGCAAGACGTCAGTGGGTTTACATTTTTCTTCGATCTGCGCAGGAGGGGAGATGCATCTCGACATTGTATGGCTGACAGAACTTAGGCAGTATCGTGGGACTAGGACCGCCTTGTCTGCTGTTGCTTTGTTATAGCCACATCTGTGCTTCGCTGTGCAACGGGGTGTATCCTGAGAGACACAGGGCTGAACTATAATAGTCAAGTTAAGTCACCATCTACCTGGTTGTATGCTGCGAGTGAGAACAGGGCGTTTGGTACGCGGTAGACGTATGGGTCTGCGCAACGGTGGTGTTTGCTAGAAGATGTATCTCAGCTCGCTGTTGCCGCCTGGCCCAGCGCAAGGCACCCCACGTACTAGAGCCTTGTCTCCATCCTCCGGCAACCATAGTCACGTCCTGCTAGGAGGAGTCACAACGAGGCCATTGGGGCGCAGTGCAGCAATGTGTGTCATGTCCTGCTTACTGCGTATGTGATGACGATATCAACGACTTGGAATTGGTGAGGCAGCGTGGGAGCCCCTCGCGCTTGCCTCATGTATCCGAGGAAGGCACAATCCGCACCATGGTTTATGAGCGCGCACCAATGAATTAATCGTGAACTGACTGTCCCGTGACCCTGAGCAAGCAGTCACCAAGCAAGCAAGCGGCAATTTGTCCGTGTGAATTCGAGGTGTTGGGACTGCCTTCAAGGGCTCGGCTAGGACAAGATCCTTGTTGCGGCTTAGTGTGGCACTCAAACAATTTTCGAAAGAGCCCAACCGCCATCCCTCCACCCACCCGTCTCTCCACTGCGAGAACACTCATCACGACACACGCAGCGGACTCAGTGATCTTCACACGAGCCGCCCCGTCGATTTCACGAATTTATTCGGCGAAATCCCCCTCCCGGACACGGAAACCTGTTCAGAGACCTCTTCATTGAAGCGCTCGGACAGCCCTCAACACCCTTCTCAAAGGAGTTGACCTCTGACCTTCCCTTCCCCACGCGGACGACACTCTTTTCTGCACCCCCCGAGTCGCTGTCCCAGCAACTCATTAATTCCGCAGAGTTCGTCCCCTCGCTCGAATCTGGGATTCCAGCACCAACGTCATCGCCCTCAGCCAGGTAGCGATTGCGCAGCCTACCGACCGCCCTCCACACCCTCACCGCACCTCACCTCACCCACCACCGAGTCCATGAGTAATCCCGCCTCGACTTCGCAAACCCCGCCGATTGCCGCTTCCTCGTCTGCGACCGCGAACAGCTCCTCTACAGGATCGTCCGCCACCGTGGCCGCCGGTTCGGCTCAACCCACTGCCCGCAGCTCGTACGCCAACGCGACCAAACCCACGATCGTGTCTAGCGCAGCGCCGCCCGTGGCAGTGGGAGGACCGCAGAGCGCGCAGCATGGCAAGAGCTCCTCTGTCTCCCCGGTGAATGGCAACGGCGCCCTCAAGCCTGCTATTCCCGTCATGCCCACCATCGTCAGCGGTGGTCCCAACGGCAGCGCCCACGAGCGCAAGTCGTCTGTCCAGATCAAGCAGACCCCGCCGGTTGCGACTGCAGGCGGCCCGCCCTCTGGTATCAAGTTCGGGTCGCTTGCCGGCTCGCCAGCGCCTGCCCACGCCTCGCCTGTAGTCCAGGGAAACCTGAACCCGGCGCAGGTGCAGAACCCGCGCGTTGCCTCGCCCGCTCATTCACCATCGCCCATTCCTACGCCTATTTCGGGAGGCCCCAAGCCCGACGGACTGCCCACTAGGCCAAACATTGTGTTCGGTGGCCAGGGCGGTGAAAGCACTGAGCCTAACGTGAGTTTGCGCCCTGCCCCCCATATAGTCCTCTTTCCGCTTCACATACTGACCCCACCACAGGCACGCCCTGCTATGCCCCCTCAACCAAACTCGCACACGATGCCTCAACACATGCGTCGCGAATCCTCCCAGTCTGCGCACAGCGACATGAGCAACGCAAACATGGGCCGCGGCGGCTCGTACTCCAACCGAGGCGGCCGTGGTGGATTCCCTCCTCAAGGTCAATACAACCCGCACATGGCCAACCATTCGCCACAGCCGTTCCGCCCGATGCCTCAGATGGGCCGCGGCCAGGCTGCGCCATTCCACCCTCCTGGCCCGCAGCGCTCTCCTTACACACAGAACCGTAGCCCTGCTATGACACCTGCCACTATGCATCAGCAACAGCACCTCGCTAATCCTCAGAGCATGCCATACTACCCGCAACAGCAGTACCCTCAACAGGCAAGTACATCCTCCACTATTTCAGCTACTCCCTCAATTTCTTCATCTCGCAGATCGGTTTTATCGACTGGATCGCGAGTTTCTCACAATTCTCCCATGTCCAGCCGTGTTTCTGTCGGGACCGAGAGGCCTTTCAACCAAGGTCGATCGGACTCGGCAAATGTCCCCACACAAATTGTTCCGCCACCAAATGTTTCAGTCTTTTCAAGTACAAATATCGAATCATTCCTAACACAAATTTCCCCACAGGCCATCTACGGAGGCATGCCCCAGCCCAACTTAGACCCGTACAACAACTTCTACCCGCAGAGCTACGGACTTCAGCAGTCTATCCACTACCCAGGTGTTCCCGCCAGCCCAGGTCGTGGATTCCCTCCTCAAATGCAACCGTCTCCCTACGGTGTCGCCCCCTACGGTCATCAGCCACAGGCTCAGAGCATGTCGCGCACTCCCTCCAACATGTCGGAGCGCCCGTCATCTGCTGTTCCTCAGCCTTCCACACCTGCGATGACCAACGTCAACCACATCTCGCACACGCACACTCCTAGCATGACGGCGGCAAGCCCCGCACCTAGCTCCACCTTTGAGCGTCCGAAGAGGCAAAGCAAGGCCATCCAGATCAAGACTGGTAAGTTGCAATCTCTGCATGCGATGATATGACAATACTAACAGCGTATAGTTGATGGTGAAGTTGTCGACTTCAAGCCCAAGGGCGCCTCGCCTGCCCCGCCTGCTGTAGCATCCGCTGCACCTGCTGCCCCTCGTTCTCCCGCTATTGCTGCCACTCCCACTCCTCCGCGCGCACCGAGCGCCACCGACTCTACTCGTGCTGAAGATACCGCTTCCAAGAAGGCCGAGTTTGTCAAGCAGTTCCAGGAGAAGCTCCGCCTACAAGAGGAAGCCGAGAAGAAGGCCAAGGAAGCTACAGAGGAAGAGGCCAAGGCCGAAGCCAATGCAAAGCTTGCTGCTAAGGAAGAGGCCGACGCCAAAGCTGCTCTTGAAGCTAAGGAGAAGGAGGATGCCGAAGCTGCTAAGAAGGCCGAGACTGACGAGGCCGAGAAGAAGCGCCTCGAAGACGAAGAGATGGACCGCATGATTGCTGAGATGGAGGCAGAAGAGAAGAAGCGCGAAGAAGATGAGAAGCGCTACGCCGAGGAGAAGGCAAAGAAGGCCGAGGCTGAGAAGGCCAACGCTGCCGAGAAGGTCAAGCAGGAGGAGGAGCGTCTGCGCAAGCTAGAGCGCGAAGCCGAAGAGGCTGAAGCCGCTCGCGCAGCAGAGACTCCTGAGCAAAAGGCCGAGCGCGAAGCCAAGGACAAGGCTCTCTTCGCAAGCTTGAAGAAGAACACCATGTTCGGTCCTGGTGCCTCTCAGACTGAGGAAGAGGCGGCTCCCGCTGAGTCCTCAGCTCCTATTGCCGCACCTGCACCCTCCAAGACCCCCACTGGCTCCAAGCCCAAGCCAGCTGCTCTCAAGCTCGAGACGAACAAGTCTGTCGAGCCCGCACAGCCGACTGCTGGTATGCAGGCACTCAAGACTGCACGTTTCCTCGAAGTCCGTGCTGAGGTCATGTATCCTCAAGGCGTAGCCAGCCCCAACCCAGCTCTTAACAACAGCAACCGGAGCAAGGGCCGCCAGTACGACAAGGACTTCCTCTTGCAGTTCCAGGATGTCTTCAAGGAGAAGCCATCTGTTGACTGGGACATGAAGCTCAAGGAGACAGTCGGTGACGAGCCCCAATCTGCTCGCGGTCCTCCATCTGCTCGTCCCGGTTCTATGCATCTGGGCGCCGGTGGACGTCAAGGCTCTCGCCCTGGCGGTGGCGGTGGCGGTGGAATGGGTACATTTGGGCAAGGTGGTGGATTCCAGCCAGGAGGCCGCACACTCCCGCCAGGTACGACATCCGAACAGCGTTTCCAGCAAGCCCAAGGCGGACGCGGTGGCTCTATGACGAACCCTCTTGCTCATGTCGTTCTAGGTGGAGGTCGTGGTGGATTTCCTATGGGCGGGCAGTCGATGTCAGGACGTCAAAGCTCCTACCAGAGCGCCGACCGCAATCAACCCAATTCTCCTCGCGTTGGCAGCTCACGCGGTAGGGGCGGCCAAAACAGCCACAAGGGTGGCCGCGGCGGCCATGCTCAAGATGCCAAGCAAATGCCATTGACCGCCGGCCAGGAAGTCAAGGCACTCCAACGCTCGCAGACTGGTTGGGTGCCTACGTCGCTCACTCAGCCCGCTGCTGTCCAGGCTCAAATGAGCGCAGGCCACTTGGCTCCGGATATGGTACAGCGTAAGGTCAAGGCCGCTCTCAACAAGATGACACCCGACAAGTTCGACAAGATTTCCGATCAAATCCTCGAGATCGCTGGACAGTCAAAGGATGAGACTGATGGACGCACTCTTCGCCAGGTCATTCAGCTCACCTTTGAGAAGGCTTGTGACGAGTCTCATTGGTCGTCCATGTACGCCAAGTTCTGTAGCCGCATGTTGCAGACCATGAGCACCGAGATCAAGGATGAGAATGTCCGCGACAAGCACGGTGCGCCAGTTGTCGGTGGTGCTCTCTTCCGTAAGTACCTCCTCAACCGCTGTCAAGAGGAGTTCGAGCGTGGTTGGGAAGTCAACCTGCCCGAAGCACCTGAAGGCGAAAAGGAGGCGAAGCTTCTGTCAGACGAGTACTACGTTGCCGCTGCAGCCAAGCGTAAGGGTCTCGGTCTGATCCAGTTCATCGGAGAGCTATACAAGCTGGGCATGTTGACTCTGCGCATCATGCACGAGTGTGTGCTCAAGCTTCTCGACTTTGAGGGTCTCCCCGATGAGGCCGCTATTGAGAGCTTGGTCAAGCTGCTACGCACTGTCGGTGCCACGATGGAGTCCGCCGAAGCCGGCCCCAAGATGATCAACATGTACTTCGAGCGCATCGAGAAGGTCATGAACATGGAGGGTCTTCCTTCTCGTATGCACTTCATGTTGCTTGACACCGTCGACATGCGCAAGTCCGGCTGGAAGTCCAAGGACATCCTCAAGGGTCCCAAGACTATCGCCGAGATTCATCAAGAAGCCATGGCAGCCCAACAGGCCGCCGAGATGGAGCGCACACGATCAAACCAACGCGGTGGCGGTGGCCGTCTTCCCATGGGTCGCGGCGACGCTCGCTCGTTCTCAGGTGGTGGCATGCAGCCTCCTCCAGACACTGGCAGCCGTGTTCAAATGGACGATCTCCGCAAGCTGTCCAAGGGTGCTTCTGGACGCAACCTCAACAACCCTGGAGCTCTCGGCCCGTCCATGCTTGGTAACCGCGCCGGTAGCCGCCGTGGTATCGGTCCCGGCATGGCTAGTCGTGAAGACTCCAACGCCTCTTCGCGCAATGGCACACCACCAGTCCAGAAGGAGAAGGAGGCCACTGCTCATGCAAACGCTTTCAGGTAAGATCCCGTGCTGATTGTTCTTGACATCTTTACTAACAAATGCACAGTGCACTTGCTGCTCTTAGCAACGAAGACGCCGGCGAGGCTGGCTCTACATCCAACGCTCCAGATGAGTCTGCTGCCGACGCGGAGGCCAAGCCTTCCGAGTGATTACCTTTCCTTTCGAGCGCGTGACGGTTATACCCATAGACCACACCGCACGCGGTAATCTAATCGCCTGTTTCGTTGCATAGAAGGGGGCATCAGCGCGCGCATTGTTCTGCATTTCGCGGGGTTTCATTACTGCGACTTTCAAGAGCGGTGGATTTCAAAAGTTTCCTTGTTGTCTGACGGCCGGTCTCACGAAATGGGTTTGGGTGTTCAAACCATTGGTTGGTACAAGCCTCGATGACTCTTTTCATACGCATGCTTCATGACGGCGTTCCGGATCTGAAGATGGGGATGGTCTACACCACACGCTTTTCACGAGCGCTCTGGGTGGGCATTTTGGCCAAGTTTTCCTCAGTCCTCCATTTTTTCTTTGCGCTGCGATTGCCTTGGGGTAGAGACCAAGAGGTAAAAGACGTACTGTGTCTTCCTGTGGAGGTCTCTCCAATCCCACTCCCCCTTCATGCGCATGTTATCCTCCTTTCCTTCTTTTTGCCTCTTACAGAGAGTGGTGGCTTGGTGATGCGGTGTCCGCCGACGATAGCAAAC